>LZQR01000210.1_pt1 | contig 15950 bp, 23 predicted proteins | sample 768601 | NCBI WGS metagenome assembly LZQR01 (sample SAMN05207299, study PRJNA324521) | oil field metagenome | isolation source: sample BH-FW-24 from oil reservoir | place: India: Bombay High | collected 2015-12-04
AGCAGCGGATAGTTGCCGCTGGCAGACCAGTCGAAGCTACCGCCGTCGACGATGATGCCACCCATGGAATTGCCGTGACCGCCCATGAACTTGGTCAGCGAGTGCAGAACGATATCAGCACCGTGTTCGATCGGCCGGCACAGGTATGGCGTTGCCATGGTGTTATCGACCACCAGCGGCACACCCTTTGCCTTTGCAATCGCCGCAATCGCCTCGATGTCGACAACGATTCCGCCGGGATTGGCCAGGCTCTCGATGAAGATCGCGCGCGTGCGGTCGTCAATCGCCGCTTCGAAGGACGACATGTCCGCAGGGTCGGCCCATTTCACGCCCCAACCGAAGCTCTTGAAGGAGTGGTTCAGCTGGTTGATGGAGCCGCCATAGAGCTTGTTTGCGGCCACGATGTTGTCGCCGGGCTGCATCAAGGTATGGAAGCACAGAAGCTGAGCCGAATGACCGGAAGCTGTCGCAAGTGCGGCGGTACCGCCTTCAAGCGCCGCAACGCGCTCCTCCAGAACTGCCGTCGTCGGATTGGTGATGCGTGTGTAAATGTTGCCGAAGGCCTGTAGCCCGAACAGGGAAGCGGCGTGATCGACATCGTCGAAAACGAACGATGTCGTCTGGTAAATCGGTGTCGCCCGCGCGCCTGTCGAAGGATCCGGCGCTGCGCCAGCGTGAATCGCGAGAGTGGAAAAACCTGGAATATTTTCGCTCATTAAAAGACCTCCCTGTTGGATTGGCGGCCAGTTTGACCGAAGGAGCAGGGCAGGTCAAAGAACGATTTTGCGGTTTTGTGATCTAAAGGAAATTATGTATGTCAAAGCGTTAGGCAGGATTGGTGGCCGTTGCCTCCTGCCAGGGTGGGGCATGTCTGCCTATTGGTCGGAAGGTTCCTTCCGGTTCTCCAGCTTCACACCGAAATAGACACCAAAAAGCAGTGCTGCCGCCAGCAGTGGCAGGCTCCATGCCAGAAATGTCGTATCTCCGAAGACTGCAAACACAGCGGCCTTCCTCCCGGTTTGAAAACTTGGATGCGAGGCAAAAGGTTAACGATCTCTTATGGAGAAAGTGGAAAGAAATTCATCGGCATTCGGAGCAAATTGAGCGAAAGCTCTTATAAATTGAACTTAAAATTGTCAGCTTTTGTCGGTTGCATCATCTTTCGTGCGCCTGGTTGCGCGCGGGCCGTTTGCAGATGGTTTCTGCAGATGAATCAGTACCGCGATACAGACGACGAACGCGACAGTCGCGAGCGCGAATATCATTAGTATTGCCCCCATGTATCTGTCGTCAAAGGCGCAAATTCGCCTGAACGCAGATCAAAACCCCATCCCTGAAGTCCCGAAGTATAGCAGAAACACGCAGGGGTAGAAGTGGGGGTGTATACATTGATTTCGGTTCAGCCGCCCTTCTGTTCCCGCTCGCCGGACTGTGCCTGCTCTCGCGCCCAGGTCTCGTCACGGTGGGCGAAGGGGGATCCGTGTTCGGCCTTGTGCACGAATGCGAACAGCAGCAAGGCAACCAGAGCTGCCATAGCCATGAGAACCCATTCAAATGCGGTAAACAGGGTCGGGTCCTGGGTCATGCTGCCTCACGCTACTGATGGCATCCGGTTGGCTTCCGGACGGCGGTATCTCGACTAACGAGCTATCCGGCGAGCATTGTGCGAAGCTGATGCAATGGGGAAAATTAGCTGTCTTTTTCCCCAGAAAGCCCGCGATGCTGAAACCCTGCTTTCAGAGCAGGGCGCTTGGAGGAAAGCGTACGCGAGTTGACACCAGCCCATCCGATTTCACCTGACAGTCGACCATACTCTATCTTGGGGCAGCGGTTCATCACCATCTTGATACCGGCAGCTTCGGCTCTTGCTGCCGCTTCGTCGTGGCGCACGGTCAATTGCATCCAGATGACCTTGGGCACCTTGCCGCTGGCAATAACGTCGTCGACGATAACGCCTGCCGCTTCGGAATTGCGAAAGATGTCGATCATGTCGGGAACCGCAGGCAATTCGTCGAGCGAGGAATAGACCTTCTGTCCCAGGATCTCCTTGCCTGCCTGACCGGGATTGATGGGCCAGACCTCGTATCCCTTGGACAAAAGGTATTTCAGCACGAAATAGGACGGCCGGACATTGTTGGCACTCGCGCCGATCATGGCGACGGTTTTCACCTCGTCGAGAATACCCTTGATGTAGGCGTCCGGATAAGTGTCGTGATTCATGGAATGGAGATCCTCAGATTTGTCGCGCTATCCAATGCGAAATGACACCTGCCTGCAAGGGGCCTTCTGCCGCAGACCGGTCTGCCTCGAAGAATTGTGAAACTGCGCAGGGACGGTCAGGCGCGATAAGCGGCTCACCGGTAAACGGAAGAGGCTAAACAGGCATACGGAAGGCGGCGTTTTATGAGTGAGTTGAAAAAGCGGTTCCAAAAGGTGCTGGAAACGATCGACCGGTCGCTGGACGATCCGCTTGATGTTCCTGCGCTTGCGGGGGTGGCCGCTTATTCGAAGTTTCACTTTCAGCGCCAGTTCTCGGCTTTCTTTGGCCTCGGAGTTGCAGAATACCGGCGGCTCCTGAAGCTGAAACGCGCAGGACAGCAGCTCGCTTTCAGGGGGAACTGCCGGTCACTGAGATTGCCTACGATGCGGGCTACGAAAATCTCGAGAGCTTCTCACGTGCGTTCAAACGAGATTTTGGGCAAAGCCCTTCGGCTTTCCGATCAACGCCCGACTGGTCTGTCTGGCACGGAACCTATGACCCATTGCTGAATTTGAAAGGACAGTTCATGTCGGATCAGCACCTTGATGTCTCGGCCGTCCGGATCATCGATTTCCTGAAACACCCGTCGCCCTGCTTGAGCATCGCGGGTCACCGCAAGAGGTGCCCGCATCCGTCAGACGCTTCATTGCCTGGCGCAAGGCAAATGCAAGCCCTCCCTCCAGAAGCGCGACGTTCAATATACTCTTTGACGATCCCAGAACGGCGCTGCCTGAAGAATACCGGTTCGGCATTTGCTGCGCTGTAGCAGGACAGTTCAAAGAGAATGCGGAGGGCGTGGTAGCCGCAACGTTGCCAGCAGGACGCTGCGCCGTAATCAGGCATTCCGGTCCACTCGACTTGGCTGAGGAAACAATCCGCGCCCTTTATCGCGACTGGCTGCCACGAAGTGGCGAGGAGCTGCGGGACTTTCCGCTGTTCGTTCAACGCCTCAGCTTCTTTCCGGATGTTCCGGAGCATGAAGCGCAAACCGATATCTTCCTGCCGCTGAAATGATATGGAACCGCAGTGGTAATACGGTGAGTTGACAGGAGAGTCTCAGGCCTGCTTTGCCGCCTGTTCCTTCCTGAATTCCTTGCGGATCATCAGTTTCAAACCGGACCAGATGCCGTCAACGGCACAAACCTTTACGTCCACAAGCCCCATCGGCAGGCAAAGCTCGCGGATGGTGTCTTCGGTGACGTCGGTCGGTAGCTTGCTGGCCTTCTTGGGCCAGGAAACCCAAATCATGCCGTCCGGGGCCAGCAGGACCCGCAAGGTTTCCAGTAGTCCAGTCAGCTCAACCCGTTCGGTGACAAACACATGAGCGCATTCAACACCCGGTTCCGGCGCGGCACGAATGACCGCGCCAGGGGCCTGTGTCTGCAGCAAGGCGGAAATGTCTTCCGGCATCCGGTGACGCCAGCAGATCATTCCCGGTTTCAGCCCCAATTTGCGGAGAGCGGACGTCCGGAATAACCGGCTTCAGCCATGTCTTATCCTTGTTGCCTCCAAACGGCAGGGCGGATCAGCTGTCCGTCCATTCTGGTTTGCGTTTTTGCAGAAAGGCGTTGATGCCTTCTTCCGCATCCCGGGCCATCATGTTCTCGACCATGGTTTGTGCCGCGAAATCATAGGCTTCCGACAACGACATTTCCAGCTGACGGTAGAAGGCTTCCTTGCCGATCTTCACGGTCTTGGCAGACTTGGAGGCGATCGATTCCGCGTATTTCTGGACGACCTGCTCCAGGTAGTCACGCGGGACGATGCGGTTGATCAGGCCGAAATCCTTCGCGGTGGATGCGTCGATGCTTTCACCGGTCAGAAGCATCTCCATGGCCTGTTTAGGCGCAACATTGCGCGAGAGCGCAACCTTGGCGTGGAGCAGAAGAGGCCGATATTGACGCCTGGCGTGCAGAAGGTGGCGGTGTCGGTAGCGATGGCAAGGTCGCAGGAGGCAACCAGTTGGCAACCGGCTGCGGTCGCAACACCTGTTACCACGCGATCACCGGCTTGGGTAGGCGCACAATCTGCTGCATCAGGTCCGAACACTGGCGCATGATCGCTCGTAGGTGCCTTGCCACCATCCGCTTCACCGCGCGCAGCGGTTAGTTCCTTCAGGTCGTGGCCAGCACAGAAGACCTTGCCTTCCGCACCGAGCAGAACAACACGCACTGCAGGATCCTCGGCCGCCTTCTGCAGTTCACCGGCTAGAGCGGTCATCATCTCGCTCGAAAGAGCGTTCATCCGCTCCGGCCGCTGCATCACGATCCGGTAAACGCCTTCATGAAGAAGCGTTGCGAGCATCGGTTTCTGGATCTCGTCATTTGCGGCGGTTTCAGACATGGAACGCTCCCTGAAGATTTGCTTTGCCGATGTTATAGCCGACGCGGGCAGGGCGGCGAAAGTGTCCGATCGCTGGTGGCTGCCGCCGATCACAGATGGTTTATCTGACGATGCGTCAAGTCGCTGGCGGTTCTTTCGGTTTCGGTTATCCTTTCGGCATGTGGAGGCTTTCCGAAGTCCGCTCACTTGCAGGTGCAGTCGCCTTGCTGCTGGCACCTCTCGGTCCCGCGCTTGCGCAGGAACAGGTCGATGTCGCTCTGGTCCTTGCTGTCGATGTCTCCCGCTCCATGTCGCCTGAAGAACTCCAGATCCAGCGCCGCGGATATGCTGCCGCCATCGCCAGCCCGGAGGTGGTGCGGGCGATCGGGTACGGGGCTCACGGCCGGATCGCTCTCATGATGTTCGAATGGGCCAACGAAAGCCATGCGCGCGAAATTGTCGGGTGGTCGGTGATCGAGGGCGTGGAAGATGCCCAGGAGTTCGCCGACAAGGTTCTGGCGGACAGCACCTACGGTCAGCGCCGAACCTCGATTTCCGGCGCAATCTGGCATGCTTCGGCTCTCCTCGCCGATGCACCTTTCAAGGCAGACCGCCGCGTGATCGACATTTCAGGGGATGGTCCCAACAACCAGGGAGCACCTGTCGTTCAGGCACGCGATGCCGCCGTGGAGGCCGGTCTGGTGATCAATGGATTGCCGCTGATGACTACTGGTGGCATGGGCTTCCAGTTCAACATTCCGGACCTGGACGTCTATTATCAGCGCTGCGTGATCGGCGGGCCCGCCAGCTTCGTCATACCGGTGAACGACTGGGAACAGTTTCCCGAAGCCGTTCGTCGCAAGCTGATCCTCGAGATCGGCGCGTCAAGCCGCCCGAGCCACAAGTCATCCCGGCCCAATTCACCTTCGAAGAGCCATATGACTGCCTTGTAGGAGAAAAGATCTGGCGGCGTATGCGTGAGCAGTATTTCTGGGATCAGTAGCGGCAGAGCAAATCTGCCGCCCGTTCATGCTTGCTAGCCGAAGGAACAACACCGTCAACCCCGGCGGCGTCTCCGCCTGCGCTCTCCACCGGCTGCATCCGACCCCGCGTCAGCCTCCTTGCGTACCGGCAATTCGACGGCAGCTCGAAGGTGGGGGAACTGATCGACCTTGTTGGGCAAGGCCATTGCATTGACGAAATGCTCCTGGAACTTGGGTTCCAGAGCTGTCTCGATCTTTTCGATATCGCGCACCGTCTGCTCGATTTCGCGCCTGTAGCCGCGGTTGAGCAAAGCCATCCGGGCGCCTGTCCCGGCAGCGTTGCCGACGCCGGAGACACCTTCCAGCGGGCAATCCGGTATAAGGCCAAGGATCATCGCGTACTTTGGGTCGATGTAGCTGCCGAAGGCCCCCGCAAGGCGAATGCGGTCCAGATCATAGGTGCCGAGCTTGTCCTGCAGAAGTTTGACACCGGCATAAAGCGCACCCTTGGCGAGCTGGATCGCGCGAATGTCCGTCTGCAGGATCGATATTTCGACCCCGTCGTCAGCAATCAGATAGGAGAAGGTCCGGCCGGTGGATTTGACGCGCGATGTCCGTTCCGCCATCGAGCCGTCGATAACACCGTCTTCCGTGATGAGGCCCGCCAGATACATCTCGCAACGGCCTCGATAATGCCGGAGCCGCAAATGCCGGTAACGCCGACAGTGTCGACCTTTTCGGCAAAGCCTTCTTCATCCGACCATTCGTCGACACCAATCACCTTGAAGCGAGGCTCAAGCGTTTCCTTGTCGATGCGGATGCGCTCGATTGCACCTGGTGCCGCGCGTTGGCCGGACGAGATTTCGGCGCCCTCGAACGCAGGCCGGTCGGAGAGGACGCTGCCAACAGCCGGTTCCGGTTACCCAGCACGATTTCCGCATTGGTACCGACATCGACAAGCAGCGTTATCTCGTCGAGCTTGTAAGGGCTTTCTGCAAGCGTTGCAGCAGCTGCATCGGCACCCACATGGCCGGCGATGCAGGGCAGCATGTAGACACGTGCACCCGGGTTCAGTTCCAGATCCAGATCGCGCGCGTTCAAACCATGGCGTCGGAGGCTGCGAGCGCGAAGGGAGCGCCGCCAAGTTCCACCGGATCGATACCGAGGAACAGATGATGCATGACCGGGTTGCCGACAAAGGTCGCATCAAGCACATCCGTGCGTTCTGCGCCGACATCGCCGACCAGTTTGCCGATCAGCGCGTTGATGGCATCGCGCACGGCCTTTGTGAGATCCGGCAGCTTGGACGGGTTCATCTGCACGTAGGACACCCGCGACATCAGATCCTCACCAAAGCGGATCTGCGGGTTGGAGGTGCCTGCGGACGAGACTGTGCGCCCGTTCTGAAGGTTGCAAAGGTGGGCTGCGATGGTGGTGGAGCCAATGTCGACGGCAAGGCCGTAGACGGCAGGTTTTTCTCCGGGCCAGAGCGCCACGAGTGTCGGCAGCACGCCTCTGTCTTCGTGTATTGCCGCGGTTACCTGCCAATTGCCCTTGCGCAGGATCGTCTGGACCCGCGGCAGCAGCACCCGGGTCGATCGTGAGGTCGGCGATGCCGGTCTTCGGCATCAGCGCCTCTCGCAGCCGGTCGATATCGCCGCGCGGCGTTTCCATGTCCGGTTCGGCGATCGAGACGGATACCAGCGAAATGGGGCTGTCGGCTTCGATGTTGCGGGCTTCCGCGCGCTTGCGCACAACCTGGCGGTTGGTCTGGGCATCGGTCGGGACATCGATAACCAGATCGCCCAGGATTTTTGCCTGACAGGAAAGGCGCCGGTCGCGGGCAGTTTGCGCAAGGTCGCGTAGCGGGTTTCCGCTTCGGTGGCACCTTCCAGGTTTTCAGCTACGCTGGTCAGGTTTTCCTTGGCGAAAGTGCCTTCCGAGATGGAAATCTGGCAGCGCCCGCAAATGCCGCGCCCGCCACATACCGACTCCACATAGACACCGAGCGAGCGGGCAGCGTCGAGCAGGGGCGTGCCGACAGGAAAGGTTCCACGGCGCCCGCTGGGTTGGAAAACGACTTTGGCTTGTTTGACGGTCTCGGTCATGTCTGCGATCTGCACTACCGGTTTGAAACACTGCGGGGACGAAGCCCACCCTTGACCCTTCACTCACAAGGAGGAGGGAGTTTTTATCTGAACCTGCGAAAGCCGGAGCCATCGTGAAAATGACGCGGATCCCGCGATTTGAAACGTGCCCCTCGACACGCAAAACCCCTCCCTATTAAAGGGAGGGGATTGGGGTGGAAATTCCATCCTGAAACTGGTGAAAAGCCACCCTGTTTGCGGAAGGGGAGAGAACCGCAAACGTGTTATGACATCTGGGCTCAGCCGGCGGACCGACGGGCCGCGCGTCCACCGCGGCGGCGACCGCCAGCAGACGCACCACCTTCACCAGGTGCTGCAACCGCACCTGCAGCGGCAGGCTGGTGATCACGGTAGGTCATGATCCATTCCGAGCAGTTCGGATCAGTGCCGTTGAGCACGTTCGCCGCACGTACGGCTTCCATTTCCTGCGGGCGGCACGGGTTCATGATCGCGGAGGTCATGCCGGCACCGATGACCATCGGAATGAAACCGGCATTGATACCGTGGCGATGCGGCAGGCCGAAGGATATGTTGGAAAGGCCGCAGGTCGTGTTGACCTTCAGCTCTTCACGCAGACGGCGCAGCAACCGGAACACCTGCTGACCTGCGGTGCCCATGGCGCCGATCGGCATCACCAGCGGATCCACGACAATATCGTGTGCGGGAATGCCATAGTCGGCAGCATGCTGAACGATCTTCCTGGCGACTTCGAAACGACGTCCGGATCTTCGGAGATACCGGTCTCGTCGTTCGAGATCGCCACCACCGGCACGTTGTATTTCTTGATCAGCGGAAGGATCGCTTCCAGCTTCTCTTCTTCACCGGTCACGGAGTTGACCAGCGGACGGCCCTTGGCAACCGCAAGGCCTGCCTCGATGGCGGCGGTCACGGATGAATCGATAGACAAGGGAACGTCGACAAGTTCTTGAACTATCCCAAGAGTTTTGACGAGGAGTGGCGGTTCGGTCTCGTTCGGGTTGACCGCTGTCACGCCTGCGTTGACGTCAAGCATGGTCGCGCCTGCAGCCACCTGGGCCAGCGCATCGGCCTTGACGGTTTCGAAGTTGCCTTCGGCCATTTCCGCCGCCAGCTTCTTGCGGCCGGTCGGGTTGATCCGCTCGCCGATCACGCAGAACGGCTGATCGAAACCGATAACGATTTCCTTGGTGGCGGACGCGACAACAGTGCGGGTCATTTATGCGCTCTCATTGGCAGTCAGGATTGAAGACGAGGTTTGAAAAGACCAGCTCCCGCGGCTGTGCAGCCACTCGGCGGTTTTCTGGATGCCGCCGAAGGGATAGGCGTGAATCTGGGCCAACTGGGTGTTCGGCTGGCTGGTGACGCGGGTCTCCAGCGGATCGACCATCGTGTCAGGATCGTAGCCCGACAGCATGGAGACGACAGCACCGCCGCGCTTCTTCAAGAAGTTGAAGGAATTTTCAACACCGGCAAAAGCGGCATATTTCAGCAGGGTCTCATCTTTGCCGGACCGGCAACGCCGACATGGACCGGGAACTCGTTGCCCCATTCGCGCAGCTCGTCCAGCCACAGGCTGACGCGGTGCGGATCGAAACCGAACTGGGTGACAATGCGGAATTCCGCATCGCTTTCGCGGGCAAGTTCGTGCTTGCGCTGCAGGAAGCTCTTGATGACGTCCGGCTTGATGTCCGGTGCGCCTTCCGGGTGACCTGCAACGGCGATCTTCTTGATGCCGAGCTTGTCGAAGAGGCCCGTCTCCAGAAGAGCGACGGATGAGGTGAGGGGGCCGGCTTTTTCTGCTTCACCGGCAATGGCCAGAACCTCGGTCGCACCTGCTTCCTGGGTCAGACGCGTGATGCGGCGCTCGAAGTCCTCGCGGCTGGCGTACCGGCGGGCCGCCATATGCGGAACGGCGGTCAGCTTGTTGTCGCGCAGGATGCGGGCGGCATCGACGATCATGTCTTCCGAGCAGTTGCCCAGATCCGTGACATAGACCTGCGTGCCCGCCGGAATAAATTCCAGAAGCTCGGTCTTTTCGACCACCTGCTTGGGAGACATTTCGGTAGAGGCGGGAAGCCGCCCATTGGCCAACAGGCGCTGATCAGTCATGTTCCGAGCCTCCATTTGCGAGCAGGGTTTTCAGTCTCTCTTTCGGATAGGCCGAGACCAGGTCGGTCAGGGCTGCGTCCGCTTCCGTTTCCAGGTCGTCCGTGACGGAGACCGGGTCTGTCCGGCGCCACTCCGCCATGTAGGCGTCGCTGTCCTTCGCTCCGATCCGCATCGCGCAGGCATCAATGGCTTCCATGAACATGGCCGGCAGTTCCCGTCGGGCGGATTTGCGCCCCTGTTTCACCAGGATCTGTGCCGGGATGTCCCGCCAATAAACGATGATTTTCTGCGCCATTCTCGGACTTTCCTCCTGAGAAACATGTTTGCCGGAAGCTGGCTGATCCAGGACGCCTGATAGCGGCATCATCACGTGAAAACCGACTTGTCCGGATGCTATTTTGCGACGCTCAGTCCGTCTGACCCTTGTCCAGAAACGGCTGAAGCAATCCATACCCGGTTCGGCGCATTTCAAACGGCAGACCCAGCCGGTCCGCCGCGCGCCGCGCCGCATCCTCAAGGTCAGGGTCATCGGTCTGCGCAAGGTAAAGAACACGGGTGTAATGAGCGAAATACATGTCCCGCAAATGCGGGTGCCAGTCGAGGCCGAGTGGTTCGATGACCATGGTCTGGAAGTGACGGGCCAGGAAGTCGGTCAGGTAGAAGGTGCCGAGCTGGTCGTCTTCCATCTGGTCGAATTCGTCTATCCCCGTGAAGAAGGCATAGCAGTGTGCGCCATCGATGCGTCTCGCGCCGGTTTCTTCCAGCACCTTGTCGAGCAGGCCACCGGTTCCGCAATCGCCGTAGGCAATCAGAATGTCGGAATAGGTGTCCGCATTCTTGAGGATGGCCCGGCGGACTTCATCAGGGATCTTTTCCGGCGAGTTGTGAAGCTTCGCCGGAAGGCAGGTGATGTCGAGATGATCGAGGCGGTTCTTTTCGCGGATGGCGACGATTTCGCGTGCCAGAGCCCCGCAGGCAATAACAAGAACGCGGCCGGCCTTGTCGTCCGCGCTCCCATCCGTTTCAACCGGAAAGAGAGGCTCGCCCACCAACATTTCGGCAGCCTCCTTGAACATTGCCGTCAGCCCTTGTTGGCCAGCATGTTGTGGCGGCGAGCGATCAGATCTTTCGCCATTTCCACAGCAACGGCCGCGTCGCGGCAATAACCGTCAGCACCGACGGCTTCGCCGAATTCCTCGTTCAGCGGTGCGCCGCCAACGAGCACGATATAATCGTCCCGGATGCCCTTGGCCTTCATTTCGTCGATCACGACCTTCATGTAGGGCATGGTGGTGGTCAGTAGAGCTGACATGCGAGAATGTCCGGCTGATGCTCTTCAATGGCCGCAAGGTAGTTTTCGACAGGGTTGTTGATGCCGATGTCGATCACTTCAAAGCCGGCGCCTTCCATCATCATCGAGACAAGGTTCTTGCCGATGTCGTGGATGTCGCCCTTCACGGTGCCAATGACCATCTTGCCAACCTTCGGCGCACCGGTTTCCGCCAGCAGCGGACGCAGGATGCCCATGCCGGCTTTCATGGCGTTGGCGGAAAGCAGCACTTCGGGAACGAACAGGATGCCATCGCGGAAGTCGACGCCGACGATCCGCATGCCTTCGACAAGGGCCTTGGTCAGGATGTCGTAAGGTACCCAGCCACGTTCCAGAAGGATGTTAACGCATCGGTGATTTCTTCCTGAAGACCGTCGTAGAGGTCGTCATGCATCTGCTCGACAAGTTCGTCGTCAGAAAGGGAGGCGAGATCAATATCGTCTTCGTCAGACATGGGCAGCTCCAACCAGGCACAACGGCCATCAACTTAGTGCAAAACCTTATGCCTCAAGCCGGATTCGCCGATATCTCCAAAGCGACACGGCTAGTCGTTTACGCGACAGGGAAATCAAGCCAGGCCGTTCAATGTCAATTTTGTACGGTGACGGGAAATGTTTGTAGCTGTCTAAACTTACGAGAAGGCAGTGGCGCTGCCTGCCGAAAGAAGCTTCACGCCCTGCCAGGCGGTTTCCGCACGGGCGTCGATGTCGTTTTCCGACCATTCAGCCATGGCGCGTGTCACCAGCCGGATTTGAAGATCGCCGATCAGTAAAGACAGATAGATTTCCGCCGCGGTTTCCGTTTCAAGGCCTGTCAGCAGTCCGTCGCCTGAACCTTCGCGACAAGGTCGGTTACGAGCGGCCTGATCGCGTCGCGACCGCTTTGCGCGAGGGCAGTTCCAAGTGTGCCGGTCGTGTCGGCGGCAGCTGCACGGTTGAGAGCGATTGCGGCCGGGTTCGAAAGAACGCCCAGGAGACGTCGGCCGAAGTTCCGCAGTGCCTGGGTGGGAGACGGGTTGTTTTCGATACACTCTCGAAGTGACTGGCGAATGTTTTCTGCATTGCGATCCACCAGGGCGCTGAACAACCCGGTCTTGTCTCCATACCAACGGTAGAGCGTTTCGTTGGAGGCCTTTGCTTTTTTGGCGACTGCCAGCATCGACAGATTGTCATAGCCCTGATCCAGCAGCAATTCGATCGCCGCCGCTTCTATGGCTGCTTTCCGTCGTTCCCTGCTTCCGCCCGCATGTCGTTCTCTCCATCGCTTGCTCAAAACCGTAATCGATGTTACGGAAATTACAATCCGTACACTTAATTACGGTTTGGAGTTTGTGATGTATCGACTTGCGCTTGGAACCGGTCTTTTGGCGATTGTTTTTGCCGGGGCCATCTTCGGTTTCTTCTATGCCTGGGTCTGCTCAACCATGTGGGGCCTGGATGCCACTGACCCTCGCATTGCGATAGCAGCCATGGAGGCCATGAACGCGTCCGTCCGGAACGCCGTTTTGCGCCCCCTTTCTTCGGCACGCCTTTCGTTCTTGCTCTTGCCGGGGTCTTCAGCCTGTTGTCTGGCCGGCGCGCAGCCGGGGTCGCCTTTGTAGGTGGAGCAATCGTCTATGCGCTGGGCGGCATCATGCTGACGTTCCTGGTCAACGTGCCGATGAACCTCGAGCTTGCTGAGGCAGCGATCCCGAAAAACCTGAATGAAGCGGCAATGCTCTGGCGGTCCTATTCCGAGCTTGGCAGGTGTGGAACCAGACACGGACCGTCTTCTCGGGCATTTCCCTGTTGTTGGCTGCGATCGGGCTCGTACTGCTCGGCCGAAACCCACACCGCGCTGACTAGCCAAAATCTCAACTTTCTTCATGCGTGGCTCGACCATGGCATCCATGCCGTTTCAGTTCATCTTGTGTAGCGTTTGAAGCGATGTCACTCCGCCGCGGGCTGAGAGACCGTTGACCACACGCCACACAAAAAAGGCAGGTCCTGAGACCCGCCTTTTCTGGTATTCGGCATCAATTCCGAATGCTCAGAACAGACCTTCGATCTGACCTTTTTCGTCCAGTTTGATGTGGTTAGCTGACGGCACGCGCGGCAGGCCGGGCATGGTCATGATTTCCCCGCAGATCACCACGATGAAACCGGCCCCTGCCGACAGGCGGACTTCGCGGACCGGCAGGCTATGGCCGGTCGGGGCGCCTCGGCGCTGCGGGTCGGTCGTGAAGGAATATTGGGTCTTGGCCATGCAGACAGGAAGATGACCGAACCCGTCGGCTTCCCAACGCTTGAGCTGGTCGCGCACAGACTTGTCTGCCAGAACTTCGTCTGCCCGGTAGATCCGTTTTGCGATGGTTTCGATCTTTTCGAAAAGGGACAGGCTGTCGTCGTAGAGCGGTGCGAACTGCGCCGCGCCGCTTTCGGCAAGGGCTGCCACACGGGTGGCAAGTTCTTCGGTGCCTGCGGAGCCGTTGGCCCAATGGGTCGCCAGGATCGCTTCAACGCCGAATTCGGCGCAGTAATCCCGCACGGCCTGAACTTCCGCTTCCGTGTCTGCTGTGAAGTGGTTGATGGCCACAACTGCCGGAACACCGAACTGCTTGACGTTCTCGATGTGGCGGCCAAGGTTGGCGCAGCCTTTTTTCACGGCCTCGACGTTCTCGCTGCCGAGGTCTTCCTTGGCAACGCCGCCATTCATCTTCAAGGCCTTGATGGTTGCGACGATGACAACCGCATCCGGGTTGAGGCCTGCCTTGCGGCATTTGATGTCGAAGAACTTCTCCGCACCGAGATCTGCGCCAAAGCCAGCTTCCGTCACCACATAGTCGGCCAGCTTCAGGGCTGTCTGGGTGGCAACCACGGAGTTGCAGCCGTGTGCGATGTTGGCGAAGGGGCCACCGTGAATGAATGCGGGATTGTTTTCCAGCGTCTGCACCAGGTTCGGCTGCATTGCTTCTTTCAGCAGCACGGTCATGGCGCCGTCTGCTTCCAGTTCGCGCGCGGTGATCGCCGTGCGGTCGCGCCGGTAGGCAACGATGATGTCGCCGAGCCGCTTCTGCAGATCTTCGAGATCGGTGGCCAGGCAGAGGATGGCCATGATTTCGGAGGCGACGGTGATGTCGAACCCTGCTTCACGCGGAAAGCCGTTGGCAATGCCACCAAGCGAACAGACGATGGAACGCAGTGCGCGATCGTTCATGTCCATCACCCGGCGCCAGACCACGCGGCGAATGTCGATGCCCAATTCGTTGCCCCAGTAGATGTGGTTCTCGATCAGGGCGGCGAGCAGGTTGTGGGCCGAGGTGATGGCGTGGAAGTCGCCGGTGAAATGCAGGTTGATGTCTTCCATCGGGACGACCTGCGCATAGCCGCCGCCGGCTGCGCCGCCCTTCATGCCGAAACAGGGCCGAGCGAAGGTTCGCGCAGGCAGATCATCGCGTTCTTGCCGATCCTGTTGAGGCCGTCGCCAAGACCGACCGTTGTGGTCGTCTTGCCTTCGCCGGCAGGAGTCGGGTTGATCGCCGTCACCAGAATCAGCTTGCCGTTCTTGCGGCCATTGAGGTTGGCAATGTAGTCGGCGGAAATCTTGGCTTGGTGCGCCCATAGGGCAGGAGAGAGTCTTCGGGAATATTCAGCCGCGTGCCGATCTCCTGAATGGGTTTCATCTTGGCTGCACGGGCAATTTCAATATCGCTGGCCATGGGTTCTCTCTCCGAAGCGTTTCCGATTTCTTGTTTTCCGGATGCGGTTTTGCACCGCCCCGACTTGTGCCGGAACGCTATGGGAGAGGGCGGTGCAGCAAATGTTCCGAAAGCGACAGGATGCGCCCCGGAAGCGACGGCAACTCAATCGGCGCGGTTGCGCAGCACTGTTGCGAGAAAAACCAGCATGGTCAGAACCGCCAGAACAGAGCCGCCTTGGCCATAATTTCCCCTTCGGCGTTGATCGCAAATACGATCCCGGGCACCAGCACGATGACGGTGAGAACCGACAATCCGTAGTGGATGAGCGCAAGGCGCGAGGCGGCTGCCTTTGGTGCTAGGGCGTAGTAGGCACCAAAGACGGCCATCATCACGAAGCCGATCAGGTTGAGATGCCCATGCGCTGGCGCAAGTGTGTGATCAGTGGTCGCGGACATGTGGATGCCCCAGCCATGCCGATCACGGCAAAGAGTGCGGCCGTGGCAAAATAAAGACGTGGTATCGCTTTCATGTGTTCCCCCCGAAAGACGATGCCATTCCTGTTTTCAGGTCCTGGCCGAGGGAAAGCTTACATGATTTGTGACAGTTGGATGACTGGAAAAGTAAATTGCAATATCTGGCGAAACGGATTTTAGTTCCGTAATGACAGATTCAGACATTCTCTCCCGTTTGCCGGCCCGCCTCAAGAAAGCGCGGCGTGCCCAGGGGCTCTCGCTTGAGGCCGTTGAAAAGCTTTCCGGCGTTTCCCGCTCCATGGTCAGCCAGATCGAGCGCGGGGAGTCGAACCCGACTGTCGCGACCCTGCTCAATCTGACCAGGGCCCTGAATGTCGACTTTGCAGGTCTTTTGGGGGAGGAGGCAGCCGAGGATCGGGTCGAGATCGTGCACGAACATCAGACCCCGGCGCTCGACAGGGCGGGAGACGGCTGCAAGATCCGCATCCTGTCACCGCCTCAGGACACAGGCCGGTTCGAAATCTATGAGCTGATATTCGCGGCAGATGGAAAGCTCGACAGCAAACCGCACGAACGTGGGACGCGGGAGCAACTGATAGCCGAAGACGGCCAGCTTGAAGTCACGTCCGGTGTGGCCAAAGGTGTCATCGGAAAAGGAGACACGCTCG
>LZQR01000211.1_pt1 | contig 15942 bp, 17 predicted proteins | sample 768601 | NCBI WGS metagenome assembly LZQR01 (sample SAMN05207299, study PRJNA324521) | oil field metagenome | isolation source: sample BH-FW-24 from oil reservoir | place: India: Bombay High | collected 2015-12-04
ATACAGAACAGAGAGAGAGCGTCTCGTGATTGCTCAGCGTACGTAGCTGTACATCGATCGAGCTCAGACGTACGTAGTGTACTCGTGATGCTCAGCGTACGTAGCTGTACATCGATCGAGCTCAGACGTACGTAGTGTACATCGATCGATGCTCAGACGTACGTAGCTGTACATCGATGATGGCGATCTTGGGGACTTTGGTTGGACTGCAGAAGCGTCTCGCCGACCAGAAACCAGCAGCACACTTTCTTATGCTGGAATGACAGTACCGAGTGGAACCAGCGATCCTCAAGGCAAAAAATGGGGTGGTGTGGTTCGCACAGGTGTTAAGCTCAATTCAAGCTGGGATATTGGCGGCCCTTACGGTTTTGGAGTAGCCTGCAATACCACGCTCTGACGGGGGAAAACGTTGAAGATAATACTCGTCTCGGTTTGCTGGGTGGGGCTTACTACAAACTGATTGCCACGGATGATCAGCGTTTGAGCATCGGCACCAACTTGATGTACCTCGATTACGAAAAAAACTTAGGTGAATACACGCTTGGGCATGGCGGCTACTACAGTCCGCAAAGTTATTTCTCTGTATCACTGCCAGTGAACTATTACGGTCGTTACAACAGTACATGGTCGTATCAGCTTAGCGCTTCTATTTCTAATTCATGGACGCAAGAAGATGCGCCTTATTTGTCTACAGGTGACACTTCTGAGAGTGGTGGCGGTTTTGGTGCCTCGTTGCAAGCCGCCGTTGAGAAACGAGTGAGTAAACGCTGGTACCTTGGTGCGCTAGTGGATTTGCAGCGTTCAGAGTTTTATACGCCAAACCATTTCATGCTTTACGCCAAGTACACCTTTAATGATCGCTGGCAGCCAATTGAATACCCACCAGCGGTTCCAACGCTGTACAGTGATTTCTAGTGCTAGCGATTGGTTGAACAAGTGTTTTGAGAAATCGCAGAAACACAAAAGGCCGGAGATTTTCCGGCCTTTTCTATTCAAATTCTTTAACTTTACGAAGATTTGACTAGTACAAAATCGAGTAAAGTTGACGGCGGTATTTGCTTGCCAATGTGTTACCTTGGCCAAGTGCGCTCAAGATATCCATAAAGACTTTCTTCACTTCACCGTCTTGTGCACCAAGGTTAGCTTTGAGAATGTTCCAAAGCAGCTCAAGTGCTTCTTCATCACGGCCAACTTGGTTGTATTGAACTGCAAGCTCACACGCGAGTTCTAAATTATCAGGGTTTGCGGCTAGCTCTTGGTTCAAGGCGTTGAAGCTCTGGGCTATCCGCGGCTTGAAGATGTAGATCTAACTTCGCGATCAAACCTTTGTAGTAGTTGTCTTGGTATTCCAGTGGAATTGCACCCAACAGCATTTGTGCCAATTCAAACTGCTTGGTTTCCAGTAAACAATCTGCCATCGCTAGTTTGACATCACCACGGTTTTGAAGCTCTTCCGATAACGTTTGTAGAATAGCCAAAGCTTGAGCATGCTCGCCTTGATGGAGCAGTTCGCTGGCTTGCTTCAACTGTCATTCATGCTTGCTTGGTAGATGCTTTTGCAGCATTGCCGTAATCGCGTCAATTGGCTGAGGGCCACCCATCCCATCGACTGCTTGACCATTCATAAACAATGCGATGGTCGGTAGCACTTGCACGCCGAATTGAGAAGCAAGAGCAGGCTGCTGTTCACAGTTCAATAGAGCAAGGGTGAAAGCGCCGTTGTATTGCTGAGCCAGCATTTGTAATTCAGGAATCACTTGCGCACTTTCTGGTTGAGCACTCGCCCAAAAATGAATCAACACCGGCGTGTTCATTGATCCTTCAAGCGTTTCACGGAAGTTTTGTTCTGTTAACTCAACGATAAATGGGGATTGCATCAGAGTATCCTTGCTTTTTGTTTCTTGTCGTTGATTGTAGATATGGAGTTGATATTTGGGAAATTCAAGCGATAGAAAGGAAAAACGCTGCCGAAGCAGCGTATTCCTGATAGCAAGCAAAAGTGCTATTAAATTTGGCAAGTCCAGCACGGGTTAGAGAGTCTTGTTAGACGTTATCGTTGTGTGCTGGGTGTGGTATCAAAATAGGATGAATATGGTCAACACTACACCCACACTAAGCCAGTTAAGCTGATTTAATGTCATTATTGTCTCGCGAAAATACAAAACAGAAAGGGTGGCGATACCAAATCTAAAGTGAGTATCCACATCGCGTTCAGGCTCGATGGATGAAGATACTAACCTAGAAATTGATTCGAACATTGAGGTTTTCTTAACCTACATGCTCACAATGACATCACATTGTTACGGTAAAATTACATTGTGATAAAAAGTTTTTATGCTGCTTGTCGCAAAATTTTATCAAGAAGACGAGTGGGTAATAGGCGCTTTAAAACGGCAAAGACTTTGGTTGGTGTGGTGATTCTGTAGCGAATCTTTGGCTTATCACTGGTGAGTGCGTGAAGCACGGGCTCAATACAAGATTCAGCAGGAAGCACAAACTTGTTGTTCGACTTGTCGTTATCTAAACGCTGCTTCTGTCCTTCGTAAGCTGCTCTGTGGGCGCTGCTTTCCACATCAATCCACTGCTCAAACGCCTTTAAGGCATTCTGTCTAAACTGGGTCTCTATCGGCCCTGGTTCGATCAATGCTACCTTGATGTTGGTGTCCATCAATTCCAAACGTAGGGTGTCTGTCCAGCCTTCTAGCGCGAACTTTGAGGCGTTATAGGCACCACGATACTTCATAGCGGCAAGCCGAGTACGGAACTGTTTTGGATGATGCGCCCTTCACCTTGTTTACGCATGTGCGGTAGCACTTCTCTTACGAGTTGGTGCCAGCCGAAGAAGTTGGTTTGAAATTGTGCTTGAAGGGCAACTGTCGGCAAATCTTCCAAAGCACCTGGTTGGCCGTAAGCGCCATTGTTGAAGACGGCATAAAGTTTACCCTCAGCCAACTCGAGCGCTTGTGCGACACCGGACGAAATACTCTCAGGATCATTCAGGTCCAGCTTAATACACGTTAAGCCCTCGTTGGTTAGGCGTTCAATGTCTTGGTCTTGTCGGCAGGAAGCAATGACGTGAAAGCCTTCCTTTTGCAAAGCGTGGGCACATACGTAACCGATACCGGTAGAGCATCCGGTGATAAGAACAGACTTTTTCATAGTTTAGGGATCACTGAGAGTTCGTGAGCCTTATGATTCAACAACTTCTATCTTGAAGCAAGTTCTTGAGTGCAGGCTCCACTCGGGAGTAACTGAATTTAAAGCCAAGCTCGGTAAGCTTTTTCGGTTTTGCGCGTATGCTATCAAATAGCAGGCAAGAGGATTCCCCCATTGCCACGTTCATCACCCATTTCGGGGTGAACAAAATATGCGGACGCTTAAGAGTCTTGGCCAATGTGCCACTAAAATTTTGTTGCTAACTGGGTGTGGAGCGCACAAGTTGAATTCGCCATGCGCATGCGGCGTTTCGAGTAAGTACATGATGGCGCGAACCATATCCAAGATATGAATCCAAGGCATGTACTGTCTACCGCTGCCTAGCGGGCCACCTAAGCCCAGTTTATAAGGCAGCAGCATCTTGGCGAGAGCACCACCATTAGGGCCAAGAACAACCCCAGTTCGTAATAGGCACACACGTGTCTGCTCCGATTCTGCTCGTTTGGCTATTTGCTCCCATCGAGCACACACAGAATGGGCGAAGGCCTCACTGTTTACGTGTAGACATTCATCAAAGGGATGGTCTTGTTGATCGCCGTAATAGCCAACCGCAGAGCCGCTTATGAATACTGAAGGGGGCTCGGTACTGGCGTGGATCAGTTCAACAATGCGCTCGGTCACTTTCCAGCGACTGTTGCAGATGATCTCTTTTTGTTCCTGACTCCAGCGTTTGTCTGCGATGGGCTCACCTGCAAGGTTGATTACTGCGTCAACATCGTTGAGATCTTCCAGTGAATCGAGGGAATCAAGGTATTCAATATTACCGACATCGGCATGCTGAAGTCGCTGTTTTGCCTGCGCGGGGTGCGCGTCAGCAAATGACTTGATGAGTGGTGAGCATTTTGAGTAGCTCAGAACCAATAAAGCCTGTTCCGCCAGTCAGTAGTATCTTCATGTCATCCCTTTGAGTGTGAAACCATTCAGACATTATAGTCGTTAACCGTCTTGCATGATCATATCAATGAATTGCAATGTCGATTTTATTATTAGTTCCTAACGAGTTAGAAGTGTTTTCTTCCCAAGCGGTGCGAAGTTCACAGTTTGAACAAGTGTAACAAAATGTTATCAGGCTTTGAGTGTTGCTCACAATTAGCCCAAAGAAACTGTGCCATGCTGATTTTAAAAGAAGAAGGCACTCGGGTAGGAGGTGTGTATGGAAGCATTTATGGCTTAGTTGTGCCATTGCATATCTGAAATCTGAGGCTTATTCTTTGAGAATTAAAGAATAATTGAGGATGTCATGTCATGCCGCTAGTTGCTTGTCCTGTTTGTGAAAAACAAATTTCAAAACGAGCTCATACTTGCCCCGGATGTGGTGAGCCTGATCCGCTCAACCATTTAGCGAAGTCGAAGTTTCTATCGTTCATTTTTGGATCGTTGTTTTAGCTGGTGTTGGCTATGTCGCTTGGTTCTATCTAGTGCCAATGCTGGTGGAAATGCTACGCAGCCATTAATAGGTACTTAGGTTGAGCTTCTATAAGAATGCCGTAGAATAGCCTCATATTTTTTGAGGAGACGATGTCGTGAAACTATTTTTTGCCTCAGACTTGCACGGCTCTTTGCCAGCAACCGAAGAAACTATTCAGCTTTACTTGGCCTCTGGTGCCGATCATCTCATCTTATTGGGGGATACGCTAAACCATGGGCCAAGAAACCCTATCCCAGAAGGTTACAACCCACCGCAAGTCGCTGAGTTACTCAACCAATACAGCGATCAGATTATTTCTGTACGTGGTAACTGTGACAGCGAAGTTGACCAAATGCTGTTGAGTTTCCCGATGATGATGGATTATGCGTGGATACTACTTGAATCTGGTAAGCGTATGTTCCTTACTCATGGGCACTTGTACAACAGTGCAAAACGTCCACCACTGCGTGAAGGTGACATCATTGCTCATGGTCATACTCATGTGCCTGTTGCCGAAATGCAGGATGGGGCAGTGATCTTCAACCTGGTTCGATGACTTTCCCAAGAAATGGTTTGTCGCGTAGCTATGGTCTAATGGAAGGCAACACACTCACGGTGCAAACCCCGGAAGGTGAAGTGTTGGCTCAAACCACGATCTAATCAACGAGTCATAGAGCACATAAGATATCAAACAATAGGGAGCCACTGGCTCCCTATTTTGTATCTGAATGGCCTAAATCACGCTCTGGGTCGATGATGTCCCTTACTCGTTGTTTAAGGACCTTAGCCTCAGGAAAACCGCCGTCTTTTTTACGCTCCCAAATCTGCGTGCCGTTGCAGAAAATCTCAAAACGACCGCCTGTGTCAGGGTGCAAGCTGACGGTCTCAATTTCTTCACTGAACGTATGAAGCAGCTCTTGCGATAGCCAAGTAGAGCGCAACATCCAATTGCACTGGCGACAGTAGTAAATGTCTATAATGGCTTTATCCATTTCTCATTTCCTTTCTCTAAAGACTAAAGTAGCAGTTTGATGCCGACTGCAAAGGTGAGGAGCTCAAACGCAATCTTGATAACGCGATTGCTGTATTGAGTTGCTGCCCACGCACCTAAACTGCCACCTAAAAATGAACTCAATAACAGCACGGGTAGCCATGCCCAATGAATCGGAGCGCCTGCTTGTACGACGCAACACCACCAATACCATTCCAAAACAGACCGACACAGATCATGGTGTAAGCCACTGCTTGTTTGTAATCGTAACCAAACCAGCGCACGAGGAACAGCGTCACGAGGAGACCTGAACCTGCAGTTAGCGAACCATTCACGACGCTATCAGCATCAATCCTAATCCGCCGATGATCCAACCCAATGTGTCTCGATGGATCGCAAGCTCGACTTGGCCAAGTTCTTTTTAAAGCGGGAATAGATGCCAAGAGCAAGGATCATCGCGCCGAGCATTTTCTCTGCGATATCGTCAGATATTTGGACAATCAGATTTGCACCAATCACGACACCAATACTGCCGACTAGAATCAGATAAAGCGCGATCTTCGGTTTTATTGTGCCGGCTTTGAGGTGCGTGCTTGCAGCGCCAAGCCCCAGCGCGACGGAAGCCACTTTGTGTGTTCCAAGAGCGACAGAAAAGGGTAAGCCGAGAAAGATCAATAATGGAAATTGCAATAATCCTGCACCGCCGCCAGAGAGAGAAGCGAGTGTATTTGCAACGAGGGAACCGAAGAAGAGAGTGAGAGTATCTAGCCAATCCATGCGAAAAATAAAGGGGCCATCTTGGCCCCTTATCATTGAATCAAAATCAGTTTCTAAACAGTACCGTAGAACCGTGGTTCAGGCTAGTCAGTAGTAGTGTTTTTTCGTTGACTACATCAATACGGCGACTTTGTTCTGCATCCAACTTAAAGATTTGTGTGATGAGACGAAGCTGTGACTCAGAGAAGTCTTTCGATTGCGATGCTGAGATATCTTTGAATTCAGAAGGCGAAACCAGCAAGTAGTTATCACTTACTTCCCAGCGACCTTTCTCAGAGATATTGATGGTTGATTCAGTATTTGAGCCTTGAGCAAACAATCGAATGTTCGCAACACGAATGTACTCACCGTTAGGTAAGTATTTCACATTCGACTCAACATTAACTTTGCGTAGTGGGCCAACTGTATCGTCTGGCAGAGTATCGGTGATGAGTGTCACCATGGTTGACTGCCATTCGTTTGAAGTCAGAACCTGTTCCACTTTTAGGTCACTGCCCCAATATAGCCAGCCACTAAAAAGGATGGATACGGCCAAAACCGCAGATGCTATTTTAATCTTCATTTCAGCCTCCCTTAGTTGCAGATGTCGGTTGGGTCATTACGACCAGCGAAAATACGCAGCGTGACATTCTCGTATGAATGATCGCTATCGTGGATATAGTTCAGAATCAGTTGGTTGTTTTGACCACCTGTCGCGATGACTTCGACTGGTGAAGATTCCGCGGCGTGGTGTTCGACATAACGTTGGATACATTGCTCAATGGAAGGCAACCAATTATTTAATTGAGGGTGGTTAATTGGCGTCATTACTGGCACATTATGGTATTCACCAATTTGACGGAATTGAGATTCTGCTGGGTTAGTCAACATCAGTACACAAACTGGCAGCAGCAAAGCAACGACAACCAAAATACGGAATAGCCAGTTCGCGTTCTTCTGCGCTGGTGTTGGCTTCGGCTTTTCTACTGGAGCGGCGGCTTCTGGAGCGATGTCTGCTTGCGTTTCTGTGGTAGCTTCGGCAAATTGCTCTAAATCAACCACTGGCGCTTCGTTCTCTTCTTCTTGAGCATCAATATCAGGGGTAGAGTCAGAAGAAAGCGGGCTTAAACGCTCAACAGAACAAATAAGTTGATAGCCGCGTTTTGGCACGGTTTTAACGAATTCTGGTGATTTTGTTGAATCCTTCAACATTTTACGCAGTGTAGAGATCGCTTGGGTTAAGCTTGAGTCATCCACCTCAAAGCCTTGTTCACGCCAAACGAACTCGTGCAGTTCGTTACGTGTTATCACTTCGTTAGGTCTCTCTGCCAACATGAGGAGAATACGGCTTTCGTTGCTGCCTAATCGTACAACTTCGTTGCCATTTTGTTGGTCAGCGAGCGAATTACTATTTGGGTCAAAGACGAATCTTTGAGCAAGCAGAAATTTGGTGCCGATGTTAGTCATTTAGTTCTTCTTAGGTGGATGATTCTGTAATTATAGTGATTTACGTCACGTAATAAGGCGTGCGCAAAAGGACATGTGCCACGTTTTAGATGCTTTTAGATACGTAGGATAATTAAAATTTTCTAAAAAACACCGTTTTTAGCAATATTGACCTTGAATTTACATTTGTCAGCCACATGTTAAATGACATCTTAGTAATGCTGCTTTTATGAAGCGGCGGTTAGGGCTTTGTCATTAAAAGTCTAATTAGTTTAGATGTTATGGAGTAAACATGAGCGAAACCGTATCCCACAACAAAGAAACTCGTGGCTTTCAATCGGAAGTAAAACAACTACTTCATCTGATGATTCACTCTCTTTATTCCAACAAAGAGATTTTCTACGCGAGCTGATCTCAAACGCGTCCGACGCATCAGATAAACTTCGTTTTCAAGCGCTATCTAACCCAGATTTATATGAGGGCAACGCTGACTTAGGCGTGAAGCTTGCGTTCGATGAAAGCGCGAACACATTAACCATCTCTGACAACGGCATCGGTATGAGCCGTGATGATGTGATTGAGCACCTAGGTACCATCGCGAAATCAGGGACTGCAGAATTTTTCTCCAAGCTGTCAGATGATCAGAGCAAAGATTCTCAACTTATCGGTCAGTTTGGTGTGGGTTTCTACTCTGCATTTATTGTTGCGGATGCGGTTACTGTGCGCACTCGCGCGGCTGGTCTCGCTGCTGATGAGGCGGTGCAATGGCACTCTGCTGGCGAAGGTGATTACACCGTTGAGACCATTACCAAAGATTCTCGAGGTACGGACATCGTGCTTCACATGCGTGAAGAAGGTAAAGAATTCCTAAACGAATGGCGTCTACGCGATGTGATCAGCAAATACTCTGACCATATCGGTATCCCTGTTTCTATCCAAACTGCGGTTCGTGATGATGAAGGCAAAGAAACGGGTGAGAAGAAGTGGGAGCAAATCAACAAAGCTCAAGCACTTTGGACGCGCAATAAATCAGACATCTCGGAAGAAGAGTACCAAGAGTTCTACAAGCACGTTTCTCATGACTTGCTGACCCTCTTACGTGGAGCCACAACCGCGTAGAAGGTAAGAATGACTACACCAGTCTACTTTACATCCCAGCGAAAGCACCTTGGGATATGATGAACCGCGATCATAAATCGGGTCTGAAACTGTACGTACAGCGCGTATTCATCATGGATGACGCTGAGCAGTTTATGCCTTCTTACATGCGCTTCGTGCGTGGCCTGATCGATTCAAACGATCTGCCTTTGAACGTATCACGTGAAATCCTACAAGATAACAAAGTCACTCAGTCATTACGTAATGCTTGTACCAAGCGTGTGCTTACTATGTTAGAGCGCATGGCAAAGAATGATACAGAGAAATACCAATCATTCTGGAAAGAGTTCGGCCTTGTTATGAAGGAAGGTGTTGCAGAAGACATTGCAAACAAAGAGAAAGTTGCTGGTCTATTGCGTTTCGCATCTACTGACGTGGATTCCGTAGAACAAACCGTTGGTTTGGCTTCTTATGTTGAACGTATGAAAGAAGGTCAAGACAAGATCTACTTCCTAACGGCGGATAGTTACGCTGCGGCGAAGAACAGCCCACACCTAGAGCAATTCAAAGCAAAAGGCATCGAAGTTATTTTGATGTTCGATCGAATTGACGAGTGGTTGATGAACTACCTAACAGAATTTGATGGTAAGCAGTTCCAGTCGATCACTAAAGCGGGCTTAGACCTAAGCAAGTTTGAAGACGAAGCGGAAAAAGAAAAACAGAAAGAAACGGAAGAAGAGTTTAAGTCTGTTGTTGAACGCACTCAGTCTTACCTTGGTGACCGTGTGAAAGAAGTTCGCACCACCTTTAAACTGGCAACAACACCCGCTGTTGTCGTGACGGACGATTTCGAAATGGGCACGCAGATGGCGAAGCTTCTTGAAGCGGCTGGCCAAGCGGTACCAGAAGTGAAATACATCTTCGAAATTAACCCAGAGCATGCACTAGTGAAACGCATGGCGGATGAAGCGGACGAAGAAGTGTTTGGTCGCTGGGTTGAGGTGTTACTGGGCCAAGCGATGCTCGCTGAGCGTGGTTCGATGGAAGATCCTTCGCAATTCGTTGGTGCCATCAACAAGCTTTTGACTAAGGTTTAATAACTCAATACCCCTAAAAAGCTCGCGAAATGCGAGCTTTTTGTTTGTAAACGCATAGATTCACACTTTAAGTGTTGAGTTAGTAATCAACAAGACGGGAAAGCTGGCATCGCTAACATTCTTTAGTCTTAATCTGCTCATAGCGCAGTGAACCTGTGTTAGAATCTCAACACTTGAATGTGAGTAATAAGGCGTGTATTTTGGCTCGCCTAAACGTTATACCGAAACTTATCGTTGCCAGTGCTTCGTGGGGTTATTCCTAGAAGTCGAGCTATTGTGAGCTTCGGTATAAATCTTAAATATTAAAGAGGATAAATCATGCGCATCATTCTTCTAGGTGCTCCAGGTGCAGGTAAAGGCACACAAGCAAACTTCATCATGGATAAATACGGTATTCCACAAATCTCTACTGGTGATATGCTTCGTGCTGCTATCAAAGCAGGTACAGAGCTTGGTAAACAAGCTAAAGCTGTTATCGACGCTGGTCAGCTAGTTTCTGATGAAATCATCCTTGGTCTAATCAAAGAGCGTATTGCTCAAGACGATTGTGAAAAAGGTTTCCTACTTGATGGTTTCCCTCGCACTATCCCTCAAGCTGACGGCCTAAAAGAGATGGGCGTTGACGTTGATTACGTAATCGAATTTGACGTAGCTGACGATGTGATTGTTGAGCGTATGGCTGGTCGTCGTGCTCACCTTCCTTCAGGTCGTACTTACCACGTTGTTTACAACCCACCAAAAGTGGAAGGTAAAGATGACGTAACTGGCGAAGATCTTGTTGTTCGTGATGACGACAAAGAAGAAACAGTACGTGCACGTCTAGGTGTTTACCACGAGCAAACAGCACCACTTATCAACTACTACGGTAAAGAAGCTGAAGCTGGTAACACTAAGTACCTTAAATTCGACGGTACTAAGCAAGTTGCAGAAGTAAGCGCAGATATTGAGAAAGCACTAGCATAATTTGCTAACGGCAAAATTTAATATTTTGATATATTTAAAAGCGACCCTTGGGTCGCTTTTTTATTTTTGCCTGTAAGTACGATGAACCATCTGGTTTGTTCCACCGTACGAAGCAAGCCGATCACCATGAATAGGATGTTATGAAAAACAACAACAATAAACAGGGCGTGTTATTGGTTAACTTAGGTACGCCTGATGAGCCTACTGCACCAGCTGTAAAACGCTTTTTAAGTCAGTTTCTTCATGATCATCGTGTCGTTGATATGACGCGTTGGCTTTGGTGTCCGATTCTTCACGGTGTCATCTTGCCAATTCGCTCGCCGAAGTCGCCAAGCTGTACCAGTCTGTCTGGATGGAGGAGGGGTCACCTCTGATGGTGTATTCAAAACGACAAGCTCACAAGTTAGCCGTTGCACTCGATATGCCAGTTGAACTGGGTATGACTTACGGTAATCCAAGCTTACAATCTGGTTTTGAAGCGCTGATTGCACAAGGCGTAGAGGAAGTGATTGTCTTGCCTCTTTACCCGCAATACTCGGGTACAACGACGGCCGCAGTCTCAGACGGTATGACAAAGGCATTCAAAAAGATGCCAGTAATGCCTGAGTTCAGCTTTATTCGTGATTACCACAATCATCCCCAATACATCGCGGCACTTGCTCAATCGGTTCGTAACCATTGGGCAGAGCATGGTCAAGGCGATTACCTACTTTGTTCTTACCATGGTATCCCTAAGCGTTATGCAGACAATGGTGATATTTACCCTAAGCATTGTGAAGAGACGACTCGCTTGCTTGGTGAAGCGCTGGGTTTGAGTGAAGCGCAAATCGGAATGACATATCAGTCACGTTTTGGTCGTGAAGAATGGCTACAGCCATACACGGATAAGACGCTGGAAGTATTACCAAGCCAAGGTAAGAAGAAACTTAACGTGATTACGCCAGCTTTCTCTGCAGACTGTTTGGAAACATTGGAAGAAATCTCAGAAGAGTGCCGAGAGATTTACCTAGAAGCTGGTGGTGAGAGCTTCAGTTACATCCCGTGCTTGAATGACAATGATGAGCACATCGAGATGATGGTTGAGCTCGTTCGCTCTAAGCTTTAAAGCGAAGCCTGTATCCATTTCCAAGTTAGATTGGGTTGTAGAAAACAAAAAGGGTCGCAATCGCGACCCTTTGTTTTTATCTACACTTTATATTAAGCGACTTGAGTTTGTTGCTCTTCAATTTGTTCTGCTGTGCTGTGAGTATTTTCAGCACCATGCATCCAACGAACTAGCGTGTTAGAGAACAACAATAGAATCACGCCAGAAATCGCCGCGGTTACCGCAATACCACTGAAGATTGCTAGTGCGCCTAGTTCACCTACGTGAGAGCCAACATAACCTGCAACGTAGTTTGCGATTGCGTTACAGCCGAACCATGCGCCCATCATAAGCGATGCAAGACGTAGCGGAGCTAGCTTAGTTACTAGAGATAGACCAATAGGAGATAGACACAGTTCACCAAGCGTATGGAAGAAGAACGCACCTACTAGCATAGCATTGATGTTTTAACCGCAGTATCACCACCTTGCTCCATAACAGCACCAACCATACATAGGAAACCCAGTGCTAGGAAGAACATCGCTAGGGCAAATTTCATCGGTGAGTTAGGTTCACGTTTACCCAGCTTCACCCACAAAACGGCTAATACAGGTGCAAGAGTAATAATGAAGAACGGGTTTAGTGATTGGAACCACGCAGCTGGAACTTCGAAGCCACCAATCATACGATCTGTGTATTGCTGCGTGTAGATGTTCATTAGACCGCCAGCCTGCTCGAAGCCTGCCCAGAAAACGATAGTAAACAGGCTCATCACGAGGATAACTTTGATTCGGTCAACTTCTTCTTTGGTTAGTGGCTCTTTCTTCGTAGATTTCTTAATTGCTAGGTCACGTTTTGCTGCTGGTACGCGGCCAATGTCACCTAACCAAGATTGCGCCATTGTCATTTGCATCACAAGGCTAACAAGCATACCAATACCGGCAGCAACGAAGCCTGCTTTCCAGCCAAACTCGTTCGTTACAGAGCCCGATACAACACCAGCCAGCAACGCACCTAGTTGATACCCATGTAAAAGATAGTGAAAGCGCCATCACGACGGTTATCGCCTTCATTGTATAGATCGCCAACCATTGTAGAGATGTTTGGCTTGAATAGACCGTTACCACAGATAAGTAGAGCAAGGCCTAGGTAGAAAGTGTGTATAGAGCCAAGACCCAGAGCATCTGCTGGCATTGCTAGCGTAAATTGGCCAATAGCCATCAACGCGCCACCAATAAGGATAGAACGGCGTTGACCTAGGTAGTTATCCGCAAGGTAGCCACCAATAAGAGGGGTGATGTAGACAAGTCCAGTATAGATGCCGTAAAGATCTAGAGCATCTTTAGTCGACCAGCCAAGACCGCCGTTCATTGTTGTGTCTGTAAGATAAAGTACTAGAATGGCGCGCATTGCGTAGTAAGAAAAGCGTTCCCATAATTCTGTACCGAACAGAAGGAACAAGCCACGTGGGTGACCAAAGTATTGATGTTGGTTTGACATAAGCTCTTCTAATAGTAGTTATTACATTTTTTAACGAAATCTACGTATACATGGTAATTTCTTGTCTGACAAACAATAAAATTTCATGTGACGATTCATTTGCCTTATGAAATACCTGCTCAGAGCTGAAATGACGGGGTTTTTGTCGGTGATTTGCTCGTGTTACAAACTTACTTTTCATTTTTGGTTATAGACTTATTTTCTTAATGTTCTGAAAAGGTGTAAGTTTTAATCTTAATATTAAGCAGCCAATTAATAGGTTGTTTGAATGTCCATGACTCGTCTTTTGCTTAATGTTAGGATCGAGCAAAAATATAATTGGCTAGTAATAAAATGAAACGTTGGTATTTATTGTATTGTAAGCGAGGAGAGCAAGTTAGGGCGAAGCTGCACCTTGAAAACCAGGGTGTGGAGTGTTTTTACCCTACTGTCGAAGTCGAAAAGATATTACGTGGTAAACGACAGAAAGTCGAAGAGCCACTGTTTCCTTGCTATGTGTTTGCCCGATTTGACTATGAAGAAGGCCCAAACTTCACATCAGTTCGCTCTACGCGAGGCGTAGTGGACTTTGTTCGCTTTGGTGCACAGCCGAAAGAGATACAGGGTGACCTGGTTTATGAGCTTAAGCAGCTGGATAAATGCATCGACGACCAGACCGATGCTGAGAACATGCCAAACCTGGTGATCAAGTACGTGTCAAGAGCGGGCAGTTTGCCGGTATTGATGCCATCTTCCAAGAACAAGATGGTGAGAAGCGCTCAATAATGTTGGTTCAGATGATCACCAAGCGTGTGCCTGTTAGCATAGACAACAGCGATTTAGATTTAAAATAGCCTGATTCCATCAAATATAAAAAGAGGTGCGTAAGCACCTCTTTTTGATCGTATCTATTGTGTTTGCTTTAAAAGGGTTGGTGAAGCCAACCCTCTTTGAAACAACGAATAATTAATATGCGTCGTTGTGAACGGTCTGTACTGCGCGGCCTGACGGGTCAACACAGTTTTGGAACGACTCATCCCATTCAATCGCTTTCGCTGAAGAACATGCTACAGAAGGGCCACCAGGTACACATTCTGCTGCAGATGGTAGCGGGAACAACTCTTCAAAGATTTCGCGGTATACATAACCTTCTTTGGTTGTTGGTGTGTTGTAAGGGAAGCGGAATTGCGCCGTCTCCATTTGCTGATCCGTTACTTTCTGTTCTGCCACTTCTTTCAAAGTATCGATCCAGCTATAACCTACACCATCAGAGAACTGCTCTTTTTGACGCCATGCGATTGATTCTGGTAGGTAGTGCTCGAAACACTCACGAAGAATGTGTTTTCCATCTTACCATTGCCACACATCTTATCTGCTGGGTTCAAGCGCATTGCAACATCAATAAACTCTTTATCTAGGAAAGGTACACGTCCTTCTACGCCCCATGCTGCTAGTGATTTGTTAGCACGTGCACAGTCAAACATGTTCAGAGCAAGCAATTTACGTACCGTCTCTTCATGGAACTCTTTTGCGTTTGGCGCTTTGTGGAAGTACAGGTAACCACCAAAGATTTCATCTGCACCTTCACCAGACAGTACCATCTTGATGCCCATTGCTTTGATCTTACGACCCATTAGGAACATTGGTGTTGAAGCGCGGATAGTCGTTACGTCATACGTTTCAATGTGGTAAATCACATCGCGAATCGCGTCCAGACCTTCTTGAATCGTGTAGGTCATCTCGTGATGAACAGTACCAATCTGGTCTGCAACTTCACGAGCGGCTTTCAAGTCTGGTGCACCTTCTAGGCCCACTGCGAATGAGTGCAGCTGTGGCCACCATGCTTCAGATTTCTCATCGTCTTCAATACGCATCGCTGCAAATCGTTTTGCAACTGCTGAAGTGATAGAAGAATCCAGACCACCAGAAAGAAGCACACCGTATGGCACGTCAGTCATCAGTTGACGTTTCACTGCTGCTTCTAGCGCTTCAGTCAATTCTTCTTTGCTTGTACTGTTGCCTTGTACTGCTGCGTACTCGTTCCAGTCGCGGATATAGTAGCGTTGAGGTTCTGCATCGGCACTGCCGTAGTGACAACCTGGAGGGAACTCACTCACGGTCTTACACACTGGTACAAGCGCTTTCATTTCTGACGCAACGTAGTAGTTACCGTGCTCATCGTAACCTTGGTAAAGCGGAATGATGCCAATGTGGTCACGGCCAACTAGGTATTCATCTTTATCTTCATCGTAAGTACGAATGCAAAATACCGTTTAGTTCTTCAAGAAGGTCAGCGCCCATGTCTTGGTATAGCGCTAGGATAACTTCACAGTCTGAATCGGTTTGGAATTCGTACTTGCCTTCATAGCGAGCACGAATCTCTTTGTGGTTGTAGATTTCACCG
>LZQR01000212.1_pt1 | contig 15938 bp, 20 predicted proteins | sample 768601 | NCBI WGS metagenome assembly LZQR01 (sample SAMN05207299, study PRJNA324521) | oil field metagenome | isolation source: sample BH-FW-24 from oil reservoir | place: India: Bombay High | collected 2015-12-04
CTCGGTTAATTGTTCGCGTTTATTCACTGCATTACTCGGCATAGTTGTTAGTTCCTTACGTCTTGGACTAACTAAGTTAATATCATACGGTGTAGTTTGCTCACGCGATAATCCTGTTCTTCTAATTTATATTCTTGGATCATGGTGCCCATCGCGCCATCGAGGATTAAAATTTCGCTGGTTTTAAACGCCTCGGTTAATTGTTCGCGTTTATTCACTGCATTACTCGGCATAGTTGTTAGTTCCTTACGTCTTGGACTAACTAAGTTAATATCATACGGTGTAGTTTGGTACACATAATAGTTTAACCAATTCGAAAACAATAAAAAGGCATGGCTTTGCCACGTTTTCGACGGTTCGTTGTCTGGGTTATCATCAGGGAAGTAATTTTCTGGCTTAGGTGCATCCGCTGATTTTCTTGGTCGCGTAAATTACTCCCCTTTAAGGTATGAGCATCGTACTCTGGATGGCCAGTAATATACACTTGGCTACCTGATTTATTTTTAATTAAGTAGCACCTACTCGCTCTGATCCGGCTAACACCACCAGCTCTTCGCAGGCATTGATCTTATCGATATCAATATGACCATAACGAGAATGTGGCACTAAAAAGGTATCATCAAAGCCACGCAAAAGAGGGTGGTATTGATGATGGATCTTGTGATGGTAGACCCCCGATAGCTTCTCTTTACGTGTTTTCTTTGGCAAGTTATACAGCAGCTTCAACCCAGCTTGTGCCGCCCAGCACACGTACAGTGTTGAAGTGACGTGATGTTTTGCCCACTCCATAATGGTTTTTAAGTGATCCCAATAAATCACATCTTCAAACTGAACCAAACCCAATGGCGCACCTGTAATAATGAGTCCATCGAAGTTTTTACCTTTCACCATCTCAAACTGACGATAAAACGTATCTAGGTGCTCTGTTGGCGTATTCTTACTTGGTCGGTTATCGATTCGTAGCAGCTCCACATTCACTTGAAGAGGGCTGTTAGAAAGTAGGCGCAGAAACTGAGTTTCTGTCTCAATCTTCTTTGGCATCAAATTGAGAATAAGCACTCGCAATGGACGGATTTCCTGACTTGCCGCTCGACTTTCGCTCATCACAAAGATGTTCTCTGTCCTTAATACATCGCTAGCGGGTAACTGATCTGGAATTCTAATTGGCACGGCTTTCTCTCCCTAAGCTTTACTTTTAGACGTCTATACATCTAAAGCTACCCCAATTGCCTACGGATGTCGATACGAAATGTGACTTTGAACTCGATTTCTTTCCAAATGGCTAGCACATCTAAAGTTTTAATATTTTGAACATATAGCCAGTCAATAAAATATAACACTTATAGATATTTTATTGTCCTCATCTCTTTTATTAGGAAATCATGAAAAGAGCGCTGATTTTTAATAATTATAAATATATTTTTTATCTTCGTAATTGTACGTATATTCCAAGAGTTAATCTGATGTTTTTCATTGTAAAGATTTGTTACAGTTTTATTTCACTTTTATGGAGTGCCGTGTTTTTTAAAACATATTTAATTGAGTTAATTAACTGAGTTCTATTGAAATAATAAGTTTTATAAATTAGAGTTCATGCACCATTAAACGAGGGTGGTGATTTCGTTGTGCTTTCAAGTGGAAGTCCTAGGTAATCGTTTCTTCGTTTGTGGTTAAGGTATTGTTTTAATTTTGGTTTGTATGGATTTGTATGATGTTGTCTTTAGAGTATTACAGCATGTTGTTTTATTGGGCCTGTAATCTTTAAATCATATCAGTGAACTCTATTAACCTTATTAAAATTAAGATTTATGAGAGTTTCATAAGTCATGTATATTGCCGAACCGATTGAATAATTAATATTAGAATAAAGTTATATTAAGTACCGTATGCATCATTCATTAACTCGTCAGTTGTTAGTGGTAAGGTTTATTAAAGATGGTGGCAAGGATATTAAAAATAATATAACCAACTATCTTTGTTGATGCAGTTAAAAATCATCTTGTTGACGTGGACCTAAAAAAGCCCAGCATTATGCTGGGCTTTTTTTATGTGTGTAATTACCCGAGCGAGCATTTACCGAAGTGAATGGTCCAGTTAACAACACGGCAGCGTGAGCCGGTACTTTTCTGGTTGCATGGAAAACCCAATCAGCAGGATGTGATTACGGCAAGATTTCTGAGTACATTTTTGTGTAACGGATATGGTAGCGTTTGAAGACGATTATGAGATCGAGTTAGTATAAATTTTGAGCCCAAATACTAATAAAGAGACTCATCGGCTCGCCAGCACGTCTGTTAGTGCGTTGTTTGGCTCATTACCGTCAGTGGAGGACATTATGTTTGGCATGTTTAAAAGAAAAGAGACCATTCAGAGCATCGCACATCAGGTGCCTATCGTGTTACTTAGAGAGTTTGGTGATAAAGACGTTTACCTACCGGATGAAGTAGACAAAGCGTTGACTGAACTTGGTCACGATAAACTGAAAGACAAGGCGCGTTATCAATACGCTTACGGCATGTTTACGAGCTTGGCGAGTTATGAGCAGTTAGGTTTAACCGAAGAGTTAGGCAATTACGGCTATTTCCAGAGAGAGGTAGGTAAATGCTGCTTAACACTCCAGAGCCGATCGATATGCACATCTACTTCGAGCTTGCGCAGCAGCATCGTTTTAGCCAGCCCAGTTCTGATGTAGCAGGTGAGGCCAGTGTTGTTGATAGCGTGGATGGGGGCTACTAGTGACAGAGCAAACCTTCCAAATTCACTTTCTTGCAGATTTCCAGATGAGTCTTACGTCATTGCACGTTGGTACTTTGAAGAGTGGGCTTATACCGTCCCTGGTGTTACGCCCGCTCAAGTTCATGAAAAAGTCTTGCTTAAGGCCAACAGCCGACACGAATTTCCACTCGCATTTGTTGTTCATGATGAAAACAATAAGCTTGTCGCGACCGCAGAACTTAAGATCAGAGAGAACATCGACTTCCCAGAATACGAACATTGGTTAGGTGGTGTATATGTAGAGGATTCAGCTCGGGGTAAAGGCTATGCTGCGGCGCTAGTGGCCCGTGCTCAAAACCATGTTGCTCAGCTTGGTATTCCCAAACTGTTCCTACAATGCGAACAACATAATGAAGCTTTATATTGGAAATATGGCTTTCGCCCTTTACATCACGCTCTACATAACGGCATTCAAACTACCATTATGGTTTGGCAGTCATCACAGTTAGATTTTAAATCATCGTTTCTCTCTTTTAGCGCAATTTAAATACCCTATAAGTGCCTGGGTGCATATTTTGACGTTGATCAAAAATGTGCCACTTTTTGTCTCGCTTTATTCAACTTGTTCAATACTCATTTGAAGTTCAGTGTCGAGTTTTGGAATCAAGATCATGGAGAGCGATATGAGAAAGTGTCTCAGCGCGATCACGCTTTTAGGGTTAGTCGCGTGCAGCCTGTCAGATGATATTTACATGGAAGGTAGAACACTTTACTTCAATGGAGAGATAAGTACAGAAAAGGTTAGAGAAGCCATAGAGCTTGCTAATGTTCAGCCGGACGGTGTTGTTGCACTGATGATAGACAGTGATTCTGGCGAATACCGACCTGCCATGGAGCTTGGTCGATGGCTTTACAATAATCAAGTTCATCTCATTGTTAATGGCACGTGTGCGTCTGCTTGTGCTAATTATGTGCTTACTGCTGCGCCAAGTACTTTGGTGATGAAAGGTTCAGAAGTGTTGTGGTTCGGCGGTGCGATGAAAGATGAATGGGACACTGATGGCTTCGACCAAGAAGAACTTGAACAATGGCAGCAGTCACTGACCTTATGGCGACAACATGAAGATGCGTTTTTTGCCTTGGTCGCTGTGAATCCAAAGATCACCATGTTTGGGCACCTAAATAAGCGCGAGAAGTTGCAAAAGGCTGGATGCGATACGAGCAAAGCGGCTTGGATGTACCACATTGATGACATGCAAAAGTTGGGGCTGAATAATATCGTTTATGCGGATCCAGAATCTTTGTTAGCAGCTCGAACGGATACGTCTGCCTGTGTGATTAACTTGGAAGAGACTGACCTTTAATCACGATTATTACGCTGGCGTAAATGTGAGTTGCATCACTTTTTATAGCGCGCTAGCGGATTTTGATTATAATGCGGCCCTCAGAGATTCGATATGTCATCGAGTTCAGGTTAATTGAGCGTTGATTGCCTTATGTTCAAAATGCTTGTTTCTATGCCTCCACTGGTTGCTTTATCTATAGCTATCGTGTGTGAGGTGATTGCGACTTCTTCTATTCCTAAGACAGAACAGTTTACCAAAATGATGCCAAGTACAGTGGTTATCATTGGCTATGGTATCGCTTTCTTCCTACTGTCTGTAACAGTAAAAAGCATGCCTGTTGGTATTGTTTATGCGATTTGGAGCGGGGCGGGGATTGTACTTGTAGCAGCTGTCGGTTACTTCCTGTACGGACAAAAGCTCGACCTTGCTGCGCTTGTTGGTATTGGCTTTATCCTCACTGGTGTGATGATTGTGAACTTGCTGTCTAAGACGGTTGGTCACTAACCTAGAAATTCCAAACAAAAAAGCCGCGATTCGTTCGCGGCTTTTTGCTATCTGATGAGGGGATGAACTAATTCACCATCACCTCAATCAACTGACCTTGTCGGCGACGTTTGCGGTTTCGGTACATCACGGCCCCAATCGCCGGCAAACTAAAGGCAATGAAACCAAGAATCAATGCATAAGCACCTGTCTGAGCGCTTATACCTGCTGGTACATCGAATGAAACGAAGATGGTCACCAGACAGCTCATCAAACCTAAAGCAGCCACCAACATCATGCCAAACTTGCCGCCAGGCACACGGAATGGACGTTCAATATCCGCATGTTTACGACGTGAAACCAAGAAGCTGACGAAGATACAGATGTACATCACCATGTATAGCTGAGTCATGAGTATGTTCAATAGCCACATGCCTTGGTTTACGTTTGGTACCAAGATAAATACCAAAGAGAGCACGCTGACGATGGCACCTTGCAGGAGTAGCAATGGAACCGGCGCTTGGTTCTTGTTCTCTTTCGATAGCGTCAAAGGCATGAAGTGGTCTTTTGCTGCAACATGCAAGCTCTTGGTCGGAGCAATAATCCAGTTGTTTAGGCTCGCTAAGCTACCAAATACAATTGCTAGAGCGATAACTGGCAGCATGAATGACATGTTCAAATCATCAAAGAAGGCTTTGAACGCCAGTATCACGCCTTCACTCAAGCTTGAATGATCGCTGGATACTACGGAAGAGATGGAAAGCGAACACGCGGTCAGAGATACCAGAATCAACATGGTGGAAGCGATCAGTGCTTTTGGGTAAGTCTTTTGCGGATTATCGACCTCACTCGCGTAAGAGGTGGTGATCTCAAGCCCAGTTAGGGAAAGCACAACCGCAGTAAAGCCCGCACCAATACCGTCTTGTGAGAAATCAGGCAACCAGTCAGATGCATGACGAAGTGAAATATGTGATTCGCTTGGGTTGGTATAAGCCCAGTAACCACCTAAACCGATGATCAGCAGGATAGGGAAGATAAGCCCCAAAGTGCCAAAGACGTTGGTAATGAGGAGGACAAACGCAAACCAAATATGTTGACTAAGGTCAGTGCCCAGAAAATCACATTAATCATTATCAACATGAAGATATTGTTCTGTGCCAGTTCAGGAAAGAAAGGATACGCGCCTGTCGCAACAATAAAGGAAATGAGCGGTGGATAGTAGACGATGTTCTCTGCGTACTGATACCACACAGTCGCAAAACCAAAGTTTGGCCCAAGGGTCTCTTTACCCCATAAGTACACACCGCCCTGTTGCGGGTAAGTGGTGCTCAACTCTGCACAAACTAATGCGGTTGGAACGAAGAAGCAAAGGCCTGCCAATAAGAAGAAAGAGATGGCGTGACTACCAAATAAGGCGGTACCCGGAATGTTCCTTATGCTGTCGACGGAAGTAACCGTAATCATGATGACAGAAAAGACACTGAGTTTGACGGCGGATTTGGCGATATTGCTCATTCGATACCTTTAATGATCGAGCCACGAGCTCGGATGGAGAGCCCGCGTGCTACAAGTAAGACGGGCGTATTGTAGGGCTGCGAGAATCTGTGGGTATATAGCCAAAACGGTATGTATTTACCCAAAATGAAGCGAAATGCCAATGGTTTATTCGTAATCAATTTAAACGTTTGCTCTGGTTAAAAAACGCAAAATCGATTTAAAAAATGCATATTAAAAACGTGTTTATAGCGAATTATTTATTACCGGAACTCGAGAAATTGATGGGAAGCTAGCCAAAGTTTGACTCTGACTTGGGGGAAGGTCTAGATTAAGAGCAGTTAGCGTGATTCAGAAAGTGGAGAAAACCATGGGATGTTGTAATCAAGCGCCAAAGGGCGGCACTGGCAAGCTCTCGTATTTGTTGGGGTTAGTCGCTGTGTTGTTTGTTGGGATCTTGGTGTTAGCCGCTGTTTTTTGGCTAAGTCAGAGACAATAAAAACACGCTCGTGGACGTGTTTTTCGTATCTTTAGTCTGGCTTTAAAACGGGTATTAGCTAAACCGATGCCGAAGAAATAAACAACCCCCACTTACGTAGTTCAGCCACTTGCTGGTTTTCGAAGAAGTGAGCATGGCCTTAACCTTAGTGGCAAAGAAAATCACAAACAAAAACCAACTAGCAACGATGCTTGCCTGAAGAGCACCCAACATGATGCTTTGCTCGAGAATATGTTCAAGTTGCACAAACTGAGGGAAGATAGAGAGGTAGAACAACACGATTTTTGGATTAAGCAGGTTAGTCAATAGTCCCTTCACAAAGGCTTGCTTGAGAGTCTGTTCCTCGATTTTACGGTCGAGTTTTAACTTTTGGTCTGCCAGTTTAAGCCCACTTCTTAGGTTATTGATGCCCAACCAAATTAAGTATGCAACACCCATCCACTTTAATATGTTGAACGCCAGCGCTGATTGTGAAAGCAACAAGCTCAACCCTTTTGCGGAGACAAAAGCGTGGATCAGAAAGCCAAGTGCCACACCGAAAATATTGGCAATAGCAAAACGACGACTCTGCGTAAGTGCGGTAAATAAAATGAGCAATGCGTTAGGGCCGGGAATAATGGCCAAAAAGAAGACGATTCCGCCAAAAGCCAGCAAGGTGTCGAAGTTCATGGAGGTTCCAATTACAGCAAAGGATTGGCATCAATGATTAGTTAGCGAGACTGTACACTTCTGAATGGAGAAAAACAAACGTTTACATCGAGTAGTGTTATTAGAAAAAGGAGGGCAATATCATCGAGGGTGCAAACCTGCACCCAAAAGAAGCCAAGCACACTTTTCTCCCTATGATTTGATTCTTCCTATTCTCTTCTTTTAGCAAATAGTTAGCAATTTGTTTCAATTCGACGAATATCACGCCCTTTTTGTTCAACTTGATAGTGTCCACCGCAATCTCAGAAAGTTCTTATTGTGTAACGTATTAAAGCGCCATAGAATCCGCGCGCTTTAGTTTTGTAATAAGTACAGCCAATGGTAACTGCTATTCGCATTTAGCGTTGTTTTTAAGGATTAATAAGACGATTTCGTCTGATGACACATTCATGAATAAGCACACAGCACCAAAATTCAAGGTAGAATTTTTGGCACCTCGCTACTGGGGCACATTGATCATTATTAGCATCATGTACCTTCTTAGCCTCCTCCCATTTCGTGTACAACTCGCGCTAGGAAGCGGAATTGGTCGTATTGCAATGCGATTAATGAAAAAACGAAAAGTCACGATCAAACGTAATTTAGAGCTGTGTTTTCCAGACATTAGCCAACAAGAGCGTGAGGCGATTTTAAAAGACAATATCGATAACGCGGGCATCGCCTTGTTTGAGACCGCCATGGCGTGGTTTTGGTCAGACAGACGTGTGGGTAAGCACGTAACGATTGAAGGAATGGAACATATTGAAGCGCTAGAAAAACAAGGTAACGGCGTTTTAATGTTAGCGGTTCACTCAATGAACCTAGAGCTAGGCGCTCGTGCGTTTGGTATCAAAAATCGGGCTCCGGGTTTACCGACCAAACAACAACCCATGTTTTGATTACTTTCAATACAAAGGACGTTCTCGTTCGAATCGAACTTTAATCGATCGTAAAAACGTTAAAGGGATGCTTGAAGCGCTCAAAACGGGGCATCGTGTATGGTACGCACCAGACCATGATTACGGTACTCGTCGTTCTACGTTTGCGCCTTTGTTTGCAGTAAAGCGCGCTTGTACCACGACGGGAACCAGCTTGCTGGTGGATGCGACGGATTGTGCGATTGTGCCGTTTACCATGGTTCGCGAGAGCAATGGCCAATACAAGTTAACCATCAGTGCTCCAGTGGAGGGTTCCCGAAAACGACCCAGATCAAGCGGCCGTGTTCGTGAATAAGATTGTCGAGCAGTCCATTATGGCGAGTCCGAGTCAATACATGTGGCTACATCGCCGTTTTAAAACACGACCGGATGGCGAATGCTGTTTGTATAAACCTAGACTTGCTCCGGCAATGTAAATACCAAGCCCAGACATTGTTCTGGGCTTTCTTTTATCTGTCGATTCAATTCTGCATAGTTGTTTGCCACAATAGCGATGATGAATTACCAAGGACGAGTCATGCTGACAGGATTGAACCACATTACGATAGCGGTGAGTGATTTAGAACGGTCGCTAGCGTTCTATATTAAAGCGCTCGGTTTTAAAGGGTATCTAAAGTGGAAGCGCGGTGCGTATCTCTCATTGGGTGACCTTTGGCTTTGTTTATCGGTCGACAAGCCCGACGAAAAACATGATTACACCCACATTGCTTTTACTGTTTCACAACAAGATTTTACTGACTTTACCAACACACTTATCGAGTTGGGTATTCGCCAATGGAAAGAGAATAAAAGTGAAGGGGATTCGTTATACATCCTTGATCCTGATGGCCACAAGTTAGAAATCCACACTGGCGATTTATACTCGCGATTAGAGAGCATAAAGCATCAACCTTATGAAGGGTTAGAGTGGCTTTAGGAGCGTGCAGATGAGATTATTTTTCGCGCTTACCTTTGATAAAACTAGCAAGTCAAAGCTCAAGCAAATTCAAGAAAAGTTAAAACAGCATGAGATAGTAGGGCGATACACTCGCAAAGAAAACTTCCATATTACTTTAGCTTTTATTGGTGAATCGACACAGGAGGAGTCTCAGCAACTAACGAAGAATTCTTCATAAGCTAAAGTCTTCTTGCAAACGGATTACTGTGGATCATCTAGGTTCGTTTCAGCAAAGTGGCAGACAACTAGCGTGGTTGGGTATTGAAGACAATCGTGCTGTTACCAATCTGCAAAATGAACTGATAGAAGCATTGGAACAGGATGGCTTCGCGACGGAGTCACGACACTACGTTCCGCACATTACATTAGCTCGTCATATCGATAAGCAAGCGCCATTGGATGATGTAAAGATCTCACCACTGCCGTTACCGATTGACGCTATCGCACTAATGGAAAGTAAAACGGTAGAGGGTAAATTGATTTATCGAGCAATTGCAGAAGTTGCTTGTTAGTCGTCAGAATAAAATTTACGTTATTGATCGTGTTAGCCAGAGCTAGGGAGGTAGAGAATGGAAACTCTGAATTATCAGATGGATGGTGAATCAGTGCAGGCGCTGCGATCCATCATAGGACTAGAATGTAAAGTGATGATGAGCAGTGAGGGCTCTGGCTTTGAATCGAATACAGTGACGAGCCTGTCTCCTCTATTTTTCCAGATACCTGCCGGTTTTATTGAGTTAAGCAACGATTGGGTATACCAGTCCCTCCAAAGGGCATGACTTTCATTTGCCCATTGCAAGATTTATTCATGAATTGAATCCAAAAGACGTTAAGGCAGGGCAACTGGAGGGCGTAAAGCTTTTCGAAGCATCTAAGGCAATAGAACTTATAGAGGTCTTTAGGTTACGCAGTCGTAAAGCAGTAAAAGAAAACTTTACTGATAAAGTCTTTGTCCCTTCTTCAGAGGTTGTCATTTATGACTTTGGCTTCAACATTGTATTTGTTGATGGCAATTGTATCTCGATCAAAACGGAAGACGATTCTATCTTAGGTGAATGGCTTATTTCTAATGAACCGATAGAGCCATATCATGTTGAAGATATTTACGAGGAAACGTTAGAAACTCGAATCAGGATAACAAGCTAATAAAATGAGCAGCACTGGGCTGCTCATTCTACTTTTGCTTTCGCTACTATTATAGGTAACGGTTTTCTAAGTGCGTTTTAAAGTGTTTTGCGTTTAGCACTTCACCCGTTGCTTGTGTTACCAAATCATCGGTCGAGAACAAGCTAGCTTTACTCCAGATGTTGTCTGATAGCCAAGTGAAGATTGGTGATAGTCACCGGAGCGAATTGCGCCGTCTACGTCAACCGTTTGCTTCATCGCTGCCATAAACTGCGCTGCATACATCGCACCTAAGGTGTATGACGGGAAGTAACCGAAGGCACCATCTGTCCAGTGGATATCCTGCATACAACCATTTTGAAGTTACCTTCAGTTGAAAGACCCAAGTACGCTTTCATCTTTTCGTTCCACAACTCTGGAACGTCAGTGTGATTGATCACGCCGTTCATTAGGTCGCGTTCAATCTCGTAACGTAGGATAACGTGAGCAGGGTAAGTCAGTTCGTCAGCGTCTACACGGATGAAGCCTTTCTCTACGTGAGTATAAATCTTCGACAAATTGTCTTGTGCAAACTCTGGGCCTTCAAAGTGGTTAGATGCCAGACGTGCTAAGTGCTCTACAAACGCTTGGCTACGACCAACTTGCATTTCGAAGAATAGAGATTGAGATTCATGAATGCCCATTGAACGAGCTTGACCAGCCATTGTACCAGCCAGCGATTTTGGCAAACCCTGCTCGTAACGAGCGTGCCCCGTTTCATGTACGATGCCCATCAAAGATTGCACGAACTCTTTTCATCGTAGCGAGTGGTGATACGGACATCTGTTGGTACGCCGCCACAGAATGGGTGGACACTTTCATCGAGGCGACCGTGTTCAAAGTCGAATTGAAGCAGCTTCATGACTTCTAGGCCCAACGCTTTTTGCTTCTCAGCAGGGTAATGGCCGTTTGGCAGCAGAATGTTATTGCCTTTTTGCTTTTCAATGGCGTCATCAATCATGGATGGGAGCCACGTTTTTACATCTGCGAATAGCGCATCTAGAGATGCCGATGTTGTGCCTGGTTCGTACAGTTCTAGCATTGCATCATATGGCGATGTACCAGCGGCTTCTGCACGAATTTGCGCTTCTTCCTGAGACAGTTTTACCACTTCAGCCCAGTTTTTTTCGAAGCCCGCCCAGTCGTCGTTACCACGTTGGGTGCGCCATGCGTGTTCACATTTAGAACCTGCTAATGACTGTGCTTGCACCAAAGATTCAGGCAGTAGGTTTGCTTGTTGCCAATCGCGCTTCATTTCACGCAATACGGCTTGATCTTGTGTTGATAATGACTCTTCTTCTGCTTGTGCAAACAGATCGCTCAAATGAGGTTGAGTCATAAGAGAGTGAATGTGAACCTCTAGTTCTGCCATCGCGTTTGAACGTGCTTCTGCACCGCCAGATGGCATAACAGAGGCCTGGTCCCAACCTACGATTGCAGATAGATGGCCAAAGTTAGAGACTTTTTTTGAATGTTCGACGAGTTTTTGAAATGCGCTCATGTGACTACTCTTTGTTATGTTCTTTCCTTAAACGCCCCAAACGGGGTCCTTGAACTTGACGTTCGTATCTCTCGACACCGATGCAGAGAAAAAGGCAGCATCAAGACAATGTCGATAGAGAAGTGTGTCTAATTTACTATTTATTAACAAATAATGCAGGTCTATTGTGCACAAATTCAGGCACTTGTATAGATAAGCGAGAGGAGCTTAGCGGTGTGATGAGTTGGCAAAGATACTCAATGTGCTCGAGTTCATCGCTTTAACATGACAGACCTTTTGTCCAAACTCTCTACGGTTTGAGCGAGCTCTCATCTCGACACAGTGTGACTTTCAACGACTTAGATCACAAAAGTTGCTTGCGCATTAAATGTTTTGACGGTATTGATGTGGAATGCTTAATCACTTATTACAAAAATATGGATATTTTGAATTTTGAGGCATTTTTGATTGCCATTACGATTTTGACGCTCACGCCGGGATTGGACACCGCATTGGTAATTCGTAATACAAGCCGTTCAGGCCTTAAGGACGGCTGTACAACTAGTCTGGGAATTTGCTTTGGTCTATTTGTTCATGCACTGTTTTCTGCGATCGGTATTTCTGCCGTTCTGGCTCAATCTGCTGAGTTGTTTCAGATGGTCAAATGGTAGGCGCCGCTTACTTGATTTGGCTGGGGCTAAGCAGCTTGCGCGCATTGATGAAGTCAAGTGGTGGTATTGCGGTCTCTGAGCAAGCGCACCAAGCATACAGTGGTAAACGTGCATTCCGTGAAGGCTTCCTTTCTAACGTTTTAAACCCGAAAACGGCAGTATTTTATGTCGCATTTTTGCCCCAGTTTGTAAATCCTGAAGGCTCTCCACTGCTTCAATCTATGCTGATGGCATCGATTCATTTCATCATTGCGATGGTGTGGCAATGTGGATTAGCTGGCGCGTTGAACTCAGCAAAAACACTGCTGAAAAACGCAAGTTTCATGAAGTGGATGGAGGGGGCTACGGGGGCTGTACTCGTGGCGCTTGGTATTAAACTACTTGTGGAAAAACCAGTCTAATGCGTGTTCTTATCCGAATTGTCATTGCCTTATTTATCTTTATCGCTCTTATGCTTGGCGTTGTTGCTTGGAAGACGGTACCTCAGCTGAACTTTGCTGAAAAAGGAATGAGATGGGACTGGCATTGGTCTTATTTTGAGCCGTTTTCAAATGGCATTCAAGCCACGCGAACGCAGGATACAAAACAGCTGTTGCTACGACGCGTTTATTTGCAAGAATCAACGGCGGTATTTGTCGGTACCACGCTAGACAATAAGTTTGAGATTGATGTCGTTAACCAGGAGTTGTGTGAACCAGAAAGCAGTAAATGGGTTTCGGTCTCTGTCAACGGTCAGCCTATGTCTCATGTCCCTATGGTGTGTGAAGGTTCGGGAGAGAGCTACATTTATCGCTTCGTAGGTAACAAGCTGAGAAGTTTAGAATTTGGTATTGATGACCACTTCATTAGAGAGGACTTCAGCCAATGGCCGATTTCGGAAATCAAGGCCGATCAGTTTAAGCAACAACACTCTGCATTCTTTAATAAGCAAGGTGAGGGCGAAGAGCATCAATGGCTAAGAGATTAAACTCTAGATGCTGAGCTGCTATCTGACGCTGAATACAAAAAAAAGAGACACGCTACTTGGCCTGTTCTCTTTTTTCATGTGCTTTAGTCTAGAGGTTGAATGAGTAGACGAGCGGAATGGAAACCAAGTTGCTCTAAAGATCTAGCGTCGAAGTCTGTTAAAACAGTAACATTGCCTACTTGAATTTGCTGCGGGGGTTGAACCTTCAGCCCAATGCAGAGGAGCATCGACGGTTAATTCTTGGCCGACGTCTATCATCCAGCATATTGTGATTCAGCCTCGAAAGTTCCAGAGACGTGAGAATGGTATGGGCGTAAGCTCTCTCCAGCCGCATATTGCATCAAGCTAAGCCATGGGTGTGAATTGCCCAACTCCAATCCCACCATTTGGTTTCCCCAGGAATGTATCGGTGATCCCACTGATAACGGATGTTTTCGCTGAGTTCGCTTGCTCTTCCCATGGTGAACATATGAGAAGTGGTCGGTCTATTTTCTGGATGAGTGTGCCAAGCATTGCCACTATGACGTAAAAAACCATCGAACCTTACGCGATAACTGATATCTGTGCGAATACGAAATGGGTACGAAATGTGAGAGCGATACAACTCGATTTGAATTGGCAAAATTGAGTGAGCGGGAATCGTAAGGTTCGCTTCTCGATTTGCTGAACTGGTGCTTGTGCCACTGTTGAAGTCCGAGAATAACTGATTGGCATCGACCGATACATTAGGGTGAGTATTCCCAATTTTTGGCCATTGGAATGCATCACTAATGTAAACACTTTGGGCAAATACGGAATGGTCAGTCTTATACCAACTTGTTGATTGGTCGACATCAAACTGAACGTTAATGTGTTTAGGCCTGTCCTGCGTATTGATTGCGTACGCGGTGATCGTTGTCAGTTTTTCCTTGGTTGACTCAGAGACAGCACTATGTGAAAAATGTTTTGGGTTGAGATGGTAAGCGAAATCTTGAATGGTAATCTTGGTTTTTTCATCGCATCGGTCACCATTGCATGAGCCGTCACTATTCCCTTGTATTTCCCAGCGACCATTCACGCGGTTGACGACCATGTCATCACCCACAAACTTTCCTTGGTTCCCGCTAAGCCATGCGTAACCAAGGGTATGGGCGAGATAACTGATAGGACGAACAAAGTTCTCATCACTTGCCACAAGGTTATGTTCAATTTCAGTGGTACTACCCTCGGTGATGGGCATTGAGACGTTACGAGGGAGTCCCGCATTTGGATGGATAGGGTGGCACCATGTTTTATCACTCGCTTGTTCAGACTTGATCTCCCCATGATAGCCTTCGCCCATGATTGCCCAGCCATTTTGTAGCCCGACGATGTCCCATGTTTGCATCCGAGACAAAATGGAATCTCTGTGCTCGAGCGCCTCATAATGCGTGATCAAGCGATAACCTGCGCGACATTGGTGATTTTCCAACTTGTCGATAACAAGTTGATCAGAATAGATTTTACCGTGAGCAATCGTCGATAAGAAAGAAAGTGCAAGCGTCATACTGAGCTGCGTACTGACGTTAGGCATATATACAATGTCCTTTATTTTAATGATTGAGTTGGTGCTTTATGGTTTTTTGACCTAAAAGCGGGCGTACTCTTTCATATAAAACAAGTCGAAAAACACTGAAAAAAATTGAAAAATAATTCCTCTTAGTGTCAGAGGGTTAGCCTGATGAGAGTGTCACTTTAGCTGGAATGATTGATGTTTCTGAGGAACAAGCAGAGGAGGGGCAATCAAAAGCATAGCATTAAATTCTCAAGGCAGAGTTTTCAATACTATGCTGACACTGATTCGTCGGGACCTAAAGGCTAATCTAACCACTTAATGACGTTACCCCACAGCTTTGGATCGACATCGCTTGCGTCTACAAGTTGCTTGTCCATGAAAGGTTGTTGGTACACCTCAGATTCGCTGATTGTCTCCAAAGTCTTAAACTGACGAAAAAACGTAAAAGGCGTATGACTCGGTCGAGGCGCTCATCTTGATGAATACAACGATTAATCACAAATCCAATCTTAATTTGACGTGATTTAAAGATATGTTTTTCGATCAGCGTATCGCAGATAACGCACTAAGTCGCTCTCCGAAAAATTTGCGGGAGAGTCGATCACCACATAATCCGTTGAGGTGCGTACCTTCAACGTGACAGCAATTTTTGAGAGGCTGCGAAGGGAAAGGTGATAGCTTTGATTAGGTAATGTATCAATACCTTCAGCCCAGCGATTGGTAGATTGTTGCTTATCGAAATCTACCAGCTCTACAGTATAGCCAATATTGATGAGTTTGCTTGCTACACTGGCGGAGAATGTCGACTTGCCCACGCCACCTTTTAGGTTCAATACGATGATCTTTTTGCTTTGAATAAGCAATACTGGTCTGACGTGGTTTGGCAAATGAAAGCAACTTTTCCCCAACAGTGATAAATCGAAGACCTTCAGCCCAGCGATTGGTAGATTGTTGCTTATCGAAATCTACCAGCTCTACAGTATAGCCAATATTGATGAGTTTGCTTGCTACACTGGCGGAGAA
>LZQR01000213.1_pt1 | contig 15874 bp, 17 predicted proteins | sample 768601 | NCBI WGS metagenome assembly LZQR01 (sample SAMN05207299, study PRJNA324521) | oil field metagenome | isolation source: sample BH-FW-24 from oil reservoir | place: India: Bombay High | collected 2015-12-04
CCTGGTCATGGCGGTTTACTGGATCGGGTTGACAGTTTGTTGGTGGCGGTTCCGATGTTCTTTTTCGTTTGGCAGTGGATTTTGGCATGACGATACTGTAACCGGTATTGCAGTTGTCTTATGGTAGCGTGGCGTTGATTTTTCAGGGTTGGCGTTGTTTTCGATTTCGGTGATTTATTTGAAAGTCTGCTGAAACGGCAGGCTGATTTAAAAGACAGCAGTCAATTACTGCCTGGTCATGGCGGTTTACTGGATCGGGTTGACAGTTTGTTGGTGGCGGTTCCGATGTTCTTTTTCGTTTGGCAGTGGATTTTGGCATGACGATACTGTGGTCAATTGCGGGGTTTATCGTGGCGATGGGGTTGCTGGTCGCGATCCATGAGTGGGGCCACTATATTGTCGCACGGGCCTTCAATATCAAAGTGACCCATTTTTCGCTGGGGTTCGGTAAGGTTTTTACCGTCGTCAAATGGGCGAAACCCAGTTTCAATTGAGCGTGTTGCCACTGGGTGGTTACGTTCGATTTGTGGACGAACGAGAAGGTCCTGTGGCGGAAGAGGACTTGCCGAGAGCCTTTAATCGCCAAAGCGTTTATCGCCGCTTTGCAGTGGTGGCTGCCGGCCCGTTGGTAAATTTGGTGTTTGCCTGGTTGGTGTTTTCATTGATTTATTTTTCCGGTATTACCGGTTTGAAGCCGGTGTTTGAAACGGTGCCGCCTCAAACGCCGTTGGCGAAAAGCTTGCCGAAAAACGACCAGGCCTGGCAGGTTTTGTCGGTTGATGACCAAGAAGTGCTGGATTGGCGTGCGGTGTATCAACAGGTGTTACAGGCACTGGTTAAAGGTAAACCGGATATTGTTGTCGGTCTGCAATCCATGGATGGTGCGGAATCCAAGACGGTGGTTTTGACGATGGCTGAACTGGATATCAATCAGCCGAAACAGGATTGGCTCTCGGCGCTGGGTTTTGCGCCGAAATACCCGGAAATACGCCCGGTCATCAGTCGCGTGGTGGAGGGTTCTCCGGCCGAGAAAATGGGCTTGCAGAGTGGTGATTGGGTTCGCCGAATTGATGGTCAGCCGATTGAAACTTGGTCGCAATTAGTGGAATATGTGCGCAAACATCCGGGTAAAGAAGTAGAATTGCTGGTCGACCGGAATGGCCGGGCTGAATTTGCTCGGGGGGTATTGGCGCAAAGAGAGGCGGCTAATGGTCCAATCGGAACACTGGGCGCAGCCGTAAAAATGGATGCTGAAGCTCTGAGTGCTTATCGTGTGACGGTGTCTTACGGTCCCTTGGCGTCTTTGGAAAAAGGTTGGCGTCATACCGTTGATTTGGTGGAAATGACGCTGGACATGATTAAAGGTATGTTGATCGGTAGTGTATCGGTCACGAACCTGTCCGGCCCCGTGAGCATTGCCGAGTTTTCCGGTAAAGCCATGCAGTCCGGTTGGGTGGCTTTTTTAAGTTTGCTGGGGCTGCTCAGTTTGAGTTTGGGCATTTTGAACTTGCTGCCGATTCCGGTTCTGGATGGTGGGCACTTGTTCTTTTATGTAATTGAAATGATTAAAGGGGCGCCGGTTAAGGAATCGATTGAAGCCGGTGCACAAAAAGTTGGCCTGATGTTGATTTTAGGACTGACGTTTTTTGCTTTATTTAATGATGTGGTACGAATTTCGAATGGTTAAACAGTTTTCTCAGCGGATTCTTTTGGTACTGGTTGTTGTCTTTACCGTGCTGAGCACCGCACAGGCCGCCGATTTTAAGATTCAAAAAATTGAGGTTGAAGGTAATAAGCGCATCAGCTTTGAAACCATTCGCAGTTACCTGCCGGTGGATATCGGAGATGAATTGACACCATCCAAAGTGCAGGAAGGGATCGAAAAACTGTACAAAACCGGTTTCTTCCGTGATGTGGCCTTTTTGAACAAGGCGATGGTGTACTGGTGATTCGTGTGCTGGAGCGTCCGTCGATTGCGGATATCACCATTGAAGGAAACGAGCTGATCAAAACCGAAGATATGAATATGGCTTTGGATTCCCTGGGGGTCAAAAAGGGCGCATTTCAATGATACTCAGATGGACCGTATCATCCTTGATTTGCGTCGTCGTTATCAAAACCAGGGGTATTATGCCGCGGAAGTGGATATTGAAGTGACCGAACTGCCGCGTAATCGAGTTGGTTTATTGATTAAGGTCGAAGAGGGTAAGCCGGCCAGTATCGGACGTATTACGCTGGTGGGGAACCAAACCTATGAAGATGATCGGCTGAAAAGCGCCATGCTCCTGTCGGAGTCGGCCATGATCGGCGATTCGGACAAATACGCCAAGCCGAAGTTGCAATCGGATATCGAAACCTTGCGTTCTTATTATATGGACCGTGGGTTTGCCGAGTTCAAGGTGATCTCTTCTCAAGTAAGTTTGTCGTTGGATAAGACTCAGGTATTCTTGACCATTAATATGAAAGAAGGGCCGCAGTATACGATTTCCACGATTAAGTTCACCGGTGAAACCATTATCACTCAGGATGAATTGCGTGGTCTATTGAGAATCCGAGAAGGTGAGTATTTCTCGCGCAGTAAAATCGTGGCCACGGTCAATGCCATTCGTGATCGCTTGAGTGAAGAAGGCTATGCTTTTGCAGAAATTGAGCCGATTACTAATCTGGATAAAGATAATCGATTGGTGTCATTGGATTTCCGTATCGAGCCGAAAAGCCGCGTGTACGTTCGCCGCATCCGAATTGAAGGTAATACGCGTACCAAGGATTACGTTATTCGCCGGGAGTTGCGTCAGTTTGAGAGCGCGCCTTATTCTTTGAAAGCGGTGCGTCGTTCCAATACACGCTTGAATCGATTGGGGTATTTTAAAACGGCCAAAATCGATACCGACCGTATTTCCAAGGATCAGGTTGATTTAGTGGTTAAGGTCGAAGAACAATCAACCGGTTCTTTTAACGCCGGGGTGGGTTATTCGCAGGTGGATGGCGTGAGTTTCACCCTGGGTGTGACCGAGCGTAATGTCATCGGTTCCGGCTATCGTGCGAATATCAATGGAACCTACAGCGCATCGACAAAATCTGCCGATGTGGGTGTGACCAACCCTTATTTCACAGTCGATGGCGTTTCCTTAGGCGGTGGACTTTATTACCGTGAAATCGATGCGGCCGAATTGGATGTGTCCAGTTACACCACCAATAACTACGGTATTCGTTTTAACTTGGGATATCCGACCAGTGAATGGAGCAGTCTGAATTATGGATTGAAATTCGATGACCAAACACTTCAGTGTGTGGATGACTTCCTTTACTGTAAAAATTATACTGCGGAATATGGTAAGCACTTTAATTCAGTGCGCTACACCATGGGCTGGAGTCACGATACCAAAAACGCTTTTTATTTCCCGACGGACGGTCAGAGCACCAGTGTCAGCGGGGAACTTGTTATTCCGACCAATTCGGATGTGTCTTTTTATAAGCTCTTTTTTAATGAAACTTTCTATCAGCCGTTATCGGATATTTTTACCTTGCGTTTGAAAGGCGATCTCGCTTATGGGGATGGCTATAATGGCTCCAAGGGCATTCCGTTTTATGAAAACTTTTATGCGGGCGGTATCGGAACGGTACGGGGTTATGAACCCAACTCGCTGGGTCCTCGATATGATGAAGCAACCGACGGTTCCGATGATCCAACGGGTGGGCGGATTCGAATCATTTCCAATGCGGAGGTGATTTTCCGATGCCGTTTATCGAGGATTCAGGAAATTTGCGTTTGAGTCTGTTTGCGGATGCGGGGAATGTCTTTACCGATTGGAATGAGGTGAAGCTACCGGAATTTCGTTCGTCGGTTGGTTTAGGCGTTTCATGGATTACACCGGTTGGACCGTTATCGTTCAGTTTTGCGAAAGCCCTGAACTATACCGATACGGATAAAACCCAAGTGTTCCAGTTTAACTTAGGTGTTGCGATGTAGGCACTGACCGTGAAAAATGGTTATTGTCACTCTGTGTAAATATGGTTAAAAATCCGAATCAAATCGGATACAATATTTAAAATATTTTTAGCGTTAAGGGAAGTTTTTATGCGAAAGTGGCTCGCGATTTTAGTAGGAAGCGTCTTCGTTTTCTTGTCTGGTCAGACCTTGGCACAACCGGCAAAATTGGGTGTGGTGAATGTCGCTTTGCTGCTGGAAAAAGCTCCTCAAGCGCAGGCAGCAGGGCAAAACCTGGAAAAGGAATTTGGTCCGCAACAGGCGGAGCTGAAAAAACTGGCGAAAAAGCTGGAACAAAAGCAACAAGATTACCAAAAAACCAGTTGGTGATGTCCGAATCGCAAAAAGTTACGGCTGAACGTGAGATCAGCATGATGACACGCGATATTCAGCGTAAGCGTAATGATATTCAAGAACTGGTCAATATCCGTCGTAATGAAGAGTTGGCGTCTTTGCAAAGTTTGGTTAATCAAGCGATTAAAGAGATTGGAAAACAGCAAAAGTTCGATTTGATTCTCTATGAAGGGATTGCATACACCAATAACCGTTTGGATATTACGCAAAGTGTTCTGGAGTACTTGGAAAAAGAGTACCAGAAAAAACGAGCCAATTTTAATAAGTAACATTTTTTAGAGCGCAAGATTGAAGCTGCAAACGATTTTAGAGCACCTGGAAAAACAAGGAATTGACGTTGAATTTCTAGGTGACTCATCCCATCAAGTGAGTCAAGTCTCGGGATTGTCTGAGGCTTCTCCTGAGCATATTAGCTTTTTATCCGATACCAAGCGTATGGGTGAATTGGAAGCCAGCCAAGCTGGAGCTGTCATTCTCAAACCTGAGCATCGAGACATCACATCAACCAACCGTTTACTCGTCTCAAACCCCTATTATGTTTATGCGTTAACCGCGCAATTACTGAATCCCTTGAATCTCGAACCGGGCATTCACCGCAAGGCGGTCATCGATCCGAGTGCAACTATTGGTGAATCCGTATCGATTGGTCCCAATGCTGTTATTGGTGCGAATGTTTCTATTGGTGATGGGGTTTCAATTGGTGCCGGAACGGTCATTGAATCCGGAGCGCAGATTGGCCACCGTTCTTATTTAGCACCGAATGTGACCGTCATGCACGATTGTGTAATCGGCGATGATGTCCGTATGGAATCAGGCTGTGTGATTGGTGGGGAAGGCTTTGGCTTCGCCAATGAAAAGGGGGAATGGCACCATATTCCTCAAATTGGACGAGTGGTGATTGGTGATCGCGTCTATATCGGTAATAACAGTACGATTAACCGTGGCGCAATAAATGATACAGTGATTGAATCTAACTGTATAATTGATTGTCTGGTCCAGATTGGGCACAACGTTAAGCTTGGTTATGGGACGGCCATTGCCAGTCAGGCTGGTATCGCAGGCAGTACGGAAATTGGTCAATACTGTGTTTTGGCTGGACAAGCTGGTGTGACAGGGCATGTGACGATTGCCGATCAAAGTCATTTCGGCGCCAAATCCGGTGTGACTGGGCATATTAGAGAGGCGGGAAGCTATTCCGGCTTTCCGGCAGTGCCGACGGCCGAATGGCAAAGAACCATGGTTCGCATGAAAGGGCTCACGAAAATGGCTCAAAAAGTGAAACGGTTGGAAAGCGAATTAGAAGAAATAAAATCACAATTGGAAAATAATTAAAATGCTAATCGATATAAAAGAAATTTTTGAATATCTACCGCATCGTTACCCTTTTTTGCTGGTAGATCGCGTAACCGAATTCAACGCGGGTGAGTCTCTAAAAGCTTATAAAAATGTCACTTACAACGAACCACAATTCACAGGGCACTTTCCGGATAACCCGATTATGCCAGGTGTGATGATTATCGAAGCCATGGCGCAATGTACCGGTATTTTAGCGTTTAAAACCCAAGAAGTGAAGCCGGATGGTTCTTCAATGTATTACTTGGCCGCCGTGGATAACTGCCGTTTCAGAAAGCCCGCTGTTCCCGGTGATCGCTTGGAGTTCGAAGTCAAAACGGTCAATAATAAGAAAGGTATCTGGAAATTTCAGTGCACGACCAGTGTCGACGGGAAAATGATTGCTTCCTGTGACATGATGTGCGCGGAACGCAGTGTTTAATCGCTTCAGAAAAAAGGATATTGAGTGATACATTCAACGGCAATTGTTGATTCTCAGGCGAAAGTCGCGGCGGATGTCGAAATTGGCCCTTATTCCATTATTGAGGGGCCGGTCACGATTGGAGAGGGCACGGTTGTTGGACCGCATGTTGTGATTTCGGGCCCGACCACCATCGGAAAAAATAACCGTTTTTATCAGTTTTGTTCCATCGGTGCCGCGCCACAGGACAAGAAATATGCGGGTGAACCCACGACCTTGGTCATTGGCGATAACAATACGTTCCGTGAAAATGTGACAGTGAATCGAGGAACGGTTCAAGATCGTGGCGAAACCACGATTGGCAACGATAATTGGGTCATGGCCGGAGTGCATATCGCCCATGATTGTGTCGTCGGAAACCATGCTATTTTCGCGAATGCGTCCGCCTTAGCCGGTCATGTTATTGTGAATGATTGGGCGATTCTGGGTGGCTACACATTGGTGCATCAGTTCTGTAACATCGGAGAACATTCCTTTTGTGGCATGGGTAGCGTCATCAACCAAGATGTCCCGAATTTCGTCACGGTGTCCGGAAATCTGGCTGGTCCGCGTGGCTTGAATGTCGAAGGCTTGAAGCGTCGAGGGTTTGACCGCGAGCAAATCAACTTAGTGAAAAAGCTTACCGCGCACTCTATCGCACGGGTTATCGCCTTGAAGAAGCGATTTATGAATCGATGCGATGAACGATGAGCGTGATACCTTGGGACCGCTTGTCAGCTTCCTTAAACAGTCCAATCGTGGCATTGTCCGATAACTCAATTGTAATGGATGCGATGTCCAACCCGCCTGTTTTTGCCCTGGTCGCCGGCGAAGCTTCCGGCGATACCTTGGGCTCAGAACTGATTATCTCCCTTAAAAAACGGTTTCCCCACGCGCGTTTTGTTGGCATTGGCGGTCCTAAAATGTTGGCGCAGGGTATGGAAAGCTGGTATCCGATGGAACGTTTGTCGGTGATGGGGCTTTTTGAAGTTCTCAAGGTTCTACCAGGCCTGGTCAAATTGCGCAAAGAGTTGATTCAGCGTTTATTGGATTTGAAACCGGATGTCTTTATTGGCGTGGATGCACCGGATTTCAATTTTCGAGTTGAAGCGGCGATGAAGGCCGCTCAGATTCCAGCCATTCATTATGTCGGGCCATCCGTTTGGGCTTGGCGGGAAAAGCGGTTGTTGAAAATCAAACGTTGGGTGGATGGGGTGCTGGTCTTGTTTCCGTTCGAACTGCCGTTTTACGAAAAATACGGGATTCCAGCCAAATTCGTCGGCCACCCGTTGGCGAATCAGGTGCCTGAGCCCCCTAACCGAAAGGCTGCACGCCAAGCCTTAAAATTACCGGAAAATGCTTTGATTACCGGGCTGCTTCCCGGTTCTCGTAGCAGTGAAATCAATTTATTGATTGATGTCTACATTCAAGCGGCCAAAATTCTGCACCAAATGTATCCTACGATGCAATTTGTCATTCCTTGTGTGAATGACAAAGCGAAACAGTGCATTCAGCAATCATTGGAGACGTATGGTCAGGGGCTGAAGGTGCGATTACTGGATCAGCAGGCGCAATTGGCGATGGAAGCCTCGGATCAATTGATTGTCACTTCCGGTACGGCAACCTTGGAAGCCGCTTTGATGAAACGTCCGCTGGTGTTGGCGATTAAGCTGCATCCGATTACCCATTGGATTATGCGTCGCCTGGCCACCACAAAGTGGATAGGCTTGCCCAATGTTTTGGCGCGAAAAACCATTGTCCCGGAATTTATTCAGGAAGATGCTTCGCCGCAGCAAATTGCGTTGGGGTTGGCGAAGTTGATTTCCGATCAAACACTACGCGATGCCCAGTTGACTGAATTTGATGCACAATATCATCAATTAAAACAAAATGCCTCTGAGTTGGCGGCGGATGCCATTCTTGAATGGGCCGAGTTACGCCCGTCATGAGTGTTCAGCAAGGTGAGTTGAATTTTTTCGCATCAGACGTTGCCGCTGGCAAAGGCTATGTGGTGGGGGTTGATGAAGTCGGGCGCGGGCCATTGGTTGGCGACGTGGTGGCGGCCGCCGTCATTTTGCCTGAAAACTGTGCCTTACCTCTGAAGGATTCCAAGGCACTGTCGGACACCAAGCGTAATCGGCTGACAAAGCAAATTAAAGCGGAAGCCTTAGATTTTTGTATTGCACGCGCGACGCCACAAGAAATTGATGAATTGAATATTTTACATGCAACCATGCTCGCGATGCAGCGTGCAGTGGACGGTTTAAAACTACCCATCGAAAAAGTCTTGGTGGATGGTAATCGCTGCCCGGATATCCCACATCCATGTGAAGCGATTGTCAAAGGGGACGGCAAAGTGGCGGAAATCAGCGCCGCTTCGATTTGGCGAAAGTGCATCGTGACGAACAGATGTTGGCCTTGCATGAACGTTACCCGCAATATGGTTTTGACAGCCACAAAGCTACCCGACCAAGCTTCATTTGGAAAAATTAGCCGAGCATGGTTTGATCCCGGGGTATCGCCATTCTTTTAAACCTGTCCGCAATTTCATAGTGCACTTGCCGAAATAATTTGATTAAGGGTCGATTAGGTTTTTGGCAAAGATTCATAATGAATTTTAATTTGAGAAAACCGTTTAATTGGATTAAAGTTTAAAAAAACCATTGCAATAATGGTGTCAATAAACGATTAAATCGTTATTTAAAACTCTGAAGACATTGGAAAGAACCATGACAACGACGCTGGAACAGGTTGAAAAAACCGCTCAACTCAGTAAAAACAACCAGATGAGTCTGATGATTTTTCAGGTTCAATTTCCACGAGAAGATTATGCGCCACCTTACTACGGCATGAATGTATTCAAAGTGCGAGAAGTATTGGAGGGGCGGGCTTTCGAGCTGTCGGAAATGCCGGATACCAATCCGTTGATCGAAGGCATGATTGAGTTGCGAGGGGTCTATTTACCGGTGATTAACTTGCCGAAATGGATGGGGTTCGAAATGACTGAAGAAGAGCGCGAGAAGTCGATTATTATCGTTGCGGACTTCAGTCATAATTTCATCGGCATGCGCGTCGCTCATATTCACGGTGTCGAAGAGAAGGACTGGGCCGATATCAAACCGGCCAGTAACTACAATGTCAACGTCAATACCAATCAGGTGGTGAACCACACCTATTTGGAAGGCACGGAAACACTGTGTTTTATTCTGGATATCGAGAAACTCTTGATTGAAGCCATGCCGTCCATGGCGGAAAAGATTTTTTCATCCGCGAAAGACGTCGGCAAGGCCGAATATGACTTTTGCGATGCGGTTATGTCGCGTGAAATTCTGTTTGCTGAAGACAGCAAAGCCATCCAGAAATACATGGGTATGGTGTTCGAACAACTGGGCTTGAAACATCGAGGCTTTGATAATGGCCGCTTGTTACTGGATTATGTGAAAGGATTGGAGGATATGAGTGGTATTTCCATGATTTTTACCGACCTGGAGATGCCGGAGGCTTCCGGCCATACGGTGATTAAAGAATTGCGCGGCAACCCGAAAACGCGTGATGTACCGATTGTCGTGCACACGTCCATGACCAGTGATAATAACAGCCGGGAAGTGATTGAGATGGGTGCGGATCACTTTGTTGGTAAAGTCGATACCCAGTTGATTGTCGACACCATTAAGAAAATCGAAGCGAAGTTTTATCGGAAAGAAAATGTCGCTTAAGTTGTGAAGTTGGTAAACGACAGACAATAAAAAAGGCACTGATCAGGTGCCTTTTTAGTTTGAAATCTCGGTTAAGAGATTAACGTTGACGCGCTTTGAATCTAGGATTCGTTTTGTTGATAACGTAAACTTTTCCGCGACGTCTTACAACTTGACAGTCCTTGTGACGTGTCTTAGCTGATTTCAAAGAAGATAAAATTTTCATTTTAGATATCCAATATGTTTTTAGGCCGAAGCCTATCGTTCAAATTTGAAAGAACGCATTGTACGTATTTTCGAAAGCCCTGTCCAGTTTTTTGTTAAAATGCCTGGGTTTTTCCAGCAAGAAGCGCGTTTTTGATGTCTTTAAAATCCCAAATCGATGCATATCTCGGTGCCGACGGACGTATTGCCCAAGCCGTGGACGGTTATCAGGTGCGTCAGGCGCAAGTGGAGATGGCGGAAACCGTTGCCGATATCATCGAGCAAGACGGCAGTTTATTGGCCGAGGCGGGTACTGGCACCGGAAAGACCTTCTCGTATCTGATTCCAGCCTTGTTGTCCGGTCAAAAAGTCATCGTTTCCACGGCGACCAAAACCCTGCAAGACCAGCTATTAACCAAAGACATTCCGTTATTGATGGACGTATGCGGCATCAGCGGTACGGCCAGAGTCTTGAAAGGGCGTGAAAACTATTTGTGCCCTCAGCGTTTGGAAATCGCCGAAACGGCTGAGCAAAACACTAAAGAGGTTTGGAAAAAACTGAACCTGATTCATGATTGGCAATTGAAAACGCGAAATGGCGATAAGTCGGAATTGCAGGCGTTGGATGAAAACGACCCAATCTGGAGCAAAGTGTGTGCGCGTATGGAGTTTTGCCAGGCCAATGAGTGCAGTGGCGATGATGGCTGTTTTTATCCCGGGGTCAAGCAGCAAGCTCAGGATGCTCAAATTCTGATTGTAAACCACCACTTGTTCTGTGCTGACTTGGCCTTGCGGGAACAAGGGTTTGGTGAAGTGCTGCCGGAAGCCGATATTTATGTATTTGATGAGGCGCATCAACTGCCGGATATCGCGGCGCAATTTCTCGGGTTCAGTGTGAGTCGTTATCAGTTGGACGAATTGGTTCGCGATGTTCGTATCGCTTATAAGAAAGAGGCGCCAGAGGCGTCTGAGCTGGCTGATCAGGCTTCGGCGGTTGAGGATAAGGTGCGGGTGTTTAATGAAGCACTCGGCAAGTGGGAAAAACGTTGGACCTGGGAGGCGTTTGAAGCTTCCAAAGCATCGCATAAGACATTGGAATTGCTTCGAAATCAATTGACCCAGCTGATTGAGGTGTTAAAACCGCTGACGGACAAAGGGAAGCTGCTGTCGGCGCTTTATAAACGCACTCAAGAGTTTGAAAAGCAGATTGGCAGTTGGTTGACGGCTTCGTCGGAAAATCAAATTCGCTGGGTCGAATCCTCTCAAGCGCGGTTTAAGTTGAACTTGACGCCGTTAAGTGTTGCTGATCCGTTCAGTCGGCAGCGGGATGCCTTGGGTGGCGCTTGGATTTTTACGTCCGCCACGCTCAGCGTGAACCACAGTTTCGATTATTTTGCTCACCGTTTGGGGTTGGGGGATGCCGAAACCCGACAATGGGACAGCCCATTCGATTACGATAAGCAAGCGGTGATTTATCACCCGATCGGGTTGCCGGATCCTAAAGCACCGGATTACATTAAAGTGTGCCTGCGAGCGGCTTGGCCCTTGTTGCAGGAAAGCCAGGGGTGCGCGTTTTTATTGTTTACCAGTCACCGGGCCTTGCAGGAAGCCAAAGTGATTTTGTCCGAACATTGGGACGGTACCTTGCTGATTCAAGGAGACGGCCCCAAAACAGCTTTATTGCAGCGGTTTAAGGAAAGTGATAAAGCGTTATTACTGGGAACGAGCAGTTTTGGGAAGGTGTGGATGTAAAGGTGATGCACTGAAGTTGGTGATGATTGATCGGATTCCGTTTATCCCGCCGGATGATCCGGTGGTACAAGCGCGTGAAAACGCACTGAAACAGAAGGGCTCAACGGATTTTCCATTTTCAAATTCCGGAAGCCACCATTGCTTTGAAGCAGGGAATTGGGCGCCTGATTCGCGACACCTCGGATTATGGGGTGCTGATGTTATGCGATCCACGGTTGACACAAAAATCCTATGGTCGCATTATCACCAACAGCTTCCCTAATTTCCGGTGGGTGTTCAATGCCGATGAAGCCAAACAAAAATTAAAGCGAGACGAATGACGATGCAGACGATTTTAGCGGTGGAAACCTCGACACAAGCGTGTTCGGCGTGCTTGAAGCGCGGCGAAGATGTTTATTTGGAATATGAGCTGGCGCCTCAGAAACACGCGGACCGTTTGTTGCCGATGGTGGATTCGGTGCTGAAACAGGCTGGTATCAGACCTGGTGAAATCGACGCCTTGGCCTATGGTGAAGGGCCGGGGGCTTTTACCGGTATTCGAATCGCGGCCGGTGTGATTCAAGGTTTGGCCTTTGCCTGGCAAAAACCGGTGGTGTCTGTATCCACTTTGGAAGCGCTGGCCTGGCAAGGCTATCAGGCCTCGGGGCAAGCTCAGTGGTGGGCCTGCCTGGATGCACGCATGCAGGAACTCTATGTGCAGTCTTGTCGCATCGAGTCAGGCGTTCTCGCTTCCGACTCGGCGCAGCTGGTGTCTGAAGTTCAAGCGTTGGCCATGATAAACGATTCCGGCATCTCGCAGGGCGTGGGCGATATCGATCAAGTTTTTCCAGCGATTCAGGCCGCTTTTGGACATTGGAAGTCGGCTCTGCCGTCGGCTGAAGCGGTGGCTGCAATTGCCGCACAGCGTTCCGAGCAGGCTTTTGATGTCGAAGAAGTGCTTCCTCAGCCGGTGTATTTACGGAACGATGTAGCCGATAAAAAACCGACGCCGACCGCTTGAACCCACGTAATGTGGGTGGTTGTTATCGGGGTGCCTATTTTTTAATCATCGCAGGTAACCCGTAAGAGATTATTCGGTTTTTTCGATTTCTTGAGGGTTTGCTCACACAATTATCCACAATTTCTGTGTATAGTTAACCGGGTTGAAGCTTGATAGAATGGCTGATGGATGGAAGTGAACAGATTGAATGTCAGGGCTTCCCGAAAACATGATTGGAGATCGATTTTGAAAATACGTTTATCCGCCTTAGTGGTGACTTTAACACTGTTGTTATCTTCCTGGGCGATGGCCGCCGATATGCTATCGCATAAATTCAAGGTCGGTGAAACAGTTCTGGTAGGCTTTCCGTCTAATAACATCAAAGATGATGCTTACATTATCGGAATCGTCCGTAAAATCACGCCGAAAGGGGATTATCAGATTGCGGTGCGGGATTTCGTCGAGGGCCATGATTACGGTTTGTCCTGTGTGCCGATTGCCGTGGATTCGGCCGGGAACGAAACCGGACAGTCCGGCTGGGAGCTTTGGGACAACACCAAACAATTGACCAGTCAAGGTCTCGAATACATTGTGCCGGCGGATAAGGTGGTGAAACTGGCCAAAGGCAAGCTGAACTTCATTGATCGCTACAATGTCTACATTACCTATTCCCGTTGGAAGTCCAATGTGCCGGTGATGTCCATCGATCGCTTGCAGAGTGCCGAAGCGGAAGCGGCTTATGCCGATATTCCGGGCATTATTCCGGCGTTTAAAGTGGCCGAGTTGGACCGGGCCAGTTATTTCGACCCGAAAAACGGCCGCCCTTATTGGCCACACGAGTCGGTACCGCACTTGACGAAGTTACTGGACCACATCATCGAGGTGTTGGATCAGAACCCGAAACTCAACCAACTTTGGCGCGCGAAACAGCGTGATTGGCCAGCAATTGAATCGAATATGAAAACGTATTTTCTGGTTGATGCCATCGATAAATCGGTAAAAGACGCCGATAATCTACTGGCGGAAGACGATGTGAAAAAAGCGGATCCCGAGGCAGTGAAAAAGCTGAAGAAACAACTTCGTTACCTCGGGCAGGACGTTTAAACGTTTATTGATTTTTTTCCATTATTTCGGGAAGTGGTAGTAGGTTTGATTTAGGTAATCGACGACTTCTTCCCGTTCATCATCGAACCACCCGACGTTCAAATTGCTGTCACAGTAAGCGACGGCTTTTTGTAAATCCACATAATTTTCCGGTTTCATTTTAGTCAAGGTGGGTTGGTTGTAGCCCAAATCGGCATGGCACTTCATGCAGTTGGCATCGTCGTGTAATGTTTTGCCCGGGTGCACATCCGCATAGGCCAACATCGGGGATACCAAAATCCCGGCTAAAAGAGTATTGCGCGCTTGTTTCATAAGTACTGCCTCCAACATTAACGATGGGTGGTTAAAAAGGGTATGAAATACGTAACACACTTTTCATTCTACTGAAAACCGTCTCAATTCCACATAAATGTTTTTGCTTAGATATTAGATAAAATTTATATTAGAAAACGCTTATTTTTTTATGGGGGATTTACGCTGAATTCGGCAGGCCTGGTGAGTATTAAATAACTGAAAAGAAAAGGGCTTTTTTCAGCGACATCGATTAAAATGCGCGCCAAAGAACCGCGGCATCAAATAAGGAGCCGTGCAATGACAGATTCAATAACCTGACAAAGGAATGATGCATGGTTGAACAAACGTTTATCAAAGGTAAGGATGCCTGTTTGGAAGATTCCATTAGCCGGATGCAGGGGCTGTTGGCATCGGCCGGGTTCGACATTGAAGAAGCTTCTTGGTTGAACCCAGTGCCGAATGTCTATTCCGTGCACATCCGCGATAAGCAGTGTCCGGCCTTATTCACTAACGGCAAGGGTGCCAGCCGAAAAGCGACTTTGGCCAGCGCCTTGGGTGAGTTTTTCGAACGTCTGGAGACCAACTATTTTTTTTCCGATTTTTACCTGGATGAAACGCCCGATTGGTTGTATTTCCCGGACGAAAAAGTGGTGCCTTGCGAGGCGTTTAAATCGTTACTGCCTGACGCGCTGTGGGCCGTTTACGACGCTGATGGAGATATGGAAGGCGAGGATTTATTGAGCTTGAACGACGCGACGGATGGCATTCGTTGTTTGCCGATGGTCGCCGCCGGTTCCGGTGAGACGGCTTATTTTCCGATGAACCTGTTCAGCAACCTGTATGCGAGTAACGGTTTGAGTGCGGGGAATACGCCGAAAGAGGCGTTGGTGCAAGGGTTGTCGGAAGTGTTTGAACGTTGGGTGAAGCGTCGTATTTTGACTGAAAACCTCTGTTTGCCGGAAGTGCCGGAGTCGGTGGTGACGCAATATCCGAATGTGATTCGGGCGCGTGACGCATTGCGGGAACAAGGCATTGAAGTGTCGATTCGCGATGCGTCATTGGGTGGGCACTTCCCGGTGATGAACGTGACTTTGTTTGAACAGAAAACCGGGCGTTGTTTTGCTTCTTTTGGTGCGCACCCAATCTTTGAAGTGGCGCTGGAACGAACCTTGACCGAATCGCTTCAAGGCCGCAGCCTGGATTTGCTCGACGGCTTCCAATTGCCGGTGTTTGACGAAGCGTTGGTGGCGGACGATGAAAACATTGAAAACCACTTTATTGACTCCAGTGGCTTGATTCACGCACGTTTTATTTCCCATCAATACGATTTCGAATTCGTTGCCTGGGATTTTGAAGGCGACACGCAAGCTCAATTCGACGACTTGGTGGCCAAAGTCCATCAGCAGGGCGCGGAAGTCTATTATGCCGAATATTCGCATTTTGGTGTGCCAGCCTGTCGTATTGTGGTGCCGGGCATGTCAGAGGTGTTTCCATTACATGAGTTGTTGGACAATAACCAAAACCGCGGACGCGCTTTGCGGGATGAATTGGAGGCGTTGGCGCAATCCGACGCACCGGATTCGGTTGAACCGCTTTTGATGTCATCGAGTCACTCGGTTTTTCCGAGCACCAAGGTGTGGCCAATTTGGTCGGGTTACTGCCGGATGCGGATTCGTATTGGAAAAAACTGAAAATCGTTGAATTGCAGATGT
>LZQR01000214.1_pt1 | contig 15849 bp, 20 predicted proteins | sample 768601 | NCBI WGS metagenome assembly LZQR01 (sample SAMN05207299, study PRJNA324521) | oil field metagenome | isolation source: sample BH-FW-24 from oil reservoir | place: India: Bombay High | collected 2015-12-04
CTTGGGGCGAACCCCTGATCAAACAGGCGTTGGGCGCGGTTGAGCGCGTCCCTGGCCCGGACCTGTTCCGCGCGCGCCTGGCTCAGCCGGTCTCGGGCGCGGCCAGCGCCTGAAGCTGCCCATCTCGCGCCGGCATTTCCGCGAGCGTCAGGGCTTCACTCAGCTCGGCCACCCGCGCATTGGCGGTGGCGGCTGCCGCTTCCGCCTCGTCCAGCCGGACCCTTGGGGCGAACCCCTGATCAAACAGGCGTTGGGCGCGGTTGAGCGCGTCCCTGGCCCGGACCTGTTCCGCGCGCGCCTGGCTCAGCCGGTCTCGGGCGGCTTCCACCTCCGGCGCCGTCCGCCGGTCGAGGCGTCGGCCAGGCGGGCCTCGGCGGCTTCGGCCTGTTGACGCGCCGCTTCAAGCGCAAGCCGTTCCGCCTCGCTTTCCAGTGACAATAAGGGCTCGCCCGCCGTCACTCTCTGCCCGTCCGTCACCCTGACGGTCTCCACGCGCCCGCTGGTTTCCGGCGCCAGCATCAGGAAGTCGCCTTCCGCATACCCGTACAGCACCTCTGTGGCGGGCGGCGCGCAGGCGGTGAGGGTGAGCAGAATGAAGGCTGATAGAGCTGTGCGCATGTCAGCGCTCCCTGTGATGAGGCGGGGCGGGTTTGAGGCCATGAAGGAGAAGGTCGGCGAGCTGGTCGGCGAGCTCCGCCGGTTCAAGCTCGGGATCGCCCTCCTGAGCGAACAGGGTGGTGACAAGGACATGGGCGAGGACCGGCCCATGAAGGCGCGAAGGGCGACCGGGGTCTGCACGGTGCGGAAGACGCCCTGCTCCATCCCCGCTGTGAGGATGCGGGTGAGGGCGGCCTGTCCGACATTGATCACGCGCTGACGGTAAAAGTTCGCAAGGTCCGGGAAGCGCGCGGCTTCAGCGAGGATGAGGCGCGGCGCGGCCGAGATTTCAGGCTGCGAGAGCGTGCTCAGGGCCATCCGCAGGCCTGTGCGCAGGGCGACTTCCGGATCAAGTTCCGCGCCCGCTTCCGCGAGGTCGCTCAGCGCATCGGCCACGCGCGCGGCGGATTGCTCGACCAGCGCTTCCAGCATGGCTTCCTTGGACGGGAAGTAGAGATAGACCGCGCCCTTGGACAGTCCGGCGCGTCGGGCGATGTCCTCGACCCGGGCGCTGGCGAAACCGGTTTGCGTGAAGACGTCGAGCGCCGCTGCAAGGATTTCCTCAGGGCGGGCTTCGGGGCGTCGGCGGCGGAGGGGCGCGGTCATGCCTCTTCATAACTGACCAGGTGGTCAGTAACAACATGAAACTGACCCATGGGTCATTAAGGTTTCGTGACGGGCTTCAGGCTCTCCGCGTACGCCAGCACAGTTGACCGGACGGGGCTGGAGTTCTACTTGCGCTGCTTCAATCCACTTCACAGCAGGAAATGAGACCCGCGATGACCGATTTCGCCGCGCTCGCCCAGAACGCCAAGGCCTGGCCCTTTGAACAGGCGCGCCTGGTGGAGAAACGGGTGAAGAAGAGCGGGCTCAAGGGCGATGCGGTCATCTTCGAGACCGGCTACGGCCCGTCAGGCCTGCCCCATATCGGCACTTTCGGCGAAGTGGCGCGCACCGCATGGTGCGCCACGCCTTCCGCGTGCTCACCGAGGATCAGTATCCGACCAAGCTCATCGCCTTCTCCGATGACATGGACGGCATGCGCAAGGTGCCCTCCAACCTGCCCAATCAGGACATGCTGGTTGAGCATCTGGGCAAGCCGCTGACCGATGTGCCGGACCCGTTCGGCACGCATGACGGCTTCGCCCAGCACAATAATGCGCGTTTGCGGGCCTTCCTCGACAGTTTCGGCTTTGAATACGAGTTCCGCTCAGCCACCCAGGAATACCGCTCGGGCGCCTTTGACGAGACGCTGATCCGGGCGCTCGAGAAGTTCGATGACATCATGGCGGTGATGCTGCCCACGCTGGGTGCGGAGCGTCAGGCGACCTATTCGCCCTTCCTGCCGATCTCGCCGACCACAGGCCGGGTGCTCTATGTGCCGATGAAGGCCATCGACGCCAAGGCCGGCACGATCACCTTCGAGGATGAGGACGGGACCGACATCACCCTGCCGGTGACGGGCGGGAACACCAAGCTTCAATGGAAGCCCGATTTCGGCATGCGCTGGGCGGCGCTGGGCGTTGATTTCGAGATGTTTGGCAAGGACCACCAGGCCAATGCGCCGATCTATTCCAGGATCTGTCGCATTCTCGGCGTCGAGCCGCCGGTGCAATATGTCTACGAGCTGTTCCTGGATGATCAGGGCGAGAAGATTTCCAAGTCCAAGGGCAATGGCCTGTCGGTCGAGGAATGGCTCAGCTATGCGCCGCAGGAATCGCTGTCCATGTACATGTTCCAGAAGCCGCGCACGGCCAAGCGCCTGTATTTCGACGTGATCCCCAAGGCGGTGGACGAGTATCGCCAGCATCTGCGCGCCTATCCCGATCAGGCCGAGGACAAGCAGCTTGAGAACCCGGTCTATCACATCCATGACGGCGAACCGCCCAAGGCGGGCGCGGACATCAGCTATTCATTGCTGCTCAATCTCGTCTCCGCGGCCAACGCGCCGGACAAGGCGACGCTCTGGGGTTTCATCGCCAAGTATGCGCCGGACGTGACGCCTGAGAGCGATCCGTTCCTGGATCGTCTGGCGGGCTATGCGCTGGCCTATTACGAAGAGCAGGTCAAACCGCACAAGACCTATCGCGCCCCGACCGATATGGAGCGGGCGGCGATGCAGGATCTGCTGGCGCGGTTCAGGCGCTCGATCCGGCTGAAACCGACGCCGAGCTGATCCAGACCGAGGTCTACGCTGCGGGCAAGAGCCAGCCGTTCGAGAATCTGCGCGACTGGTTCCAGGGGCTCTATGAAGTCCTGCTGGGGCAGAGCCAGGGGCCACGCTTTGGCGGTCTTGCCGCACTCTATGGCTTGCCGGGCACGATCGCGCTGATCGAGCGGGCGTTGGCGGGCGAGGATCTGTCTAGAGCCTAGGTTGCGCCAAGGCTGAGGAAGCGCCCCGCAGCATGACTGTTGCGGGGTTTTTCCGGTTTTGGAATGCAACCCCCGATGTGTTGACCTCTCAACCAGTGAGGCGTCATATTTCTCCTTATTGGTGTGTAAATTCAACTCATGGTTTGACGTGCGGCAAGCCGCGGTTGGGTCATCCTGAGCACAGCAAAGGGCTCGTCAGCCCGTAACAAAGGAGACTTACATGAAAGCGTTCACTCTTGGTCTTTCACTTCTCGCTTCGGCTGCGGCGCTTGCTGTCCTTCCGGCCTCTGCGGTTTCTGCAGGGCAGCCTGAGCCTGTCTACTACATCACCTATTATGCGGATGCGGCGATGACGCAGCAGGTCGGTTATGTCCAGCAATACTGTGACAGCTGGGGCGTCGGCTATGGCCCCACCTTCGGGGAATATGGTCCCTATGAAGACCGTTTCCTCGCTGGCTATTGCCAGGATGGCGTCCTGATCTGGATCTAGGACATCGCCGTCATCTGGACGTGTTTTCCAGCGCGATGACTCCGAACCCCGCCGTTCTGAACGGCGGGGTTTTGATTTTTGGGTTGTTGACGAAACAACCCACAGGGGTATTCTGTCCAGGTGGGTCAGTCACCGGCGTCGCACAGGCAATCAACTGTATGCCGTCGCCGGGGAACTCAAACTGCGTCGAACCCTGCCCCTGAGGGGCGTTCACCCGCTGCGGGCTGTTCATGACAGCGCGCTCGCGCGAGGAGGAGACGAACTCATGACTTTCAGGATTGTTGGAGCGGCCGTGGCGGCCGGCGTTGTGCTCAGTGCAGCATCCCTGGCGATGTGGCCCGACTCCGTCCGGATGTACGAGTACACCTATTACAGCGACGCCAGCAAAACGACCCAGGTCGGTTTCTCGTTCGATCAGTGCATCAACGGGCACGTCGTGCCCGGCCAGGCGCATGGCACGGCGACCGCGTACTATACCCGTCATGTGATCGGTCAGTGCCCCGGCTATCTGTACTAGCCGCCAGTCCTTTCTGAAATTCCACTCAATTGGAGACCCCCATGCTGAACTACAAAGCTGTCCTGGGCGCTGCCGCCCTGGCCTTCGGCGCCATGAGCGGACTGACCTCGCAGGCCGGATCCGCCGAACCGATGTTTTTCTATTTCTTCTATTCCGACGCCAGCAAGACCGACATGGTCGGCTTCCGTCGGGATGTCTGCACCAATGGCTACATCACCTCAGGCCCCGTGGCCGGCTATGTGACGGCCTATTATGACACGGAACTGATCGGTCAGTGCCCTGGCTATCTGTATTGAACGAGCGGGCGAGGGCGGTTGCGCCCGCTCCTCGCAGCGCTTGCTGATGCGCCCTCGGCGTAATCGGGCGCGCGTTGACGAGCGAGGGCTGTTTCAAGCCAGGCAGCTCGCGTATGCCCAGACACGCCGACGCGGCCCGTTGTCTCCTCAATCGCTCCCGCCATCCTGAATGGGGCGTGCTTTGGGGCGGTCTTTACCCGAAGCTCTGGCGTCAAACACCCCTTAGTAATTGAATATATGCAAGAATATGGGTTTTCCACAAGCTGTAAGAAAGTGTGACATAAAACTGCAAAAATATCTGAAGCCGCATAAGTTGTTCTGAAATTTGCAGAATTGAGCGATGCGACCGGACTGCGTCCTGCGAGGAATTTTCCAAACGGCTAAAATTATTTATATAAATCAGTCAATTAAACATTTTAGGAAATCGTGAAGTTTAACGTCGACTCCCACTTTTCATCCGTATCCAGATGTATTACATTTATATGACTGTTGGGTGACAGAACAATAACCAAGGCGAAAGTCGAGACTTCAGCGCGCAGGCTTCACCCCCTGGAGAAGGACTGGACCGGCTCAAGCCCCAATAGCGGACCGCAATGCCGAGAGGCGCGGCGGGCCGTGTCAAAATGAGGAGTGAACCCAATGAAGCATCTCATCAAAACCGTCGCCGCTGCGTCTGTCCTGGCTTCGGCCGGCCTGTTCGCCGCCAGCGCGCAGCAATCCCAGGAATTCACCTTCGCCGTGGACCGCGCCGAGTTGACTTCCGAGCAGGCTGTTCGCGTGGCTTATCAGCGTCTCAACGTGGAAGCCGCTCGCTATTGCGAGGCGCTCGCCCTGCAGGCCAACGAACAGGCGTATTGCCGCGCCGACGTTGTCGAGCATGTGGTCAGCGCCGTGTCTCATGAAGGGTTGAGCAACCTTCATGTGGAGCGCACCCGTGAAGCCCGCTACGTGGCGGATCGCGGCTAGGATCGACCTTCCGCAGTCACGGGTCCGCCCGTGCGTTTCAAGACGGCCCGCCAGCGTTCAGCTGGCGGGCCGTTTGCTTTGGTGCGCACTGTTCATTCCCGGCATAGGAGTTTTCGCGATTATTTGACTCCCAAAAAGCGAGTGAATAGCCTGAATTCTCCAGACAGGAGAAACGCCATGAAAATGCTTGCTACTGTTTGCGCAGCCCTGACCCTCACGGCTGGCGTGGCCGGCGCGCTTTATGCGCGGTCCATCGAACCGGTCTACAGCACTGTGTATTACAGTGACGCCTCGAAAACCGAAGTCGTCGGGCTGAGCATTGAAATGTGCCTGCAGGGCGGCGTTGTGCCGGGCCCCGTCTCGGGGACGCAGACAGCGTACAGCACGTCCAGCATCATCTATTACTGCGACACGGCGACCGGTTCGATTGTGCCATGATCAATCGTGGCTGAACGCTCTGGCGTGATGCGATTGCGCCAGAGCCGGCCCGGCCACTGACGACGAAGCGTCTTGACGCTGTATCCAGCCTCTTCAATGCTCAGGCCCCAGAGGGCAGGGTGCGCCTGCCTGTCACCTTCAAGCCGGAGCACCCCATGGACCACCTCAAGTCCGCCATTCGCACCATTCCCGATTATCCCAAGCCCGGCATCATGTTCCGGGATGTGACGACGCTGCTGGGCGATCCGGGCGCATTTCGCGCTGCGGTGGATGCGATGGTCTTTCCCCATGCGGGCAAGAAGATCGACAAGGTGGCGGGGATCGAGGCGCGCGGTTTCATCCTGGGAGGCGCGGTTGCGCACCAGCTTTCGGTCGGCTTCGTGCCGATCCGCAAGAAGGGCAAGCTGCCGCACAAGACGATCAGCCAGTCCTATGAGCTCGAATACGGCACGGACGAGGTCGAGATCCATACCGACGCATCAAGCCGGGCGAGAGCGTGCTGATCGTGGATGACCTGATCGCCACCGGCGGCACCGCCGAAGCGGCGATCAAGCTGATCCGGGCGGCAGGCGGCGAGGTGGTCGGCTGCTCCTTCGTCATCGACCTGCCCGATATTGGCGGCGCCAAGCTGATCGAGAGCCATGGCGTGAAGGTGGCGAGCCTGGTGGCGTTTGAAGGCGAATAGGGCCTTTTCAAACGCGAATGAAAAAGCCCCGGAGCAGCGCTCCGGGGCTTTCTCGTTCTGAATGAAGGCTGTCGCGCTTATTCGATGAAATTGCGCACGTCCTCAGCCAGCTGCTCGATCGAGGGCTGGTGCAGATACATCATGTGACCGGCCGGGTAGTAATGCATGTCGATCCGGCTCTGGTCGTAACCGGGGCGGTTGAAGGTCAGCTCGGTCGCGAAGAACGGCGTGGCGAGGTCGTAATAGCCATTGGCCACCATCACGCGCATATCGCTGTTCTGACGCATGGCGCGCTCCAGCCAGGGCGAGACGTTGACATAGCTGTTCTCGCCGCCTGCCGGGCCAGCGTCCCAGTTCCACTGACGCACGCCGCCCAGCGGCGTGTAGGGGCGGGTGATGTCTACGCCCAGGGTGCGGGTGTAGTAATCGAGCATCGAGGCGGTGTAGGCGCCGTCAATGCCATAGCCGGAGGGATCGCCCTCGGGATTTTCAGAGACGCCATCTTCCTCGGGTCCGGTGAAGCGGGCGTCGAACCGACCAACGGACACGCCCTGATCGCGCAGCAGCTCGGTGCGGAAGCGCGACAGGTTCACCCGCATGTTGGCGCGCTCGATAAAGGCACGGGACAGACCGGTGAAGCTCGCCAGACGATCAATAACGGCGGCGCGGGTTTGCGGGTCGATGTTCTGACCGCGCACCAGGGCCGGCAGGTATTCGTCCGTGGCGAAGCTGCGCGACGCCTCGATGAAAGCGTCGAAATCATTGTTCCAGGCGCTGCGATCCACCTTCTCGTGATACCAGGCTGCCGCCGCGTAGCCGGGCAGCAGGCCGACATAGGCGACCTCATTGCCCGGATCCGTGGCGTCGAGCGAGAAGTCCAGAACCGAGGAAATCAGGATGACGCCATTGATGGACACGTCATTCCAACCGGCTTCGAGCTGACGCATCAGCGCGGCGGAGCGCGTGGTGCCATAGCTTTCGCCGATGATGTATTTCGGCGAGGCCCAGCGCTGGTTCTCGGTCAGCCAGCGGCGAATGAAATCCGCCACCGACCGGGCGTCTTCATCCACGCCCCAGAATTCCTCGCCTGCATCGGTGTCGCCCAGCGGACGGCTCCAGCCGGTGCCCACCGGGTCGATGAAGACCAGATCAGCCGCGTCGATCAGGCTTTCGGGGTTCTCGCGCACGGTGAAGGGCGCTGCGCCGTCATCGCCCGGCGGTTCGCTGGGCAGAACCACGCGCTGCGGGCCGAACATGCCCATATGCAGCCAGAGCGAGGCCGAGCCCGGCCCGCCATTGAAGATGAAGGCCACCGGACGCGTGCGCGGATCGGACACGCCGTCACGCAGATAGGTGGTGGAGAAGATCGAGCCGGTCGGCTCGCCGTCTTCATTCTCAAGATAGGTCTCGGCGGCGATGGCGCGATAGCGAACGCGTTCGCCCCCCGCATTGACCTGGCCGGTCGATTCCCACCGACCCGCTTCCGGGATCTCGGGCGTGTCGTCATTCTGGGCCAGTACGGGCGTTGCAAGCATGAGCGCTGCGCTCAGCGCAGCTGCGGCGGTACGGAACATGTCCGTCTCCTTTCCCCTTGTCGCCTCACGTCCCGAAGCGGGCCGGGCGCGAGTGTCATGATGGTCTGTTGTGAGGACCCAGGCGGTTGCTGGTCAAGTTCAGACATATGCCTGTCCCCAAACGAAAACCGCCCCCGTCCGGAGACGGGGGCGGTCAGAAGCGTCGCGACCTAGTCTTCGAAGGCGGCGATCAGCGTACGAAGGTGGGCGCGGTGCGCCTTGGCTTCGCGGGAGCCGGTAAGATCCGGCATCCAGTCGGGGCCGACCCAGCCCTTCACATCCTGAATGGAGGCGAGTGCGGCCGAGCGGGCCACCGGCGAATACTCGTCATTGCCGGTGATGCCGATCAGCGTACGCAGATATTCCACCTGCAGGTTCTGACGGTAGGTGTTGGGCTCGCCGCGAATATCGTCGGCGTAGACCACCTGGGTCAGGTCTTGCAGATAGTCGGCGACCGGATAGTCGCCGCCATACTGACGGGCGTCATTCATGCGATCGAGCATGTTCGGGTGCAGCAGGTGCGCCATCACGGCCCGTTGCTGGCTGAACGCGCGATCATGCAGGGCCGGATCCTCGTCAGAGCCGAAATGGTCAAAGAAACGGCGCTGGCGCTGCAGGTGATCGAGATAGGCTTCTTCCGCCGTGAAGGCGTCCGGGCCGAACAGGGCGGCGTCGAGCACTTCAAGCGCCTGTTCCTGTTTCTCGCGCGGCACCGGAATGAAGGGCGTCTCGGCGCCCGGCTGACCCACCACGGACCGGTTGTTGTAGATCCCGCCGATATGCCGGCTGGCGACGTTGGCGGCTCCAAAGCGCTGGCCGGACAGCACCAGATAGCTCGTCAGGAGCGGCTGGTAGGTTTCGCCCTCGATCTCGAACTCCTCGGGGAGGGTGCGCAGGGTGTCGTTGATGACGGCGACACGCTCGCCCGCCCAGGTGACGGGGTCGGAGGAGAGGTCGTTGATCATCACGCGCGGATCCGAATGGATGCCCGGGCTGCGCATGTCGTCGGCGTCATTGCCGAAGGCCAGTTCGGGATCGGTGGAGCGCTCCAGGATGGCCGGCAGGGCGTCCGTTTCCGGCGTGTAGCCATAGCTGATCGCCCAGATGTCGTAGGGCCCGGGCGTTTCCTGGGAATACTGCACGGTCTCCTCGCCATTATGAGGCAGGTTGAGCGCCGGATAATCCATGATCGAGCCGGTCACCCGCTCGCCGCTGGCGAGATCCTCTAGCGAGACGGTCGAGCTGGCGCGCATGTTATGCATCAGGCCCATGGTGTGACCGATCTCGTGGATCACGAGATAGTGCAGGGACTGACGGATCAGCTCGTCGATCTCGACGGTGGAGGCGCCCTGGGCCTGAAGCGTGGCGAGTCCCGCCATGGTCTCCATTTGCAGGTGCTCGGCGAAATTGCACATGGCGCCGTGGGAGTCGTGATCATGCTCGATCACCGGCTCGCCGGTCATTTCCGCCAGTTGCTCGGCCGGCAGCCACTGGCTCAGGCCCGCCACGTCAAACAGTTCGGAATAGCGGATGCGGTTCGTCAGGAAGACGTATTCCAGCATGATGTCCGCGCCCATGATCTCGCCGGTGCGCGGATTGGTGAAGCTCGGGCCATAGCCGCCGAAGGGCGGGGTCGGCGAGGAGGTCCACCGCAGCACGTTGTAGCGGATATCGCCGGCGTCCCAGTCGGCGTCGTCAGGCTGCACCCGCACTTCGACCGCATTGGAGAAGCCCGCGGCCTCAAAGGCGATGTTCCAGGTCAGGGCGGCGTCACGGATGGTGTCGCGCAGTTCGACCGGGGTGGTGTTCTCGATCCACCACACGATGGGCTCGACCGGATCGGAAATCTCGGCGGTCGGGTCCTGTTTGACCAGACGCCAGCGATTGATCACGTCGTCATAGGGCGTGACGCTGGTATCGGTCAGATTGGTGATCCGCTGGCCGAAATAGCCCACGCGGAAATCATCCGCCCGCGGCTCATAGCCGTCTTCCGGCAGCGCAGGAAGCTGTGCTGAACCGTCACCGCCACGGCGCGCGCGTCGGTGATTTCCTCACCGCCGCCATTGCGCGGGGAATCCTCGGTGTAGACGTATTCAACGACCACATCCGTGTTTTCAGGATAGTTGCGCACGTCCAGAACGCGGGTGCGGTCGCCAGACAGGCGGCCCATGGAGAAGGCGTTCTCGGCGCCCGGGCCGCGCGGAGCGTTCGGCTTGATCTGGGACAGATCCTCACCGCTCAGGAGCGAATCGATCTGGACGAGATAGCGGTCCGATCCATCGTCGTCGCCTTCGGTTTCCGCGGCGATCTCCAGCACGGCCAGCGGCGCGCGGGTGATGTTGGCGTGCGAGGCGCGCGACAGGGCGTTGTCCGCGTCAAAGGAGAAGCTGGTGTTCTCGGCGCTGATCTCGATCTCGCCATAGTGCTTGGCGAAGCTCAGAACGCGGTTGTCGCGGAACTGACCACGGAACAGACCGGTGCGCGGCGCGCCATCTTCGGCGTAGGTGAAATAGACGAACTCGTCATCGAGCTGATCGGCTGCGATCTCCATGTAGAGATCGCCATTCTCCGGATCGCGATAAAGCGGAAACAGACCGTCGATGACTTCAAACTCTTCCGTGAAGCTCTCGATGGTTTCCGTTTCGTCTTCGCCCTCGTCCTGGGCGAATGCGGGCGCACCCGCTGAAATGGCTGCGATGGCCGCTGCAAACCACAGGCTGCGAAACTGCGACATCTCCAAGCCCTCCCCTCTTGATTGCCGTACAAGTGTGACAAACTAGGCTGGAGAGCCGGTGAGAGCAAAGATGTGATCTCTTACAGTTTCGTCACATTTGTTCCTTGCCCGGCCCGAATGATCCGCCTCTAGCGTCAAGCGAGACCCCATGAACTACCGCCACGCCTTCCATGCCGGTAATTTCGCCGATGTGCTCAAGCATCTGGTTCTGGCGCAATGCCTTGAACATCTTGGGAAAAAGGCCAAGCCTACCGGGTGATCGACACCCATGCGGGCGTCGGGGTCTATGACCTGACCGGGGATGAGGCGCGCCGCAGCCCGGAATGGAAAGAGGGCGTCGGGCGCCTGCTCAAGGCGACGGCGCGGCCGAGCTTGATGATGCGCTCAACCCCTATCTCGACGTGATCCGCGCCATGAATGACGGCGACGCGCTGACCGCCTATCCCGGTTCGCCTGAAATCGCGGCGCGGCTCGCGCGCCAGGACGACCGCATCCATCTGTGCGAGTTGCACAAGGATGATTCCGTCACGCTCGACCGTCGCTATGCGCGCGATGCCCGGGTGAAGGTGCAGGCGATGGACGGTTATCGCGCCCTGCCGGGCCTCGTGCCGCCTCGTGAGAAGCGCGGTCTGGTCATCATCGATCCGCCCTTCGAGCATCGCGACGAGATGGCCTTCATGGCCCAGGCCGCCAAGACCGCGCTGGAACGCTGGCCGACCGGAACGTTCATTTTCTGGCGTCCGCTCAAGGATCTATGGGCGCAGGAGCGCTTTGACGTGGGGCTCGCCGAATGCTGATCGCCGATCAGGGGCTGGAGGGCGAGAAGCTCCTGCGCGCCGACATGTGGGTGCGCGAGCTGAGCGAGGAGGGCCCGCTGGCCGGAGCCGGGGTGGTCGTCGTGAACCCGCCCTTCCAGCTCGAGGAGCGCCTGCTGAAGCTGCTGCCCTGGCTGACGGACCTGCTGGCGCAGGATGACGGCGCGGGCTGGCGGCTCGATGGCTGCATCACTGATGACAGCCTGATGGTGGATGAGTTCTAGGAGCGCTGGCCCGATGAAGGCCTAGGCGTCCGGCTCGTTCGCTTCACCGACGCCGAACAGCTTGCCCTTCTCGGTCCACAACACGATCAGAAAGGCGATGGCGCCCAGCACCGTGAAGCCCAGAGTGATGGGCAGGACCGTACCGTCATAGCCCTGGCCGATCACCGAGCCCAGCACGGCGCCCGCCATGGCGGTGGAGGAGCCGTAGAGCGCCGCGGTCGTGCCCGCCCGGTCGCCGGCGGGCTCCATGGCGAGCGCGGAAAAGTTCGCCCCGATCATCGAGAACAGCATCAGCGCCGTCATCAGGAGCAGGAAATAGGCGAGGAAGGGCGGCTTTCCGAAGAAGGCGAGGGTCAAGTTCGCGCCATTGACCAGCAGATAGGCGATGAGCGCGGAATGGGAGATGCGGCGCATGCCCAGACGGCGCACGATCTTGGCGTTGACGATATTGGCGCCCGCAAGGCCCAGCGCGATCACCGCGAAGGCGATGGGGAACATCGCGCCCAGCTCGTAGAGCTCCGCCAGCACCTGTTCGGAGGTGGCGATGAAGGCGAACAGCGCCCCCATGATGAAACAGGACGCCGTCAGATACCCCAGCGTGATGCGGTTGGAGGCGGCGAGGGCGTAATTCTTCAACGCGGACCCCAGGCGCAGTTCGATGCGCTTTTCCGGATGCAGGGTTTCAGGCAGGCGCGTCATCATCCACAGCGCCAGCGCGCTCGCCATCACGAAGAGGAAGATGAAGATCACCCGCCAGTCGCCGCCGAACAGGATCAGCTGTCCGATGCTGGGCGCGAGGATCGGCGCGACGGTGAACACGGTCATGGCGAAGGACATGATCTCCGCCATGCGCCGTCCGGAGACCAGATCGCGCACGATCGCGACGGCGATCACCCGTGTGGCGGCCGCGGCGACGCCCTGCAGCCGCGCGGGCCGCCACAAGCGCCCACAATCCCTGGGAGACCAGGCACAGCACCGTCGCCGCCAGATAGGCGACCAGCGCGATCAACAGGGTCTTGCGCCGCCCCATGGCGTCCGACAACGGTCCGAAGCCAGTTGCGCCAGACCGAAGCCGAACACGTAGGAGGTGATCACCAGCTGGCGGTCATTGCCGGGCGCGCCAAGCGCATGGCCGATTTCAGCCAAGGCGGGCAGCAGGATATCGATCGAGAGCGCATTCAACGCCATCAGGCAGCCGACCATGGCGATCAGCTCCCGGACAGCGATCTGGGGGCGAAGCGGATCGGGAGATTGCAGGTGCTGCATCGGGGGCTCCTCAGCGTCTCCCGACCCCGTTACAGGCTGGGACGTCAGTATTCGGGGTCCTGGTCCCAGGGCCAGCCGGGCGGATAATCCGCCGGAACAGCGCCGGGAAAGTCGGGGGTACGCTTCTCAAGGAAGCTTGTCACGCCCTCAGCCGCATCCGGCGACATGCCGCGATGGAGAATCGCCCGGCTTTCCAACCGATGCGCTCCATGGGATGGCTCGCGCCCATCATGCGCCACAACAGCCGCCGGTTCATCGCGACCGAGACGGGGGCGGTGTCGCGAATAAAAAGATGCGCCCGTTCCAGCGCGCGCTGAAGCACGGCTTCGGGGGTGTCCGCCAGTTCGCTGACGAGCCCGCGCTCGTGCGCCTCTTCCGCCAGGAAGGTCCGGCCCGACAGCCCCCAGTCGAGTGCGGCCTCCACGCCGACCAGTCGGGGCAGGAACCAGCTCGCGCAGCCGTCCCAGGCGATGCCGCGCTTGGTGAAGGGCAGGGCGAACTTCGCCCCCTTCAGCGCCACGCGCGCATCCATGGGCAGGATCATGGTCGCGCCAATGCCGACCGATGCGCCATTGATGGCGGCGACGACCGGCTTCTCGCTGTCATAGATGCGCAGGTTCAGCGTCCGCCGAAATCGCGCCATTTCGGATCGGTGTCCACCAGCTCGCCCTCGGCCTGAGCTATTGCGACGGCGTTGAAGGTCTCCGCGCCCAGCGACAGGTCGGCCCCCGCGCAGAAGGCCCGGCCTTCGCCCGTGACGACCATGGCGCGCACCTTTGGATCGGCGTCCGAGCGGTCGAACGCGTCCGCCATCTCCTCGCCCATCTGGGTGGTGAAGGCGTTCATGGCGTCAGGCCGGTTCAGGGTCAGGAGCGCGATTGCGTCCTGCACCTCATAGCGGATGGTGGAATAGCTCATATCACTCCCCGGATGTGTTTTTCCGGGGAGCTTAAGCGCTTAATGCTGAGCCGTCAGCCGTTGTGTGAGGCTCTAGACGTTGAACTTGAACAGCATGACGTCGCCATCCTGAACGACGTATTCCTTGCCTTCCTGGCGCAGCTTGCCCGCTTCGCGCGCGCCGCTCTCCCCGCCATTGGCGACATAGTCGTCAAAGGCGATGGTTTCGGCGCGGATGAAGCCGCGTTCGAAATCGCCATGGATGACGCCCGCCGCCTTGGGCGCGGTCCAGCCTTGCGAATGGTCCAGGCGCGAGCCTCTTTCGGGCCGGCGGTGAAATAGGTCTGCAGGTCCAGGAGGGTGTAGCCCACATGGATCAGTCGATCGAGGCCCGGCTCGTCCAGACCGATCTCTGAGAGGTATTCGGCGCGCTCGTCATCTTCCAGCAGCGCCAGCTCGGATTCGATCTTGGCGGAGATCACGACGCAGGCCGCGCCTTCCCTGGACGCACGCTCTTCCACCATTTTGGAGAATTCATTGCCGGTTCCGGCGCTGTCTTCGTCCACATTGGCGACGAACATCACGGGTTTGGAGGTGAGGAGCTGGAGCATTTTCCACTCCTTGCCCATGTCCTCTGGCACATCGGCGTTACGGGCCGGACGGCCTTCGCGCAATTCGGCCAGCGCCAGGTCCACGAGCTCGATGGTGGCTTTCGCTTCCTTGTCGCCGGACTTGGCTTTCTTCTCGAGATTGGCGCGGCGCTTTTCGAGGCTTTCCATGTCCGCGAGCATCAGCTCGGTCTCGACGGTCTCGAAATCGGCCAGCGGATCGATCTTGCCGGCGACGTGTGTGATGTCGTCGTCTTCAAAGCAGCGCAGCACATAAAGGATCGCGTCCGTCTCGCGGATATTGGCGAGGAACTGGTTGCCCAGACCTTCGCCCTGGGACGCGCCTTTCACCAGGCCTGCAATGTCCACGAAGTTCATGCGCGCCGGGATGATGTTGGCGGAGCCGGCGATCTCGGCCAGCTTCATCAGGCGCGGTTCGGGCACCGCCACCTCGCCCACATTGGGTTCAATGGTGCAGAACGGGTAGTTCGCCGCCTGGGCCGCCGCCGTCTGGGTCAGCGCGTTGAACAGGGTGGACTTGCCCACATTCGGCAGACCGACAATCCCGCATTTGAAACCCATGGCGCACGCCTCCTGAACATCCTTGCCGCGACCGGCTCGCTTTGGCGGGCCGTATAGGCCGGATGCGCTAGTGAGGGAAGGGGGGCGGACAGACGCCCGATCGCCCGGCCGGGCGCTAGGCGGCGTTCACGGCTTCCAGGAAAGCGTCGATCCGGTCGGACAGATTATCGGAGTTGGTGCGCAGCTCTTTCGCCATTTCGGCGATCTGGTTGGCGGCGGCCACGGCGTTCCGGGCGCCCTGCATGACCTGGGCGCTGTCCTCGTCCACGGCCTGGGTCTTCTGGGCGGCGGTCTGGGCGGTGCCGGAAATCTCGGCGACGGCGGCGGTCTGTTGTTCGACGGCGGATGCGCTCTCGGCGGAGGCGGCGTCGATCTCGCTGATCTCTTCGACGATGGCGGCAGCGGTTTTGGACGCGTCCTGCACGCTCGCTTCGAAACGGGAAATCCGTTCGCCGATGGTTTCGGTCAGCTTGGTGGTCTGGGTGGACAGCGCTTTCACTTCGCTTGCGACCACGGCGAAGCCCTTGCCCGCTTCGCCGGCGCGCGCGGCCTCGATCGTGGCGTTCAGCGCCAGGAGATTGGTCTGCTCCGCCACCGCATTGATGCCGGATATGATCTCGACCATGTCCGCCAGGGCCGAGGCCATCTCGGTCATGCTGGCCTGGCTTTCCTGGGTGCGCTCGGCGGTGCGGCGGGTGAGGTTGAGACCCGCTCGGCGGAGCCGCGC
>LZQR01000215.1_pt1 | contig 15813 bp, 22 predicted proteins | sample 768601 | NCBI WGS metagenome assembly LZQR01 (sample SAMN05207299, study PRJNA324521) | oil field metagenome | isolation source: sample BH-FW-24 from oil reservoir | place: India: Bombay High | collected 2015-12-04
CAATGGATGATGGGATCGGCTCGCCCCAATAGCGCTGACGGGCGAAGATCCAGTCACGCAGATTATAGCTGATGACGCGCTTGCCGACGCCCTGCGCTTCCAGATGATCGGCCACCGCTTCGCGCGCCTCGCGCCAGCGCACGCCGGCCTGATAAAGCTCGCTCTGATCGGGGGCGGCGAGCATGACACCGTCTTCCGTCCAGCACTTCTGACCCGCCAGCACGGCCTCGCGTTCGGGCGCATCCGCACCCGGATCGATCACCGGCACGATGTCGAGGCCGTATTTGCTGGCGAACGTGAAATCGCGCTCGTCATGGGCCGGAACGCCCATCACGGCGCCCGTACCATAGTCGGGCAGCACATAGTCGGCGACGTAGATCGGCACGGCGCGACCTGTCACCGGGTTGATGGCGAAGCTGCCCGTGGGCGCGCCAGTCTTCTCGGCGTCCTTAGTGCGATCGAGATCGGATTTGCGCGCAGCCTCGTCACGATAGGCGTCCACCGCCGCCTTCTGTTCGGGCGCGGTCAGCACATCCACGAGCGCGTGCTCGGGCGCAACAGCGAGGAAGGTCACCCCGCCCAGCGTGTCGACGCGGGTGGTGAAGGTTTCGACTTCCTGCTCGGAGCCCTGAACCTTGAAGCGCAATTGCACGCCTTCAGAGCGCCCGATCCAGTTGCGCTGGGAATCCTTGATGCCTTCGGGCCAGTCGAGACCGTCGAGATCATTGATCAAACGCTCGGCATAGGCCGTGATGCGCATCTTCACCTGCTTGAGCGGGACGCGGATCACCTCATAGCCCTGCTCGGACTTGCCGTCGAAGACCTCTTCATTGGCGAGGATCGTGCCCAGCTCGGCGCACCAGTTCACCGGCGCGGTCTCGTAATACACAAGCGACGCTCGTCCTGATAGTCCTGGACCGCCAGCTTGCCCTCAGCCTCGACCTCGGCCGGGATCGGCAGCTCGTCCATGGGACGGGCTTTCTGGGCGTCATGATCGTACCAGGCGTTATAGAGCCGGGAGAAGATGAACTGGGTCCAGTGATAGTATTCCGGGCTGGAGGTCTGGATCTCGCGATCCCAGTCATACCCCAGGCCCAGAAGATCCATCTGGCGCTTGTAGTTGGCGATATTGTCCTGGGTGGAGACCTGGGGGTGCACCCCGGTCTTCATCGCATAGCGCTCCGCAGGCAGCCCGAAGCTGTCCCAACCCATCGGGTGCAGAACCTTGTAGCCCGCCATGCGCTTATAGCGCGCGACAATGTCCGTGGACAGATAACCCACCGGGTGACCCACATGCAGACCCGCCCCGGAGGGATAGGGAAACATGTCCAGCACATAGAAGGTCTTGTCGCCGGGCTTGGGGTCCGGCGTCTTCATGGTGCGGTTCTGTGCCCAGTACGCGCGCCATTTCTTCTCAAGGGCGTTGAACTCGTAAGCGGTCTGATCGGTCATCGAATATCGTCCTAGCCGCTTTCGCCACGGAGATGCGCACGGCATCGCCCTGAATCTCGGTTTCGCTGACGAAGCCCTCGCCGGCATCAGCCTGAAGGCTCACAGCGAGCGTTTCGTCCTTGATGAAGTCGCCATGCGCTTCGAGCGCCGCGGCCACCGCTTCACCGCCGGCAATGCCGAGCGCGATACGATCAGACACTTCCAGACCCGCCTCCTTGCGGGCGGTCTGGACCGCGCGCACGAGGTCGCGGGCGAGGCCTTCACGTTCCTGATCCGCGTCCACGGAGGTGTCGAGCACGATGCGCCGGTGCCTGCGAAGGGTTCGGCGTCAGAGCCCTCATCGGTGACGACGCGCATGGTGAACTCTTCCGCGGCGAGGGTTTCGCCCGCCACCGTCGCGTGCCGTCCTCATTGAGCGTAAACTCACCCGAACGCGAGGCCGCCATGACATCCTTCATGGCCTTCCCGAGGCGCTTGCCGATGCGCGGATCGGGCTTAAGCTCGACCTTGCCATAGGCATCGAGATCGGTGGAGGTCGCCACGCCGCGCACATTCACCTCGTCGCGGATCAGGTCCGAGAACGGTTCCAGCGCCGCCGAGTCCGCGTGGACGATGGTCAGGGTCTTCAGCGGCAGGCGCACCCGCAGGCGCGCGCGCTCGCGCACAGCCAGCGCCGCCGAACAGGCGTCGCGCACCAGGTCCATGGCGTGGACCAAATCATGGTCCTGCGGGAACTCGTCCGCTTGCGGCCAGAGTGTCAGATGCACCGAACGATCGCCGGTCAGGGCCTTGTAGACCTTCTCGGTGGTGATCGGCAGCAGCGGGGCGAGGATGCGGCTCACCTTCACAAGGACCGTATAGAGCGTGTCGAACGCCGCATTCTTGGCCACCTCGTCTTCCGAGCCCCAGAAGCGGGCGCGGGAGCGGCGGATATACCAGTTGGTCAGCGCGTCGAAATAGGCCGTCGCCTCCTTGCAGGCGCGCGGCACGTCATAGCCTTCGAGCGCCGCGTTCACGGCATTGGCCAGCTCGCCCGTCTTGGTCAGGATATAGCGGTCCAGCGGATCGGTCGCCGAGGTGATGATCTGGGGCTGCCGATCTTCGAGATTGGCGTAGAGCGAGAAGAAGGAATACGCGTTCAGCAGCGGCGCAATGGCTTCGCGCTGCACGCTCGCAATCTCGCGGCCCTCCTTGGGCACCAGCAGGTCGCCCCCGGTGAGCACCGGCGAGGAGATCAGGAACCAGCGCATCACGTCCGAGCCGTACTGGTCAAAGAACTCCATCGGGTCGGGATAGTTGCGCAGGCGCTTTGACAGCTTCTGGCGGTTCTCGTCGAGCACCACGCGTGGCAGATCGCGTTCTTGAAGGGCGGCCGATCGAACAGCATCGTCGACAGCACCATCAGGGTGTAGAACCAGCCGCGCGTCTGGGCGACATATTCCACGATGAAGTCCGCCGGGAAGTTCGCCTCGAACCAGTCCTTGTTCTCGAACGGGTAATGGACCTGTGAATACGGCATGGAGCCGGAATCAAACCACACATCGAACACGTCCTCGACGCGGCGCATGGTGGACTTGCCGGTGGGATCATCCGGGTTCGGACGGGTCAGTTCGTCGATATAGGGGCGGTGCAGGTCAGTGACCTTGACGCCGAACTCCGCCTCCAGCTCCTCGATGGAGCCATAGACATCCACGCGCGGATAGTTGGGATCATCCGACACCCAGACCGGGATCGGCGTGCCCCAGAAGCGCGAGCGAGAGATGTTCCAGTCCTGCGCGCCGGCGAGCCAGTTGCCGAAAATGCCGTCCTTGACGTGCGACGGAGACCAGTTGATCTCGGTGTTGAGCTCGACCATCCGTTCGCGGAAGTCAGACACCTTCAGATACCAGCTGTCGACCGCCTTGTAGATCAGCGGCTCGTCCGTCCGCCAGCAATGGGGATAGTTGTGGTCATAGGTGTCATGGCGGAAGAGTTTGCCCTCTTCCTTCATGCGCTGGATGATCGGCTTGTTGGCGTCAAACACCAGCATGCTTCATAATCAGGCACCTGAGACGTATAGCGGCCCGCCTGATCGACCGGCACGACGACGGCGATGCCCGCCTTGCGGCAGGCGTTGAGGTCGTCCTCGCCAAAGCCCGGCGCCATGTGGACGATGCCGGTGCCGTCCTCATCGACGACGAAGTCCTCGAGCAGGATCTGGTGAGCGTTTTCCCAGCCTACGAAATAGTCAAACGGCGGGTGGTATTTCAGGCCCGCAAGGTCAGAGCCCTTCACCGTGCCGATCTGCTCGGCGCCCTCAAGCTGCTTCTTGTATTTCTCAAGCCCGTTCATCGACAGGATGAAGCGCTCATCGCCCTTCTGCATGATGGCGTAGGTGATGTCCGCGCCCGCAGCCGCCGCAAGGTTGGAAGGCAAAGTCCAGGGCGTGGTGGTCCAGATCAGGATCTTCGCGCCCGACAGCTCGCCCTGACCCTCTTTCAGCTCGAAGCCGATGGTGACGGCGGGGTCGGTGCGGTTGCGGTAGGAGTTGTCGAGACGGGTCTCGAAATTCGACAGCGGGGATTCCACGGCCCAGGAATAGGGCACGACCCGGTAATCCTTGTAGACAAGACCCTTGTCCCAGAGCTGCTTGAACGCCCACAGCGCGCTTTCCATGAAGCCGATGTCGAGCGTCTTGTAGTCGTTCTCGAAATCGACCCAGCGCGCCGAACGGGTGACATAGTCTTCCCACTCGCCGGCATATTTCATCACGCCCGCGCGCGCGGCGGCGTTGAACTTGTCGATGCCCATTTCCAGAACGGCCTTGCGCCCGGAAATGCCGAGGTCCTTCTCTGCGGAGAGTTCAGCGGGCAGGCCGTGCGTGTCCCAGCCGAAGCGACGCTCGACGCGCTTGCCCTTCATGGTCTGGAAGCGCGGGATCACGTCCTTGGCGAAGCCGGTCAGAAGGTGCCCGTAGTGCGGCAAGCCATTGGCGAAGGGCGGGCCGTCATAGAAGACGAACTGATCGTCTTCCGGGCGCTCGTCGATCGAGGCCTGGAAGGTGCCGTCCGCCTTCCAGAACTGGAGAATCTCGGCATCGATCTTGGGCAGCTCCGACGGTCCGGGGACAGCGGGAAAACGGCGCTCGGTCGCGCCTTCAGCCTTCTGGCGTCGCTCTTGGTCGCGTCGGCCATATCGATCCTCGTCTCACATGTTTCTGACGGCTTCCCCACGCCTTCATATCGGCGCGTCTTGCGACAATGCCACTGACGGAGAAAGCCCTGCACCAGACAAGTGCAGTCAACATGCGGCGGTACCCCTTGCGCGCGCGAGGGTCAAGGCGCAGGCACGCTAAAGCGCGGCGAGCGCCTGTTCGAGATCGGCCCAGAGGTCATCCGGAGCCTCGAGCCCGACCGACAGACGCACCAGACCATCGCTCACCCCCGCCTCCTGACGCGCCTCGGGCGTCATGGCGGCATGGGTCATGGTGGCGGGGATGGCGCACAGGCTCTCCACGCCCCCGAGCGACTGGGCGAGGATGAAAAGCTCCAGCGCGAGACGAACTGGCGCGCCGCCGCTTCCCCGCCCTCAAGCTCGAGACTCAGGAGCGGGCCGTAATCGTCCTGCTGGGCTTTGGCGATGGCGTGGCCGGGATGATCCTCGAGCCCGGGATAATCGACCCGCACCACCTTGGGGTGGGCCTTGAGGCGCTGGGCGATCTCGAGCGCGCCGTCCGACTGCGCCTTCGCCCGGACCGGCAGGGTCCTCAGGCCGCGCATGGCGAGAAAGGCGTCAAACGCCCCGCCCACGGCGCCCGCCGCATTGGCCCACCAGCCAGCTGCTCCACATGATCAGGGTTCGCCGCGCAGACAACGCCGCCCACCATGTCCGAATGGCCGTTGATGATCTTGGTCAGCGAGCTGACAACGAGATCCGCGCCCAGCGCGATCGGGCGCTGAAGCGCGGGCGACAGAACTGTGCTGTCGACAACCGCAATCGCGCCCGCCGCTTTCGCCTTGGCGCAGGCGACTTGAGGTCGGTCAGGCGCAGGCGCGGATTGGACGGCGTCTCGAAGAAGACGAGATCCGCGCCGTTCCAGAGCGCCTCGTCCAGCGCCGCCGGATCCGTGCAGTCTGCATAGCTCAGGACGAAACCGCGCTGCTGGCTGCGCGCATCCATCAGGCGCCGCGTGCCGCCATAGCAGTCATGGGCGCAGACGATCCGCGCCCCGTTGGGCAGGAGATTGAGCACCAGATCAATCGCCGCCATTCCCGAACTGGCCACCACCGCGCCGGACGGCCCTTCCAGCGCTGAAAGGGCGGCGGCCAGTTCAGCCCGACCGGGTTGGCCAGTGCGGGCATAGTCAACGCGCCGGGCTGGGCCGGATCGGCCCGCCTGAAGGCGCTCGAAACCTGTATGGGCGCGACCACTGCGCCATGACCCGGATCGCAATTGATCCCGGCGCGAACGGCGCGCGTGCGAAACTCAGTCATGACGGCCCTCGAGGAAAGCATTCACAAGCGCGGCCTCCTTCAGGAAGGCGTCATGACCATACGGGCTGTCATGGACGACAAGACGTGAGTCGCATCCCGTCAGCGCGGCGCGTGTCGCCTCGACCTCTTCAAGCGGCACGAGCCGGTCAGAGGTGAAGGCCAGCAGGTTCACCGGGCAGGTGATCGCGGAAAGATCCGGGTTCGCCGCTTCCATGGAGGCGAGGCGCGACAGGAAGCGTTCAGGCGTCACCGTGCGCGCATAATCGGCGCCCCGCGCGGAGAGATAGGCTTCCACCCCGCCCGGTTCGCCCTCCGGGCCGAAACGCCGGGCGAATTCTTCGGGCGTGGCGATAGGTCGTCATGGCGAGGCGGCGAGCGATATCCACGCGCGCGCGCCTGCCCGGCCTCGATGGCGAGCTTGAGGATTTCACGCTGGATGGCGCGCAGGCCCTGGGTCATCGGATGCACGCCTGCACTGGCGCACAGAAGGTCAAGCCGGCTGACCCGTTCGGGCGCCATGGCCGCAAGGCTCAGCCCGACCGATCCGCCATAGCTGGCGCCGACCAGCGCGAAACGCTCGATGCCCGCCGTATCGGCCAGCATCAACACGGCCGCGGCCTGATCATCCACCGTCGGGAAGGGCTCTGCGGCGTCATCGAGAAAATCCATGGACACAAGCCGCCGCCGGGTCGGGTCCAGCGCGCCGCCGACCTCAGCCACGCCCGGCCACCAGCCCGGCCCGTCCTCATCTTCGATCAGGCGCCGGTCCGCGGAAATGCCGCCCAGAACGATGGTGACGGCCCCGTCATCGGGGCCGACCACCCGGCCACGCACATCCGACCAGCCCCCGCCATGGGGGCGTTCAAAGCCACAGCTATACTCCTGAACGCGCCATTGGGCGGTTCGACATCGCTCAGGCGAGGAAGAGGCAAGGGCCGTCATCAGCGCTGGGCCTTCAGAAGCCGGTTGAGATCGCCGATCAGGCTGCCCGCCGTCGGCAGACGCCCAGCGCCCTTGCCCGCCACGATCACTTCAGCGCCGCGCTCGGGCAGCAGCACGACCACATTGCCTTCCGCGCGCGCCCGCGCCAGCGGGTCGGTCAGCGGCAAAGCTTCCAGACGGACCTCGGCGCGCACGGCCCGAGACAGAGCGCGACAGGCAGCCCACCTGACGGATGCGGCGACCATCCTGGCGCGCCGCGTCCAGCACATGGGCGGAGAGATCGCGGATCGACGCGGTCGGGATGGAGGCCGGATCAAGATCGACGCCCCAGGCCTCGCGGGCGATCAGCGCCAGCTTGTTCGCCGCGTCCAGACCATCGAGATCCGCGCTCGGATCCGCTTCAGCGAAGCCGGCGTCCTGCGCTTCCTTTACGGACGCCTCGAGGGAGCGGCCGGACGCCAGACGGTCGAGGACGAAATTGGAGGTGCCGTTCAGCACGCCGCGGACCCGGCCGACCTTGACGCCGCTCTCGCGCAAGCGCGTCACGGTTTCCAGCACCGGCGCGCCACCGCCGACAGCGGACGAGCAGGCGAAGGTGCGACCTGCCGCCTGGGTCTCTTGCACGAGGTCGGGACGACGGGCGGCCACATCCTTGTTGGCGGTGACCAAATGGCAGCTTCCCGCACCGCGCGCTCGACCAGCGCTTCCGCCTCGGCGCCGCCGGGCAGCGCCTCGATCACCAGCTCGGGCTTGAGCGCGAATACGGCGTCCGGATCGGTGAAGACCTTGAAGCCGGACACGCCTTCGGGGCGCGGAGTGCGGGTTAGAATACCGAGAAGTTCAATCCCCTCCGGCAGACGCTCGATCACGCCGCCGCCCACCACGCCGCAACCCAGCATGATCGCGCGCATGGGGCGGACCGGCGTGGCGGCGGGTGAAAAGGCGGGGCGATCCAGCAGGGCCGGATAGGTCATGATGCTCTCCTTTGTGTTCAACGGCGCGAAGGGAGGGCTCCGGGCGGAACTGAGGAAGAGCGGTGCGTCGAGAATGCCTGAGGCGACGGGGGGAATGTCAGGACCAAACAATCTCGACGCTTCGCTTTAGCCGCACTTGTTCCGCGCCCGCAAGCTGAAGCTCAAATCGGCGCAAATCTGGATATAAGGATATCTTTATATCCGGTCAAGCGCTTTCTCACATGCTGTGTGAGAGCACCGTCCAGACCGCCAGTCCGATGAGCGCGCCGCCCGCCAGAAGCCTGAGCCAGAGCGCGCGGGCGAGGCGTTGAAGCGCCCCCGCCCCCAGACCCAGCGCAAAGAGGGCCGGCACTGTGCCCAGGCCAAACCCTAGCATCACGAGCCCGCCTTGCACCGGTGAGCCCGTGAGCCCGGCATAGAAGGTCATCAGATAGATCAGGGCGCAGGGCATCAGCCCCCAGACCAGCCCCAGACCGATTGGCCCGAAGCGATGCAGATGGTGTAGGCGCTTGGTGATCGGCGCGGCCAGCCGCGCGCCCAGGCGCCCGACCTCTCCGCCGAAGATCGGGATTTCCATGACCGAGAAGCCCGCCGCGACCAGCACCAGCGCCGACAGATAGCGCGCCACATCCTGAAAGGCGGCAGGAGGGCGGGAATCCTGCAACCCCCAGCCAATGGCCCCGGCGATGACGCCCAACACCAGATAGAGCGAAATCCGCGCGAGCTGGGCCTGCAGGAGCCGTGACGCCCGCAAACCCGCCCTCATCTCCTTGCCGCCTGCGCCCAGCGCGATGACCGCAGCGATGCCGCCGCACATGGCCAGACAATGGGCGCTGGAGGACAGACCCGCGACCAGACCGGCCAGGAAATCGATTTCCATCCGTCCGCCCAGCAGCGGCCCGACATCCATTCCGGGGTGTGTCAACGTGTCGCCATCCACAATTTTTGTAGGGAATTTTCTGGAAAATCCCAAGAAAAACAAGGCATGCTCAGCATCGTGGACCTTAATGCGCGCCCGCTGGAAATGATGCTGAGGCATATTGCCATAGTTTCATCTTCGCCGTTTCCCAGCGATGACACGCATGGACATTGCCTTCATCAGGGAGGGGCGACATGACCGCGCTCGCGGGACGACCCAAAACCGGCTTAGACGCCAATGCTATGATTGTCGGCGGCATTCTGCTGCTTGGCGCTCTCTGGTCGCTGTTTGCAGCGGCCAGCGGCGCAGACGCCAATATGAGACTTCACGCCTGGGTGATCGGGGCCGGCTTCGTGCTGGGCCTGTTCGGCATGGTGGGCGTGTATTCCAATGGCGGGGTCGAACGCGACCCGGCCCAGTATAACGAGACCATCGTCAAGTACGGCGTGATCGCGTCCATGTTCTGGGCGATCGCCGGTATTCTGGTCGGCGTGATCATCGCCTGCCAGCTGGCCTGGCCGGCGCTCCTGTCCTGGGATGCGCTGCCGCAGCTGAACTTCGGTCGTCTGCGTCCGGTGCACACCAGCGCCGTGATCTTCGCGTTCGGAGGCAACGTGCTGATCGCCACCAGCTTCTACGTGGTCCAGCGCACCACCCGCGCCCGCCTCGCCGGCGGCGTTTGGCCCTGGTTCGTGTTCTGGGGCTACCAGCTGTTCATCGTGGTCGCGGCCACGGGCTATCTGCTGGGCATCACCCAGTCCAAGGAATACGCCGAGCCCGAATGGTACGCCGATTTGTGGCTGACCATCGTCTGGGTCGCGTATCTGCTGGTCTTCCTGGGCACGCTGGCCAAGCGCAAGGAACCGCACATCTATGTGGCGAACTGGTTCTATCTGGCCTTCATCGTGACCATCGCGCTGCTGCACGTGGTCAACAATCTGGCCATGCCCGTCTCCTTCCTGGGCTCGCGCTCCTACGCCGCCTTCTCGGGCGTGCAGGACGCCCTGACCCAGTGGTGGTACGGCCACAACGCCGTGGGCTTCTTCCTGACCGCCGGCTTCCTGGCGATCATGTACTACTTCATACCCAAACGGGCCGAGCGGCCGGTCTATTCCTACCGCCTGTCGATCATCCATTTCTGGGCGCTGATCTTCATCTACATCTGGGCCGGCCCCCACCACCTGCACTACACGGCTCTGCCGGAATGGGCGCAGACGCTGGGCATGACCTTCTCGATCATGCTGTGGATGCCGTCCTGGGGCGGGATGATCAACGGTCTGATGACCCTGTCGGGGGCCTGGGACAAGCTGCGCACCGACCCGGTGATCCGCATGCTGGTCGTCTCGGTGGCCTTCTACGGCATGTCGACCTTTGAAGGCCCGGTCATGTCGGTCCGCGCGGTGAACTCGCTGTCGCACTATACCGACTGGACCATTGGCCACGTGCATTCGGGCGCTCTGGGCTGGGTGGGCTTCATCTCCTTCGGCGCGATCTACTGCCTGGTGCCCTGGCTGTGGAAGCGCAAGGGCATGTTCTCGCGCGCCCTCATCGAATGGCACTTCTGGATCGCGACCCTGGGCATCCTCCTGTACATCACCTCCATGTGGGTGTCGGGCATCATGCAGGGTCTGATGTGGCGCTCCTACGACTCGCTGGGCTTCCTGGAATACTCCTTCGTCCAGACGGTCGAGGCCATGCATCCCTCCTACATCATCCGCGCACTGGGCGGCCTGATGTACCTCACTGGCGCGCTTCTGATGGCCTGGAATGTCTACAAGACCATCAAGGGCGACGTCGCCGATACCGAGGACGCGGTGAACCCGCAGTCCGCCGCTATCCAACCGGCCGAATAGGGAGGCGGATATGGCGAAAAAACAAAATCCGATCTGGGGCTGGCACAAGAAGGTTCTCGAGCAGAACTCGCTGGTGCTCACCGTGGGCGTCCTGGCTGTCGTCTCCATCGGCGGCTTGGTGGAAATCGCTCCGCTCTTCTATCTCGACGAGACCATCGAGGAAGTGGAGGGCGTGCGCCCCTACTCCCCGCTCGCGCTGATGGGCCGCGACATCTACATCCGGGAAGGCTGCTACAATTGCCACTCCCAGATGGTGCGCCCGCTGCGCGACGAGGTGGAGCGCTATGGCCACTATTCGCTGGCGGCCGAGAGCATGTACGACCACCCCTTCCAGTGGGGCTCCAAGCGCACCGGGCCGGATCTGGCCCGCGTGGGCAACAAGTACTCGGACGAATGGCACCGCGACCACATGCGCGACCCGCGCTCGGTGGTGCCTGAATCCATCATGCCGCCCTATGCGTTCCTGGAAACCACGCGTCTTGAAACCGAAGTGGTGGAAGGCCGCCTGCGGGCCCTGCGCCGGCTGGGCGTGCCCTATACCGACGAGATGATCGAGAACGCGGAAGCCGATCTGGAGGCCCAGCTCGATCCGTTCTCGGCCAGCTATGACGCCTTCCTGGCCCGGTATCCGGGCGCGCCGGTCCGCGATTTCGACGCAATCCGGAGATGATCTCCGAACTCGACGCCCTGATCGCGTATCTGCAGGTGCTCGGCACCATGGTGGACTTCTCCACCTATGAAGCCGACGCCGACGAGAATCTGAGGTAGGCCGCCATGTACGAGATGCTTTCAAGCTTCGCACAGACCTGGGGGCTGATCGGCTTCGTCGCGCTCTTCGCCGGCGTGCTGGTCTACGCCCTCTGGCCGAAAAACCAGGACAAGTTTGACGACGCCGCGCGCGTGCCGCTCGAAGAGACGCACGCCCCGCCGCCGCCTCGGCCACGGAGGACAATCATGGCTGACGAGCACAAGAAAGACGTCGACGCCTATAGCGGCGTGGACACTACGGGCCATGAATGGGATGGCATCAAGGAACTCGACAACCCGCTGCCGCGCTGGTGGGTGTGGGTGTTCTACGCTCCATCGTCTGGTCGGTGATCTACTGGGTCTTCATGCCAGCCTGGCCCGCCCTGCCCGGCATGGACGGGCACACCCGCGGCCTGCGCGATCACTCCGAACGAGCCAATGTGGCCGCCGCCGTCGCCGAACTCGAAGCCAGCCGCGCGCCCATGTTCACCCGCCTCACCGAGGCGGCGAACACGGGCGGGATCAGCGCCATCGAGGCGGATGCGGACCTTCTGAGCTTCGCGCTCGCGGCGGGGTCCTCGGCCTTTGGCGATAACTGCGCCACCTGCCATGGCGCAGGCGGTCAGGGCGCCATCGGCTACCCGAACCTCAATGATGATGTCTGGCTGTGGGGCGGGTCGTTCGACGAGATCCGGCACACCCTGCATGTGGGCATCCGCTGGGAGAGCAATCCCGATACCCGCTTCTCGCAAATGCCGTCCTATGGCCGCGACGAGCTTCTGTCTCGGGAAGAAATCTCTGCGGTCACCGATTACGTCATGACCCTGTCTGACATGATCGAGCCCACCGAGGCCGGTCAGACCACCGGGGCCGAGATTTTCGATTTCCAGTGTTCGGCCTGTCATGGCGCGAACGGCATGGGCGACCGCACGCAGGGCGCGCCCAACCTGACCGACCAGGAATGGCTGTACGGCGGCACGCGCGACCAGATCTACAACACAATCTGGCGGGGCCCCTATGGCATGATGCCGGCCTGGGAAGGGCGTCTGGATGAGGAAGTCATCACCGCCCTCGCCGCTTACGTTTACTTGCTGGGCGGCGGTGAAAGCGAAACGATCACTGAAGCCAGTGCGGCGGACGTGATCAACGCCCGGGAGGCGGGGCGCTAGGAACGCCTCGCCCGCACGGGCCCGACGATCAAGCGCCATCTGGTTCTCTGGGGCGAGCCGGATGGCGCACTTGTCTGACTACGCGGCCGGAGGCCGGAGAAGACCATGAACCTGATCAAGAATCGCCCCCAAGCGCGGGAACAGGCGGCGGACGGCGTGGAAGCCCATGACGCCGTTGCGGTCAACGCCGCCCATTCGCGCGAACTCTACAAGAAGCGCGAACCCATCTATCCCAAGCTCGTGCACGGCAAGTTCCGTCTGGGCAAATGGGTCTTCATGGCGCTGGCCCTGGGCGTCTACTACATCCTGCCCTTCCTGCGCTGGGACCGCGGCGCGGGCGCGCCCGACCAGGCGGTCCTCGTGGATTTCGCCAATGCCCGCTTCTATTTCTTCTTCATCGAGATCTGGCCCCAGGAAGTCTATTACATCACCGGGCTTCTGATCGTCTCGGCGCTGGCGCTGTTCCTGGTGACCTCGCTCTTCGGCCGGGTCTGGTGCGGCTATGCCTGCCCCCAGACCGTCTGGACCGACCTCTTCATCGCCGTCGAGCGGATGTTCGAGGGCGACCGCAACAAGCGCATCATGCTCGATCGCGCGGAGTGGAGCTTCAACAAGGCCTGGCGCAAGGTCGGCAAGCATGCGGTCTGGCTCCTGATCGCGGCGGCCACGGGCGGCGCCTGGATCCTCTATTTCCACGACGCCTTCGCGGTCGTGAACAATTTCGTCACCGGCCAGGCCGCGCTGACGAGCTATATCTTCTTCGGGGTGCTGACCTTCACCACCTATGTGCTCGCCGGCACCATGCGCGAGCAGGTCTGCACCTATATGTGCCCCTGGCCGCGCATCCAGGGCGCGCTGATCGACAAGGAAGCGCTGAGCGTGACCTATCGCGTCGATCGCGGCGAGCCGCGCGGCCGGCACAAAAAGGGCGAGAGCTGGGAAGGCCGCGGCGACTGCATCGACTGCAAGGCCTGCGTCGCAGCCTGCCCGATGGGCATCGACATTCGTGACGGCGACCAGCTGGAATGCATCAACTGCGCGCTGTGCATCGACGCCTGCGACGACATCATGGCCAAGATCGGTCGCCCCAAGGGGCTGATCGCCTATGACAGCCAAGACAATGTCGATCGCCGCGCCCAGAATCTCAAGCCGCGCTACCGGTTCCTCCGCCCGCGCACCATCCTCTATGCCGTGCTGATCGCGGCGGTCGGCGGGCTGATGATGTTCAGCCTCATGAACCGGGCGGTTCTCGATCTCAATGCCTATCGCGACCGCAGCCCGAACTATGTGCGCCTGTCTGACGGCTCGGTGCGCAACGGCTATACGCTCACCATCCTGAACAAGACCGGCGAGACGCGCACCTATGAGCTGACCATCGAGGGCGACCCCGCCATGCAGCTCCGGGTTCTGGGCGCAGATGAGACATCTCGTCAGCTTGAAGTCGGCCCCGACCAAACGCAGGATTTCCGTGTATTCGTCACCTTGCCGCGTGATGCGGTGGATGCGCCCTCCGAACCGCTGAGCTTCATCGTCACAGACATGGAGACCGGCGAGACGGCGCAGACCCGCTCCGCCTTCCAGACCGGAGAGATCCGATGACCGACTATACCGCCCCAGAGGGCTCTTCCGGCTTCCGCATCACCGGCTGGCACGTGCTGGCGGGCATGATCCTGTTCTTCTCCACGATCATCGCGGTGAATGCGGTCTTCATCTCGCTGGCGGTGCAATCCTTCCCTGGCGAGGACCAGCGTCGCTCCTATGTGCAAGGGCTGGAATACAATGACGTCATCGCCCAGCGGCGCGCCCAGGCGGCGCTCGGCTGGACAGCGCGGTGAATCTGGCGGACGACCGGGTGCTGATCCGCGTTACTGATGCGGACGACCAGCCCGTCATGGGCTTGTCGCTGACCGGGGCCCTGCGCCATCCGGCCAATACCGACCTTGATCACGCCCTCACCTTCAATGAGGCGCGCCCGGGCGTGTATTCCGCCCCGGTCGAGGCTGTCACCGAGGGCAACTGGACCCTGCATGCCGAAGCGGAAGACGCGGACGCGCCGTTCGTGCTGGAGCGCGAGTTGTGGCGTCAGTAGAGCCTGTTCTCGGCCCCGCGATTGCGCAGGCGGGTTCGCCCGCCCAAGCCCATGGGGACGAGATCACCGCCTTTGTGCGCGAGACCGAAGAGGGCAAGGCGATTGATCTTGCCGTCGAGGGGGCTCATTGCGCCGCCTGCATCGTCAAGATCGAGGACGGGCTGCAAAAGCTCGACGGCGTCAAGCGCGCCCGCCTGAACCTCTCCACAGGACGCCTGGCGGTGAAGTTTCATGCGCGGACGCCAAGGCCGAAGAGATCGTGGGGCGGCTGGAGCATCTGGGCTATCGCGCCCGGCCCTATCAGCCTGAAACCGCAGACGACCCCAAATCGGATGAAGAGAAGCGCCTCTTGCGCGCCCTCGGCGTGGCGGGCTTCGCCTCCGCCAATGTGATGCTTCTATCCATCTCGGTCTGGGCGGGCGAGGGCGAGATGAGCCTCGCCACCATCACCCTCATGCACTGGATCTCGGGGCTGATCGCCCTGCCCGCCGTCGCCTATTCGGGCTGGCCCTTCTTCAAGAACGCCATTGCGGGCGTCCGAAGCCGCAATGTGAACATGGACCTGCCGATCTCGCTGGCGGTGCTGCTGGCGTGCGGCCTGTCGATCTATGAGACGGCGCTCGGTCATGGCGCGGCCTATTTCGACGCCGCCATCATGCTGTTGTTCTTCCTGCTGATCGGGCGGTTTCTGGATGTGCGCCTGCGCGCCCGCGCGGGTCAGGCGGCCCGCGATCTTGCGGCGCTTCAGGCCCGCATCGCCCACCGCATCGAACCGGATGGCGCGATCAAGGCCATACCGGCGCGTGACGTGAAACCGGGCGATCTGCTGCGCATTGCGCCGGGCGACCGCATGCCTGTTGATGGCGTCATCACCGAAGGCCGGGGCGAGATCGACGCCGCACTCGTGACCGGGGAAACCCAGCCGCAAATGCTGGAGCCGGGCGGCACGGTCTATTCGGGCATGATCAATCTCAACGCGCCTCTGACTGTGAAGGCCACCGCCGCCCGCGATGATTCCCTGCTGTCGGAAATCGCGCGTCTGGTGGAAGCGGGCGAACAGGGCCGCTCGCGCTATGTGCGCTATGCCGACAAGGCGCCCGCGCCTATGTGCCGGGCGTCTTCATCATGGCGCTCGTCACGCTGATCGGCTGGCTCGGCGTCACCGGAAAACGTCCACGACGCGGTGATGAACGCCA
>LZQR01000216.1_pt1 | contig 15789 bp, 33 predicted proteins | sample 768601 | NCBI WGS metagenome assembly LZQR01 (sample SAMN05207299, study PRJNA324521) | oil field metagenome | isolation source: sample BH-FW-24 from oil reservoir | place: India: Bombay High | collected 2015-12-04
TGCTAAACGGCTGCGTTCCAATCGATAGCAGCGAACTTTTGTTTCATCAATTCGACGTGGTCGACTGCTGCTTTTTCTTTCTGCGACGATTCATTCTGATGAGTCCCTTAATGCTTCTAATCTCAGTATAAAAATACCAGCGCGGAGAGTATATGTTTTTCGCCAAAGTAAAATGTAATTTGGCGTAATTAGCAGAAATTTCACTTGGAGTAAGAGATAAGTCACACCCTCTGCTCCAGAATGCGACATTCGAGCGCAATCATTTAAACCGAGGCTCGAACCTGATATCCTGTGCCTTTATCACTCCTAATAAGAGCGACATTCATGTCTGAAATTAAATTTGAAACTGCAGAACAGAAAGCTAGCTACGGTATTGGTCTGCAAATGGGTCAGCAACTAGCTGGTTCTGGTCTAGAAGGTCTTAGCGTTGACGCTATCGCTGCTGGTATTGCAACTGCACTAACTGGTGACATGCCATCTATCGAAATCGACGAGATCAACAACGCACTGCAAGAGCTACACACTCGTGCAGAAGCAGTTCGTCAAGAAGCAGCTAAAGCAGCAGCAGCTGACGGCGAAGCGTTCCTAAAAGACAACGCTCTACGTCCAGAAGTAAACGTTCTTGAGTCTGGTCTTCAGTACGAAATCATCACTGAAGGTACTGGTGAAATCCCAACAGCAGCATCTCAAGTACGTGTTCACTACCACGGTGAGCTAACTGACGGCACTGTATTCGACAGCTCTGTATCTCGCGGTCAACCAGCTGAGTTCCCAGTGACTGGCGTAATCAAAGGTTGGGTTGAAGCACTTCAACTAATGCCTGTTGGTTCTAAGTGGAAACTATACATCCCACAAGATCTAGCATACGGTGAGCGTGGCGCAGGTGCTGCTATCCCTCCATTTGCTGCTCTAGTATTCGAAGTAGAACTACTAGACATCCTGTAATTGAGACTCTTCTCAATACAAATTCGAAGCGGCGCTCACTAGCGCCGCTTTTTTTGTCTAAAATAAACAGACTTAAGCTCAACAACCTTAATGTCTCTGTTATCTTAAGTAGTGAATAAACAATAATAATCGCAAGCCACACGGAGGTATTATGCGTAAAACACTCCTCACCTTAACACTGCTTTCAATGAGCATTGGTACAGCCCACGCTTTTCTTGATGCTGTCACCGATAAAGAAAGCCAAGAAGGTTTAATGGACATGGTCAGCCAAGGCATGAATGCGGAATCATCACCGCTCACCGATTTACTCACTAGCCAACTGCCGGTTTCGACCGAACAAGCAGCCGGCGGTACGGGTGCCCTTTTAGCGTTGGCACAAAGCCAACTGTCAGATCAAAACAGCAGTGAACTAAAATCTCTGATCCCAGGAATGTCCAGTTTGGATGGTGCACAAAGCTTATTGGGTAATATTGAAAGTTTCAGTGCAGTACAAAGCACGTTCGATAAGCTGGGCTTAGACCCATCGATGATCAGTCAGTTTGCGCCAGTGATACTTGGTACTTAGGAGACCAAGGCGCAAGTGAAGGTTTGTTGAATTCGCTAAGCGGGTTATGGGGTTCAGACAACTAAGAAGTTTCGCCTAAACATAAATTAAGATGAAAGATTCGATTATCGAAGATTAGCGTTGAGAGGGGAGACGGAAAACTCAATTTGTTTCGCTTTCAAATACGACAGATACAAAAAGCCGAGCTAATGCTCGGCTTTTTTTGTTCTTACGAACTGAGATTACTCAGCAGCTTCTTCAGCAGCTGGGCGATCTACAAGCTCAATGTAAGCCATTGGAGCTTTATCACCAGCACGGAAGCCAGCTTTTAGGATACGAGTGTAACCGCCCTGACGAGCAGCAAACGTGGACCTAGTTCGTTAAACAGTTTTGCAACTACTTCGTTGTCACGAGTACGTGCAAATGCTAGACGACGGTTAGCAACACTGTCAGTCTTAGCTAGTGTAATCAAAGGCTCAACTACGCGACGTAGCTCTTTTGCTTTTGGCAAAGTAGTCTTGATAACTTCATGACGTACTAGAGAGCTAGCCATGTTGCTGAACATCGCTTTACGATGTGAGCTGTTGCGGTTGAGTTGACGACCACTCTTACGATGGCGCATGACCTAATCCTTCTAACTAGTATCGATTAATCTTCAGCGATTGATGCAGGTGGCCAGTTTTCTAGGCGCATGCCCAGAGACAGACCACGTGACGCAAGTACGTCTTTAATCTCAGTAAGAGATTTTTACCAAGGTTAGGCGTTTTAAGTAGCTCAACCTCAGTACGTTGTACTAGATCACCGATGTAGTGAATCGCTTCTGCTTTCAGACAGTTAGCAGAGCGAACTGTTAGTTCAAGATCGTCTACAGGACGCAGTAGGATCGGATCGAATTCTGGCTTCTCTTCCTTCTCCTCAGGTACACGTACATCACGAAGATCTACGAACGCATCCAATTGTTCAGCTAGGATAGTAGCTGCACGACGGATTGCTTCCTCAGGTTCTAGAGTACCGTTCGTTTCCATATCGATAACAAGCTTGTCTAGATCAGTACGCTGCTCTACACGAGCTGCTTCTACAGCGTAGGCAATTTTGTCTACAGGGCTGTAAGTAGCATCTACTAGTAGGCGACCGATTGGACGCTCATCTTCTTCGTTATGGATACGCGCAGAAGCTGGAACATAACCACGACCACGTTCTACTTTGATACGCATTGCGATCTCAGCGTTGTCATCCGTTAGGTGACAAATAACGTGTTCAGGGTTAGCGATCTCTACATCACCGTCATGGGTGATGTCACCTGCAACCACAGGGCCCGAGCCTGATTTGTTCAAAGTAATGAACACTTCATCTTTGCCTTCGGCAACGCGTACAGCCAAACCTTTAAGGTTTAGAAGAATTTCAAGAATATCTTCTTGAACGCCTTCTTTAGTGCTGTACTCGTGAAGTACGCCTTCGATTTCTACTTCTGTTACAGCACAACCTGGCATAGAAGATAGAAGAATACGGCGAAGTGCATTACCCAGAGTATGACCAAAGCCACGCTCTAATGGCTCAAGAGTTACTTTTGCGTGAGTCGAGCTGATTTGTTCGATGTCAACTAGACGTGGCTTAAGAAATTCTGTTACAGAACCCTGCATTGTGTCCTCTCTTTAGTTTAAACCTTACTTAGAGTAAAGCTCGACGATCAATTGTTCGTTGATGTCAGCTGATAGATCAGAACGCTCAGGCATACGCTTGAATGTACCTTCCATCTTGCCACCATCTACTTCAATCCAAGTTGGTTTTTCACGTTGTTCAGCAACTTCTAGAGCTGCTTTGATACGAGCTTGCTGTTTAGCTTTCTCGCGGATAGAAACAACGTCATTAGCCGCTACTTTGAAAGAAGGAACGTTTACAACTTTACCGTTAACTAGGATAGCTTTGTGGCTAACTAGCTGACGTGCTTCTGCGCGAGTTGCGCCAAAGCCCATGCGGTAAACTACGTTATCAAGACGACCTTCAAGAAGCTGAAGCAGGTTCTCACCTGTGTTGCCTTTAAGACGTGCAGCTTCTTTGTAGTAGTTACGGAATTGTTTTTCTAGAACGCCGTACATACGACGAACTTTTTGCTTCTCACGAAGCTGAACGCCATACTCAGATAGACGACCGCGACGAGCGCCGTGTACACCTGGTGCGTTATCAATTTTACACTTGGTATCGATCGCGCGAACACCAGACTTAAGGAATAAGTCAGTGCCTTCACGACGGCTAAGCTTCAGCTTAGGACCCAAATATCTTGCCATGATCTTTCTCCAGTAATCTAAAAAACGTTATACGCGACGTTTCTTAGGTGGACGACAACCGTTATGAGGGATTGGTGTAGCATCAACGATGTTTGTGATGCGGAAACCAGCAGCGTTCAGAGCGCGAACAGTAGATTCACGACCTGGACCTGGACCCTTAACCATAACTTCCAAGTTCTTTAGACCGTATTCTTTAGCCATTTCAGCACAACGCTCAGCAGCAACCTGTGCAGCGAACGGAGTAGACTTACGAGAACCACGGAAACCAGAACCACCTGCAGTAGCCCAAGCTAGAGCATTACCTTGACGGTCAGTAATGGTTACGATTGTGTTATTGAAAGAAGCATGGATGTGCGCAACGCCATCTGCAACTTGCTTGCGTACGCGCTTACGAGCGCGAGTTGGTTGTTTAGCCATTGTACTCTACCTTCCCGATTATTTCTTGATCGGCTTACGCGGACCCTTACGGGTGCGAGCATTGGTTTTAGTACGCTGTCCACGTAGTGGTAGACTGCGACGATGACGAAGACCACGGTAACAGCCAAGGTCCATAAGACGCTTGATGTTCATAGATACTTCACGACGTAGATCACCTTCTACAGTGTACTTAGCTACACCATCACGCAGTTGATCGATCTGCTCTTCAGTTAGTTCACTGATCTTAACATCTTCAGCAATACCCACTTCAGCTAGGATAGCTTGAGAGCGAGTTTTACCGATGCCGTAGATCGCCGTTAGAGCGATTACAGCGTGTTTTTGATCAGGAATGTTAATGCCTGCTATACGGGCCATTATTCACTCCTAAGTGTTTCTATAAAAGAATTAGCCGCAGCAAAGCCCGTTATGGATACGCTGCGGGATACTACTTCTTTTGCACGCAAAAGGTAGGCCGAGGAATATACTCGACCTAACCTTCGTTTTCAAGTAAAAATTTCTGCTAATTAGCCTTGGCGCTGTTTGTGCTTTGGCTCACTGCAAATCACGCGAACAACACCGTTGCGCTTGATTACTTTACAGTTACGGCAGATTTTTTAACGGAAGCACGAACTTTCATTGCTAAACTCCGTAATTGAAACTGAGTCTACCGTCGAATTAACGACCGTAGCCTTTCAGATTCGCTTTCTTCAACACAGAATCATACTGTTGAGACATCAGATGAGTCTGTACCTGTGCCATAAAGTCCATGATAACAACTACTACGATTAGTAGAGATGTACCGCCGAAGTAGAAACGTACGTTCCACGCGACCATCATGAACTCGGGAATCAGACAGATAAAGGTAATGTACAGTGCACCCGCTAGGGTTAAACGTGTCATCACTTTATCAATGTACTTAGCTGTCTGCTCACCTGGGCGGATACCGGGTACGAATGCACCGGACTTCTTCAAGTTATCTGCTGTTTCACGCGGGTTGAAAACCAACGCCGTGTAGAAGAAACAGAAGAAAATAATCGCTGCTGCATAAAGCATTACATACAGCGGTTGACCTGGGCTAAGAGCCAAAGACACGTCAGTTAACCAACCGAACGCGCTGCTCTCACCGTTCTGACCAAACCACTGAGCCAGTGTTCCTGGGAACAGGATAATACTTGATGCAAAATCGCTGGAATAACACCTGCCATATTAATTTTAAGTGGCAGATGCGAGCTTTGCGCAGCAAATACTTTACGACCTTGTTGACGCTTAGCGTAGTTAACGACGATTCGGCGTTGACCACGTTCCATGAAAACAACGAAGTAAATTACTGCAAAAGCTAATACCGCGATTAGCAGCAGAAGAAGTACATGCAATTCACCTTGACGCGCTTGCTCGATTGTTTGACCGATTGCAGAAGGCAATCCAGCAACAATACCTGCAAAATCAGAATGGAAATACCATTACCGATTCCTCGCTCTGTAATTTGTTCACCTAACCACATTAGGAACATGGTACCGGTTACTAAACTTACGGTAGCAATTAGCGTAAACATGGTTTGGTTCATAACAACCAGATTGTCGACCATGTTTGGTAAGCCAGTTGCAATACCAATAGCTTGGAATGTTGCAAGTACAAGCGTGCCGTAGCGTGTGTATTGGCTGATCTTACGACGGCCTGCTTCACCCTCTTTTTGAGTTCCGCTAACGCTGGATGAACTACAGTTAGCAGTTGGACAACAATAGATGCCGAAATATACGGCATGATGCCCAACGCTAGTATAGATGCACGCTCAAGAGCACCACCGGAGAACATGTTAAACATTTCAACGATGGTACCTTTTTGCTGTTCGAACAAATCGGCAAGTACAGCAGCGTCAATACCAGGAATCGGCACAAAAGAGCCGGCTCGGAATACTAAAAGTGCACCAATTACGAATAACAAGCGCGACTTAGTTCACTTAAGCCGCTCTGAGCACTACGAAAATCTTGTCCTGGTTTCTTAGCCATCTGTACCTCGTTCCTCGAGATTATTCCTCGATTTTACCGCCTGCAGCTTCGATTGCAGCTTTAGCGCCTTTAGTCACACGTAGACCTTTAACAGTCACTGCTTTGTTGATTTCACCAGAAAGAACAACTTTAACGAATTCGATGTTCTTAGTGATGATGTTAGCAGCTTTAAGGCTGTTTAGATCTACCACGTCACCAGAAACTTCGCTAGTTCACCTAGACGAACTTCAGCAGACACTAGGCTCTTACGAGAAGTGAAACCGAATTTTGGTAGACGTTGTTTCAGAGGCATCTGACCGCCTTCGAAACCTGGACGAACTTTACCGCCAGAACGTGATTTTTGACCTTTGTGACCACGGCCACCAGTTTTACCTAGGCCAGAACCGATACCGCGACCTACACGCTTAGGAGCATGCTTAGAGCCAGCAGCCGGTGCAAGAGTATTCAAACGCATTCTGATTACTCCTCAACTTTAACCATGTAGTAAACCTTGTTGATCATACCGCGTACGCACGGAGTATCTTCAAGTTCTACTGTGTGGTTGATTTTACGAAGACCTAGACCACGCAAAGTAGCTTTGTGCTTTGGTAGGCGGCCAATTGAGCTTTTAGTTTGAGTTACTTTAATAGTTGCCATGGTGTTCTTACTCCGAAATAGCTTCAACAGTTAGACCACGTTTAGCAGCAACCATTTCTGGCGACTTCATGCTACCTAGTGCATCGATCGTTGCACGAACGATGTTGATAGGGTTCGTAGAACCGTATGCTTTAGATAGTACGTTGTGTACACCAGCAACTTCTAGTACTGCACGCATCGCACCACCTGCGATAACACCAGTACCTTCTGCAGCAGGCTGCATGTAAACTTTAGAGCCCGAATGGCGACCTTTCACTGGGTGGTGAAGAGTGCCTTCGTTTAGCGCGATAGTAGTCATGTTACGACGCGCTTTTTCCATTGCTTTTTGAATCGCTGCAGGTACTTCACGAGCTTTGCCGTAACCGAAACCTACACGACCGTTACCGTCACCAACTACTGTTAGTGCAGTGAAGCTCATGATTCGACCGCCTTTAACCGTTTTAGAAACGCGGTTAACTGCGATTAGCTTTTCTTGCAAATCATTCGCTTGAACTTGTTGTTCTTTAGCCATCTTCCAACCCTACCTTAGAATTTCAGACCAGCTTCGCGAGCAGATTCTGCTAGCGCCGCTACTCGACCGTGGTATTGGAAACCAGAACGATCAAATGCAACTGCAGTTACGCCTTTTCAAGAGCGCGCTCTGCAACAGCTTTACCTACTGCTTTAGCTGCATCAACGTTACCAGTGTATTTCACTTGCTCACGGATCGCTTTTTCTACAGTAGAAGCTGCTGCGATAACCTCAGAGCCATTAGCCGCGATAACCTGTGCGTACACGTGACGAGGAGTACGGTGTACAACTAGGCGAGTCGCACCCAGTTCTGCAATCTTACGACGTGCGCGTGTAGCACGACGGATGCGAGATGCTTTCTTATCCATAGTGTTACCTTACTTCTTCTTAGCTTCTTTAGTACGCACATTTTCATCTGCGTAACGAACACCTTTGCCTTTGTAAGGCTCAGGTTGACGGTAAGAACGAATGTCAGCCGCAACTTGACCAACTAGTTGTTTATCACAACCAGTGATGATGATTTCAGTTTGGCTTGGACATTCAGCTTTAATACCCGCTGGCAACTCGTGCTCAACTGGGTGAGAGAAGCCTAGTGTTAGACCTACAGCGTTGCCTTTGATAGCAGCACGGTAACCAACACCTTTAAGAGTTAGCTTCTTAGTAAAGCCTTCAGTAACACCAACAACCATGTTGTTAACTAGAGCGCGAGCTGTACCAGCTTGTGCCCATGCGTTAGCAGCACCTTCTTTCGGACCGAAAGTTAGGTTGTTTTCTTCCTGAGCGATAACTACAGCGTTGTTTAGAACGCGAGTCAGTTCGCCTTTAGCACCTTTTACAGTGATTTCTTGGCCGTTTAGTTTCACCTCTACGCCAGCTGGAATAGCGACAGGTGCTTTTGCAACACGAGACATAGTCTACTCCTATTAAGCTACGTAACAGATGATTTCACCGCCAAGACCTGCTTTACGTGCAGCGCGGTCTGACATCAGACCCTTGGAAGTAGAAACGATAGCAATACCAAGACCACCCATTACAGAAGGAAGTTGATCTTTCTTCTTGTAAACACGTAGACCTGGACGAGAAACACGTTTAAGTTGCTCGATTACTGGTTTAGCTTGGAAGTACTTAAGTGTAACTTCTAGCTCAGGTTTTGCTTCGCCTTCAACAGCGAAGTCAACGATGTAACCTTCAGCTTTTAGTAGTGCAGCAATTGCAACTTTAAGCTTTGAAGAAGGCATTTTAACAGCAACTTTGTTTGCTGCCTGACCGTTACGAACGCGGGTCAGCATATCCGAAATCGGATCTTGCATGCTCATATGATTTACTCCAAATGATTAAGTGGCAATTACCAGCTAGCCTTACGAAGACCCGGAATCTCGCCTTTCATGCAAGCTTCACGAACCTTAATACGGCTTAGACCGAACTTACGTAGGTAACCGTGTGGACGACCAGTTTGGTTACAACGGTTGCGCTGACGTGATGCACTTGAATCACGTGGAAGAGATTGCAGTGTAAGAACCGCATTCCAACGATCTTCTTCAGATGCGTTTACATCGCTGATGATAGCTTTTAGCGCAGCACGCTTTTCAGCGAACTTAGCTACTAGCTTCGCACGTTTTGCTTCACGTGCTTTCATTGAATTTTTAGCCATAACAGTAACCCTTCACCTTACTTACGGAATGGGAAGTTAAAGGCAGCCAGCAGAGCACGGCCTTCCTCATCAGTACCAGCAGACGTCGTAATAGTGATGTCTAGACCGCGTACTCGATCAACTTTATCAAAGTCGATTTCCGGGAAGATGATTTGCTCGCGAACGCCCATGCTGTAGTTACCGCGACCGTCAAAAGACTTAGCGCTAACACCACGGAAGTCACGTACACGTGGAAGTGCGATAGAGATTAAACGCTCTAAAAATTCCCACATACGTTCGCCACGCAAGGTTACTTTACAACCGATAGGGTAGCCTTCACGGATTTTGAAACCTGCAACAGATTTACGAGCTTTAGTGATAAGTGGCTTTTGACCAGAGATCGTTGCCATATCAGCAGCTGCGTTTTCTAGCAGTTTCTTATCGTTGATTGCTTCACCAACACCCATGTTTAGGGTGATTTTCTCGATTCTAGGGACTTGCATGACGCTTGTGTAGCTAAACTGTTTGGTCAGTTCAGCGACTACAGACGACTTGTAGTAATCATGCAGTTTCGCCATAGTAGAACTCCAAATTACTTCTATTAGTTAGAAACGATTTCGTTGTTAGACTTAAAGAAACGAACTTTCTTACCATCTTCAAAACGGAAACCGATACGGTCAGCTTTACCAGTAGCTGCGTTAAAGATCGCCACGTTAGAAACATCGATAGCTGCTTCTTGCTCTACGATACCGCCTTGGATACCTAGTGCAGGAACAGGTTTCTGGTGTTTCTTAACAAGGTTGATACCTTCAACGATAACTTTACCAGTTGCTAGGACCTTAGTTACTTTACCTTTCTTGCCTTTGTCTTTACCAGCAAGAACGATTACTTCGTCATTACGACGGATTTTAGCTGCCATTTCTACGTGCTCCTTACAGAACTTCTGGAGCCAGTGAAACGATCTTCATGAACTTATCGCCACGAAGTTCGCGTGTCACAGGACCAAAGATACGTGTACCGATTGGTTGCTCAGTGTTGTCGTTCAACAATACACAAGCATTTCGGTCGAAGCGAATGACAGAACCGTCAGGACGACGTACGCCTTTACGGGTGCGCACTACCACCGCCTTCAGAACGTCACCTTTCTTAACTTTACCGCGAGGAATTGCTTCCTTAACAGTAACTTTGATAACGTCACCGATATGTGCATAACGGCGGTGAGAGCCACCCAGAACCTTAATACACATTACGCTGCGTGCGCCTGAGTTATCAGCTGCGTCCAGCATACTTTGCATTTGGATCATGTTAGTGCTCCGCTAAATAATAAAAAAACTAGACCCTCTCGGGTCGGGCTGCCTCTTTAAAAGGGACGCGAATTGTACCACCCTTTTTTTCAATTGGGTAGTCAAAAAATAAACGGCTCCAAAAATTATTTTTGGAGCCGTTTTTAATCATAGAATAAAGAAGATTAGATCTTCGCTTTTTCTAGGACTTTTACCAATGTCCAAGACTTAGTCTTAGACAGAGGACGACACTCTGCGATTTCAACTGTGTCGCCTAGGCCACACTCGTTGTTCTCGTCATGTGCGTGTACTTTAGTCGTGCGCTTTACGAATTTACCGTAAATTGGGTGTTTAACCATGCGCTCGATAGCAACTACGATAGACTTGTCCATCTTGTCGCTAACAACACGACCTTGTTGAGTACGTTTTACTTCGCTCATTATGCGCCTGCCTTCTCAGTCAAAACAGTTTTCACACGTGCGATATCACGGCGTACAGCTTTCAGAGTATGAGTTTGCTGTAGCTGACCAGTTGCAGCTTGCATGCGCAAGTTGAACTGTTCACGTAGCAAATTCAATAGCTCAGCGTTAAGCTCTTCAACGCTTTTCTCGCGTAGATCTTGTGCTTTCATCACATCACCTGCTTAGTTACAAATGTAGTTTTGAATGGCAGTTTACGAGCCGCTAGGCGGAACGCTTCACGAGCCAATTCTTCAGGTACACCACCCATTTCGTACATAACCTTACCAGGTTGGATTTGGGCTACCCAGTACTCAACGTTACCTTTACCCTTACCTTGACGAACTTCAAGTGGTTTTTCTGTGATTGGTTTGTCTGGGAACACACGGATCCAGATTTTACCTTGACGCTTAACGTGACGTGTCATTGCACGACGTGCCGCTTCGATTTGACGAGCAGTTAGACGACCACGGCCAACAGCTTTAAGACCGAATTCGCCGAAGCTTACATCAGTACCTTTAGCTAGACCACGGTTACGACCTGTCTGAACCTTACGGAACTTAGTACGTTTAGGTTGTAGCATCTGTCGACTCCTTACTTACGGCCTTTACGCTGCTTCTTAGGCTTGTCGCCTTTAGGCTCTACAGCGTTAGCTGCTGGCATACCACCTAGGATCTCACCTTTGAAGATCCAAGTTTTAATGCCGATCACACCGTATTGAGTGTGAGCCGAAGAAGTTGCGTAATCAATGTCAGCACGTAGAGTGTGTAGAGGTACACGACCTTCACGGTACCACTCAGAACGTGCAATTTCAGCGCCGCCTAGACGACCACTTACTTCTACTTTGATGCCTTTAGCACCTAGACGCATTGCGTTTTGTACCGCGCGCTTCATAGCACGACGGAACATAACACGACGCTCTAGTTGAGACGCGATGCTGTCACCAACAAGTTGTGCATCAAGTTCAGGCTTACGTACTTCAGCGATGTTAATTTGCGCTGGTACACCTGCAATTTTTGCTACAGCTGCGCGTAGTTTCTCAACGTCTTCACCTTTCTTACCGATTACAACGCCTGGACGAGCAGTGTGAATAGTCACACGGATGCTCTTAGCAGGACGCTCGATAACGATGCGTGAAAGAGACGCTTTTTGTAGTTCCTTAGTTAGGAACTGACGTACCTTGAAGTCGCCGTCTAGGTTGTCAGCGAAATCTTTGGTGTTAGCAAACCATGTAGCATTCCAAGGCTTAACGATGCCAAGACGAATACCATTAGGATGTACTTTTTGACCCATTGCTTACTCTCCTAGTCTCTAGCGATCTGCTACAACAACAGTGATGTGGCTTGAACGCTTCAAGATACGATCCGCACGACCTTTAGCACGAGGCATAATACGCTTCATGGTTGGGCCTTCATCTACAAAGATTTTTGCGACATTCAGATCGTCAATATCTGCACCTTCGTTGTGCTCCGCGTTAGCGATAGCAGACTCTAGAACTTTCTTAACTAGAACAGCAGCTTTTTTGTTGCTGAAAGTTAGGATTTCTAGAGCTTGGTCAACAGATTTACCACGAATTAGATCCGCAACTAAGCGAGCTTTCTGAGGCGAAATGCGAGCAAAGTTATGTTTAGCAATAGCTTCCATTATTTACTCCTTAACGCTTCTTAGCTTTCTTATCCGCAGCGTGACCGCGGTAAGTACGTGTTGGTGCGAATTCACCTAGTTTGTGACCGATCATTTCTTCGGTTACGAAAACAGGTACGTGCTGACGACCATTATGGACAGCGATGGTCAAACCGATCATCGATGGGATGATCATTGAACGACGGGACCAAGTCTTAAGTGGCTTTTTGTCTCCGCTTTCCACCGCTTTCTCTACCTTCTTCAGCAAGTGTAGGTCAATAAATGGACCTTTCTTGAGAGAACGTGGCATGGCGATTCCTCTTTATATAGATTACTTGTTACGACGACGTACGATGTACTTGTCAGTGCGTTTGTTCTTACGAGTCTTGAAGCCTTTAGTTGGCATACCCCAAGGAGATACTGGGTGACGACCGCCAGATGTACGACCTTCACCACCACCGTGTGGGTGATCAACCGGGTTCATTACTACACCACGTACGGTTGGACGTACGCCGCGCCAGCGTGAAGCACCAGCTTTACCAAGTTCACGTAGCATGTGCTCAGAGTTACCAACTTCACCGATTGTTGCACGGCCTTCAGAAAGAACTTTGCGCATTTCGCCAGAACGTAGACGGATAGTTACGTACGCACCGTCGCGAGCAACGATTTGAGCGTAAGCACCAGCCGAACGAGCTAGCTGACCACCTTTACCAGGTTTTAGTTCAACGTTGTGTACAGTTGAACCTACTGGGATGTTACGCATTGGAAGAGTGTTACCAGCTTTAATCGGTGCATCAACACCAGATTGGATAACATCACCCGCGTTAACACCTTTAGGTGCTAGGATGTAGCGACGCTCACCGTCTTTGTAAAGAACTAGAGCAATGTTTGCGCTACGGTTTGGATCGTATTCTAGACGCTCAACTGTCGCTGGGATACCGTCTTTAGTACGTTTGAAGTCAACTACACGGTAGTGGTGCTTGTGACCACCGCCGATGTGACGTACTGTGATACGACCGTTGTTGTTACGACCACCGTTCTTAGAGTTTTTCTCTAGAAGAGGTGCGTATGGCTTGCCCTTGTGTAGGTCAGCGTTAACAACTTTAACAACGTGACGACGACCAGGGGAAGTCGGCTTACATTTAACAATAGCCATTTTTAACTACTCCTGTTATTCCGCGCCGCCAACAAAGTCAAGATCTTGACCTTCTTTCAAAGTAACGTACGCTTTCTTAACGTCGCTGCGGCGACCTTGGCGTAGACCTTGACGTTTGGTCTTACCCTTAGTGATAAGAGTATTTACAGACTTAACTTCAACTTCAAAAAGCTTTTCTACAGCTGCTTTGATCTCTTTCTTAGTTGCATCTTTAGCTACTTTGAAAACGATAGTGTTCGCTTTCTCAGCTGCCATAGTTGCTTTTTCAGAGATGTGCGGAGCACGTAGAACTTTTAGGATACGCTCTTCAGTGATCATGCTAGCATCTCCTCAACTTGCTTAACTGCTTCAGCAGTCATTACAACTTTGTCGAACGCGATTAGTGAAACTGGGTCGATACCAGCAACGTCACGTGCGTCAACTTTGTATAGGTTACGAGCAGCTAGGAATAGATTCTCATCTACTTCGCTAGTCACGATTAGAGCGTCAGTTAGCTCAAGCTCTTTAAGCTTAGCAACTAGCTCTTTAGTCTTTGGCGCTTCAACTGAGAAGTTATCAACAACGATTAGACGCTCTTGACGAACTAGCTCAGAAAGAATGCTCTTCATAGCACCGCGGTACATTTTCTTGTTAACTTTTTGGCTGTGATCTTGTGGTTTCGCAGCAAAAGTAACACCACCTGTACGCCAGATTGGGCTACGGATTGTACCAGCACGCGCACGGCCAGTACCTTTTTGACGCCATGCTTAGCGCCACCGCCAGAAACTTCTGAACGTGTTTTTGAGCACGAGTACCTTGACGAGCACCTGCTGCAAATGCAACAACTACTTGGTGTACAAGAGCTTCGTTAAACTCACGTCCGAAAGTAGTTTCGGAAACAGTTAGTGCATCAGCACCTTTAACCATTAGTTCCATTACTTACTCCTGAGACGTTATGCTTTAACAGCTGGTTTAACGATCACGTTGCCACCTGTTGAGCCTGGTACTGCACCTTTAATAAGAAGCAGATTGCGCTCAGCGTCAACACGTACGATCTCTAGGTTTTGAGTCGTTACACGCTCAGCACCCATGTGACCTGCCATTTTCTTGCCTTTAAATACGCGACCTGGAGTTTGACATTGGCCAATTGAACCCGGTGCACGGTGAGACAATGAGTTACCGTGAGTCATATCTTGAGTACGGAAGTTCCAACGCTTAACAGCGCCTTGGAAACCTTTACCCTTAGATGTACCAGTAACGTCTACTTTCTTAGTTTCGTTGAATAGTTCAACTGTTAGCTCAGCGCCAACTGCGAACTCTTCACCGTTTCCAAACGGAATTCCCAAAGACCACGACCAGCTTCAACGCCAGCTTTAGCAAAGTGACCTGCTTCAGCTTTGTTTACACGGTTAGCTTTCTTTGAACCAGCAGTTACCTGGATTGCAGCGTAGCCATCTGTCTCAAGAGTTTTAACTTGAGAAACACGGTTTGCTTCAACTTCAACAACTGTTACTGGGATAGAAACGCCGTCTTCAGTAAATACGCGGGTCATGCCCACTTTACGACCGATTAGACCAATCATTCTTCTAATCTCCCTTAACCTAGGCTAATTTGAACGTCACGCCCGCAGCAAGGTCTAGACGCATTAGAGCATCAACAGTTTTGTCTGTTGGCTCAACGATGTCGATTAGACGCTTGTGAGTACGAATTTCGTACTGGTCACGTGCTTTCTTGTTAACGTGTGGAGAGATAAGAACTGTGAAACGCTCTTTACGAGTTGGCAGTGGGATTGGACCACGAACCTGTGCGCCAGTGCGCTTAGCTGTTTCAACGATTTCCGCTGTAGAAGCGTCGATTAGTTTGTAATCGAATGCTTTTAGGCGGATACGGATACGTTGGTTCTGCATGAGACAGAGCTCCAATATTAAAAATTACACAAACAATATCGCCACTCAGACTCGTAAAGACGAGAGAATGCCGATTGATTTATGTGAAACCGTAGCATCCAAGATTAGGACGCATTGTCAGTTAATTTTCGATTAACTACCCCTACATACCAGAGTCACCTCTGGGGATAGTTTTTCCGAAGAAAAGATAGCTAATTGTATTAACCGCGAACATAAGCTGAGTCTACATTACCTCGTAAATCCGAAGATTTACTCGCTCCTCATTGCTCATTGGTTCACAACTGGCTTAACCAGTGCGCTGCATTATACAGATCACACTTTAGGATGCAATAGCCGAGTGAAAAATAATCGAACAAATTTTAGCCGCTCGATTCTCCCCTACTTTTGCACTAGCCAATAAACAAAAAGGA
>LZQR01000217.1_pt1 | contig 15725 bp, 18 predicted proteins | sample 768601 | NCBI WGS metagenome assembly LZQR01 (sample SAMN05207299, study PRJNA324521) | oil field metagenome | isolation source: sample BH-FW-24 from oil reservoir | place: India: Bombay High | collected 2015-12-04
GTGACTTATATGGATTCTTATTTTTGGCTTAGTCCTTATGTCTACTTTTGTAATCAAACCAGCCCTTTTTGACGACCTTGAACAACTTAACGACCTAATCGATCGATGCTCAGACGTACGTAGTGACTTATATGGATTCTTATTTTTGGCTTAGTCCTTATGTCTACTTTTGTAATCAAACCAGCCCTTTTTGACGACCTTGAACAACTTAACGACCTAATGTTTGAGTTGCATGATGAGCACCACATTCAATCTCCGGAATTTTTCAAAACCGCAGAAGAAATCGAACAAGAGAAGAGTATTGCTCGCTATCTCGATAATCCTGAATGTTTGGTTTATGTCGCTAGAGTTGAGGATGAGATCATCGGCTTTGTGTCTGGGCATTTCTGCGAGCTTATTTCTACGGTTAGTAAACCTGTCATGATAGGAAGCGTTGATGAGCTATACGTCTTACCCGAATATCGTAAGCAAGGTACCGCGAAAGCTTTGATTGAAAAGATAGAGGCGACATTCGTTGATTATGGAGTGAAACAGATGTTCGTTGAGGTTTGGGACTTTAACCAGACAGCGATTTCTCTCTATGAAAACCAAGGTTTTGGGCATCATATTCATTGGTTAAGAAAGTCGTTATCCAATCGTTAATTAATACGTCATTATGACGGTAAGTAAGTGATTCGTACTTACCATGGATGAAAGTGATAAATTTGACAGTAGTCGCCTTGGCTTTTGGCATCGATAAAACCAGTACAGCATACCAAGCAGTGGCAACAGCTTCTGCTACTAGCGCAACGACACCGCCATCAGGAAGTTGTGACAATGAATGGCAAGCGAGTGGCGTATACAACACGGGTGAAAACTGTTTCTTGGGCTGGTCAGTTATGGCAAAGCACAATGGTGGACCCAAGGTGATAACCCCTCCGATTCGGGGCCATGGGGAGTATGGCAGCCAAATGGCAGCTCAGATTGTTCTGGGACTAATCCTCCGGTAGAGCCACCAACAGAGCCTACACCACCAACGCCGCCAACTTCGGGTGATGCTTACCAAGCAGGTACGAATTATTCTGCAGGGGACGTGGTGACGAATAACGGTGCAAGTTACCAATGTAAGCCTTGGCCAAACAGTTTGTGGTGTGGCTCAACACCAAGCGCTTATGAACCAGGCGTTGGCAGTGCTTGGACTGATGCATGGCTGAAGCTGTAATCTTGTAATACATCTATAAAGAGAGTTTATTTATCGTTAGTAATAAGCTCTCTTTTATTGTTTCAATCCTGAGAACGAGTAAAATCCATGTAAATTATCCTGACGTTAACTTTATATAACTGGCAAAATTGCAGCCAATATTTCGAGTTATGTCTGTTTTTTGTCAGAACTATTTTGTGGAGTGTCTCAAAGTCTTTTTTGATATGTGCATCAAATGTACAACTCGTTACTTAATTTATGTCGAAAAATATTAGTAACCCTGTCATCATTGCTTTGTGATTCTTCTCTTTATGTAAGGTTGTATTTTGTGCTGAGACAGTTGTTTTTTCTCATCCTGTATTCCATTTCACTGTTTATTTCTCCTACATCTGCCGCGAACCCTCTTCCTGAAGACATCAAAGGGGCGCTTTGTGTTGTCCGAGCAGATGACAAGCTAGTACTTATTCATGAAATATTGACGAACAAAATCTCACTTCCTGGCGGTACGATTATCGAAGGAGAATCACCGAAACTTGCGGCTCAGCGAGAAACTTGGGAAGAAACGGGTTTAGTCGTAACGGTTGGGGACGAATTGGGTAGAACCGATACGGCAGTATTTTTCGATTGTGTTTCAGATTCTGAAGTGATCGCTTTCTCGATGACCAACTCGTTAGACGGAAATGAGCTACCTATATGGTTTGCGCCGCATTATGGTGTCGAGGTTGCATCCGCTATGTTGGTTGAACCGAGTAACATGGCGGCATCACTGTATCGTTATCCTACACAATGGGCAGATGTAGCGGGCTTTTATTCGCACGCAACAGACCAACCAGTTGTATATGTCGATCAACTTATAGAGTCAGCACCGAGCTTTCGCCAAGCGGAGTTGTCTTGGATGGTTGATCTCCAAAGTTGGGTTGGGTCATTTTCTGAATCCAGCCGCGAGATGGCTTGTGAAGTCGCAGGTATGATTACGGGCTTAAGTAGTCCAACATTCTTGCTGTTTCTGTTCCCATTCGTAATGATGAAGTTTGATAGTCGTTTCGTGTATCGTTTATTTTTTGCGGTGACGGCAACGTCTTTAATGGCTTTAGTCGCGCAGCAAGGCTTTTCATTGCCTCGCCCACACGTTTATATGCCGATGGCGGAGTTAACGCAGAGCTTCGGTTTTAGCTTCCCAAGCTTGCCTATTGCAGTGTGGTTCTGTGTTATGACGTTTTTTGTTTCAAAGAACCAATAGTTTTGGTCTAAACCGAATCACTCTGTCTGTCGCTTTAGTTACGCTAACGGTGATGGCGTGTAAGTTCTTCCTTGGAACCGCTTTTATCTTGGATATGTTCATCGGCGCGGTGTTAGGTGTGTTAGTTGCGTGGCATGTGCTACGTCTGGAAAGCAATCCTGATGTGGATGTCGATAAGTTACTGAGCTCACAGAGTGTTTGGTTCACGATGACAGCAATTACTGCTGTTCTCTCAGTAATTTGGCCATTGCCTGTGTTCACCAGTTGGTTGGCTATACTGATTACTGCTTCTGCGTTGGTGATGACGTTTAAAGAGTCTGAAATTCGATTTGAACGCCAGCAAATGCTTTTTGTGATTCTTGCTCTGTTGCTTGTTGAACAACTTTATTTGTATCTAGGCACAACGGTTTCATTCAGTGGGTTTTGGTCATTAGTGTTCAACACGTTCCACTATCCACTGTTAATGTTTATTTTTGTGATTTTATCAAGAAAACTCATCACAGAAAGTAAGATTGATGTCGCCAAACAATAGCCAGCTACTCCCTAAATAAAGAGGCCCCGCAATGTGCGGGCTTTTTTATTTTGATATGAACTCTAGACCGAATCTTAATTTTAAAATGCAATTCAAATAAAGAGTCAAAGTAACATTCGTGTCGTGTCACTTGGTGGTTTTAATTAAAGCTCTGATTTATAAGGCTTTAATTTTTAGGCGATAATTGGCGTCATATTTGCTTTCAGTGAATATGTAGGAAATCTGTTGCATTTTTAGCTTGCACAAAACTGAGAAGCTTTTGCTGGTTGTTGGATGTCATGCAAAACGGATTTATGCATTTATCATGATCCACATCAACTAAGAGAGACAAATTATGATAGCGAAATACAATATTACGCTCGCTTGTCTACTGGGTGTCATTAGTCCTAACGTGATGAGTGAAACTGTCGATCTCGACTTTTCTAATCATCAGGAGGCGACTGACGGTACTGATGGGCAATTGGGGCCAAGCTACAGTGGCGCAGACATGCACTTTATTAACGTCGGTACGCATGATGGCAAAACCATTGATGCTAAAGTATCCAGTAACACATTTGGGGATGCGACTTTTTATTTCACACTCCAAATTACAAGCAGACAACTTCGTCCGAGCCCAACGGTGATATCGGCTTTTTATACACAGTCAATTCCGCTGGTTCAGCAGGTCTCGTCTATAAATTTGAATTCTTCGATGGCACTGGAGCTTGAGCGGAACATTTTCTGTCCCTTACGTGATTCCTGAGTTTGAGTTTATCGGTTACGATATTGATGGTGAGTCGGTTCAATCTGAACAACTTAGAGTTTTCAAGAGTGAAGGGTTCTACAGCTATCAAACGGGTACAGCAGCAGCAAGCTTAACCGCAGTCGAAGAGGCTGACGGCTCGGTGCTCTTCACAGGTCCTGGCACCAACTTTGATGAAGCGAATACATCTGGTGCGGTCAAGCTTGTGTATAAAAACTCATCAACAGTCACGCTTCAGTTCGAAACAGAGACATCCGCGAGTTCTCCTTTCCCAAACGCCATTTTTCAGCCTTTGACGGGAACTGGGAGTTATCAGGCTTTACCAACCCAACGGAAACCAACGATGAGTTCGACTTTGGTGACGCTCCCGATAGTTATGGTACGTTACTGGCAAACAACGGTGCGCAGCATGCTGTGACTACATCTTTGTTTATGGGTAGTAGCATTGATGCAGAAAGCGACGGGCAGCCAAACGCAGCGTCAACAGGTGATGACTTCGACGCGCTCGGTGACGATGATGATGGCGTTACGCTTCTGACTAACTTTGAAAAGGTCTTGATTCTCTCATTAACGTTACCGTTGTTGGTACTGGTTATCTTCAGGGTTGGGCCGATTGGGACATGAATGGTAGTTTTGATGCAGACGAGCAAATTATTCTGAATCACGCGGTTACTACGGGTGCCAATGTCGTTCCTGTGCGTGTAAACGATGATGCATTGATTGGTAACGTGCAAACACGATTCAGGGTTTCAAGCTTAGTCAATTTACCTAGCGACGGTTACGCTGGTGATGGTGAGGTTGAGGATTATGTCTTCGATGTGACAGATCCAGGTACAACTATACAAACTTCGGACTACTACACTGCTGCGTTTGAAGATAACTGGCCTGAAATGGGAGACTTTGACCTTAATGACGTAGTGACTTATTACCGTTCTAAGTTAGTAATCAAAGACGGCAATGTACTACGTTTTGATATAGAAGGTACAGTAACTGCTTACGGTGCTTCGTATAAAAATGGTCTAGCTTGGAAGTTGGAAGGTTTCTCTGAAAGTGATGTAAATCTTGACACAGCGAGAGTGACTAAGAATGGTGTGACAAGAAGTAACATCTCTCCATTTACAGGTGAAGACAAATCGGTCGCATCTCCTGGAGGGGATCTTGTTGTAGTTGCATCTACTAACTTGAAAGGTGATATTCCGATTAACCCTGAGTGTGGTTTCCACCGAACCAATCCAAGCTGTAGCATAAGTCTTGAATCAACAGAGATGACATTCAGTATTTCTCTACCGTTCAAATCAGGCTCTGAGCCATCAGTTTCTTCTTTCCCTACATTAAGTGGTTTTGACCCATTTATCTTCGCCGGTGGTGGTTACCATGGTGATAGTTTCACCACTCCTCCAGGCAAAGATATAGAGATTCACACCGCGGACTTTGCACCTACGTCAAGAGGTACCTCGGTCAGTGGGTTCTATGGTACTGCAGATGATGATTCTGATGCTGCAACCAGTAAATACTACCGTACCAGTGGCAATCTTCCGTGGGGGATTATTATCCCTTCAAGTTGGAACCATCCTTCAGAGTACATTGATGTAAGTATTGCTTATCCTGACTTTGCGGAGTGGGCTGAATCTGGTGGTTCATCAAAACCAACTTGGTATAACAACCCAGATGCTAGCAACACTTGGACAACAGCGGATTAATGAGGAGGATATTATGAAATACGTAACTGGATAGTAAGCGTCCTAGCAATTCTCTTCGTCTTTGGATGTGGAGGAGGTGATGACTCAGGCTCTGGTTCGTCTACACCGCCAGCGGGCGTTACTCAAGATGATGATCAAGTTGAAAATGATGATCAACAACCTCAAGAGGATGACGACCAAGCACAAGATGAAAAGCCAACCGGAATTACTGCTAACCTTGTGGTACCTGAAGACTTTGACTTCAAATCTGAAAGAGAAGTTAAAGTCGAGTTATCTGTCGCCAATAGTCAGTACTCTCGTGGTTTTCTATCGGTATACACTGATATGTCCGATGGTACGGTTGATTATAATTCTCAGGTAATAAGAACGCCTGTTACAAACGGCGAATCTTACAATGGTGTTGTGATGTTACCTAATCATCAAACAGCTATTTGGGTTGAGGTTTGGTACCCAGAGGACTTAGACGCAGTGATAAAGAAAAAAGTCGATGTTGTTGATGGTGTCGCGAGTGCACAGTTATAATCTCGTGAACGAAAGAGGCCGAGCAATTAATGCTCGGCCTTTTTAATTTTTAGCTAAGAACAAACTTCTCGATTGATTTAGCGACACCGTGGTCATCATTGCTTTCGGCAATATAGTTTGCGATACGTTTGGTCTCTTCCATCGCATTCGCCATAGCAATACCGAGGCCTGCGTATTCAAGCATATGGTGATCGTTTTCTGCATCACCCATGCAAATCACTTCTTCAGCTTCGATACCCAAGTATTCAGCGATCGCAGAAACACCGACACCTTTGTTGCTTGACGGGTTTAAAAATTCTAAGAAGAAAGGCGCGCTTTGCACTACCGTAAACTCTTCTTTTAATTCCGCAGGTAACGCCGCGATAACTTCAGTCAGTTTGCTTGGCTCTGCAACCATCATCGCTTTAATGATCCCTTGATCATCTTCTAGAGCGTCGAAGTTCATCTCTGTAATTTCAAGACCGTTGATTTTTGCTTCGATGTCTGTGTAAGGGTTGTTGTCTTCTGTGATTAGGCCGTGCTCTTGGCTGAATGCGTGAACATAAGCGCCAAGTTCTCGTGCTTTACGAGCGATCTTCTTCGCCGCTTTGCCATCGATGATTTGCTGGTGGATGATTTCGTTCGTACCAATATTCTTCACCATTGAGCCGTTATAGTACAGAACGAAGTCTTTGTCTGAGTCGATGTTCAACTCGTCTAGCTTGTCTTGCATTCCTTCAAGAGGGCGGCCTGAGGCAAGGACTACAGTAACACCCGCTTCGCGAGCTTTAGCAATCGCTTGTTTGTTCTCTTCAGAAATGACTTTCTCGCTATTTAACAGCGTACCGTCCATGTCTAGGGCGATCAGTTTGTACATCTTTACTTACCTTAAAAATTGGGAACCTGCGTATGAAACTACAAAACAACCTATTTTAACAATTTATTTTTGGTTTAAATTGACCTGAGTGCGCCTCTCCATTAAGGTCTTCGCCTCGAAGTATAATGAGTTGAGTGAGTTCTACGTTGTATAAGCTAAATGAGATGTTTGAAACCATCCAAGGGGAAGGGGTTTTCACTGGTGTGCCAGCGGTTTTTGTACGTTTGCAGGAATGTCCGGTTGGGTGCTCTTGGTGCGATACGAAACAGACTTGGTACGCAGAAGAGAAAGACCAGCGCCAAATCGGCGCTATCTTGGTGAAAACAGAAGATTCTCCAACCTGGTGTTTCGCCTCGGCGGAAGACATCGTAGCTGAATACAAAAAGCAGGGCTTCAATGCGAAGCATATTGTGATCACTGGTGGTGAACCATGCATTTATGATTTACGTGCGTTGACGCTGCTTTTGAAGAAATGGACTGCCAATGCCAAATCGAAACCAGTGGTACTTCAGAGGTAGTGACTTCAGAAAGTACATGGGTGACGGTGTCACCGAAGGTCGCAATGAAAGGGAAGCTACCAGTACTCAAAAGTGCATTAGAACGCGCAAATGAAATCAAGCACCCGGTTGGCACCCAAAAAGACATCGATCAACTGGATGTGTTATTGGCGTCTGCAGAGATCGGTGAGAAGACAGTGATCGCACTTCAGCCTATCAGTCAAAAGCCTCGTGCTACCCAACTGTGTATTGATACCTGTGTTGCTCGCAACTGGCGTCTGTCGGTTCAAACTCATAAATACCTAAGTATTGCTTAAGCTCGGAGAGAAAGATGAAAAAAGCAGTGGTTGTTTTCAGTGGTGGACAGGACTCTACAACATGTCTGGTTCAAGCGTTAAAAGAGTTTGACGAAGTACATGCCATTACATTTGACTACGGTCAGCGTCATAAGCTGGAGATTGAAGTGGCAGAGAAAGTCGCAAAAGATCTTGGTGTCGCTGCACATAAAGTGATGGATGTTGGTCTACTGAATGAACTTGCTATCAGCTCTCTGACACGTGATGACATTCCAGTTTCACATGAGCTACAAGAAAACGGTTTACCGAACTCTTTCGTTCCTGGCCGCAACATCTTGTTCCTGACTCTTGCTGGTATCTACGCGTACCAAATTGGCGCAGAAACGGTAATTACGGGTGTTTGTGAAACAGATTTTAGTGGTTACCCGGATTGCCGTGATGACTTTGTGAAAGCGATGAACAGCGCGTTGGTTAAAGGCATGGATCGTCAGTTTGAAATCAAAACGCCATTGATGTGGTTGAACAAAGCAGAAACGTGGGCGTTGGCCGATCAATATGACGCGTTGCAACTTGTCCGTGAAAGCACGTTAACTTGTTACAACGGCATCATCGGTGATGGTTGTGGTGATTGCCCGTCTTGCGACCTGCGCAAAGCGGGCTTAGATGATTACTTGAACAACAAAGATGCCGTTATGCAGTCGTTGATTCAAAACAGAAGTCGGAAGATCAATAGGCTCGTTATAAGCATCAATTACGGCGTTATGCCCGTTTCTTTTTGATTGATACAAAGCTTGGTCTAATATCGAATACAGTTCATCAAAGTTACTCAAAGGCTTTGAGGTAGAAAGATAGGCCAAGCTTGCTGTCACACTCAGTGAATCGCCTTGTTCACTCTTAATCTGTTTTTCTGAAATGGTTTTATGCAAACTTTGAATACGGAATGGCACATCAATCTCATCAACATTCTTGAGTAACAAGATAAACTCTTCTCCTCCTAAACGCCCAATATACTCACCTTTGTTTAGCTTAGCTTGAATGGCTTTGCATACGTGTTTTAACACCAAGTCGCCAGTAGGATGACCGCGTTGATCGTTAATCAACTTAAAGTGATCCAAATCTATCAATGCCAATACATATCGCATGTCTTCTGGAGCACTGACAGTTTGAGCTCTTATTTTCTCAATAATGGTGCTGCGGTTTAATGAACCAGTTAGGCGGTCTAAGCGAGATTTTATCTTTGTTTGACGCAGCACAAACAGTACGACGAGTAACACAGTAAGTAAGCAGAAAATAATGAAGTTGTACGCACGTTGCTGTTCACTAAGCTTTTCAATTTCTAGTAGTTTTAAGTTTCTCTCGTTATCGATCTTAACGAGTTGCAAGTCATATTCGTACTCACTCTTGGTTAAATCCAACGCTTCAATTGCTTTAACATTGCTGTCATCGCGGTTCGCCAACTCTAATTTAGCGTACTCTTGGTAATGAGAAAGGGCAGCGGAATTGTCATCTAGTTTCTGATTTGCCTGAGACAAGAGTAACTGAGCTTTCGCTTGTAGCGCGGTCGTTGCGTTTTTATTCGCGAGTGCCAAAGCAAGTTCGCCATGTTGAAGTGCTTTGTCTAAAACCTTGTGCTTTAAGTAAGCAAAGCCAGCTGCAAGATGACTTTCGGTTTGTAATCTTTCGTTGTCATACTCTTCGCCTAATTCTAGCGCCTTCTTAATATGCGGAACTGCGCTTTTTAGGTCTCCAGAATTTACATAAGCAGACCCGAGACCAAGATAGGTAAGGCCTTTACCATATGGATAATCCATCTCAGCAAGTAAAGTGAGTGCATTTTTGTAATGGCTTATTGCTTTTGCGTAGTCTGAAGATCGACTGTACATTGATGCCAAGCTGTGTTCGACCTGTGCCACTTGTAAAGGTGGAGCATCTAACTGACGAGCTAATAGGGCTTGTATTAGATATTGTTCAGACTGTTCGTATTGGCCCAGCTCACTCAGTAAGTTTCCTACATCGTTGTATACACCTGTAGGATCGCTTTGAGGAGGCATTTCCGTTAATAAACGGCGGTATAAACGTAAAGCGACCTCGTACTCACCACGAAAATCAAAGTTGTTAGCGATCACGCGTAAAGCTAGATCGGCAGGAATGCTCTCTTGATGGTCGTGATTTAGGTGTTTGTTCAATGAAGAGCAAAAGAAGTTCGCCTTGTGGTATTGTCCTTGCTGGTTCAAGGTGTAGCACAGTTGATAGTTCATTAGTGCTTTCGTTTCTTCATCTTTATGTTGCTTAGCGCTTTGCAAAAGTGAGGTAAAGATGTCTACGGAAGTGTCGTAGTCGCCACTTTTTCTTTCTGAAAGCGCAAGGATGTATTTCGACTCTAGCTTGGCAAAGTGATTTTCTAAGATTTGGCTGCTGCCGTAGTAGGCTGGTCGATGTTTGACATGTACTCATAGATCAATCCACTGACGTAAAGCTTTTCGCTATTGGAGTCTGCCGTATGATATCGATCCTGAAGCATACTAAGCGCGGACTTTGAATTCGTTTTCATCGTTGCTTGATAGACAGCATGCCATTGCGTGATATTTGAGTGTCACTTGCGTTTGCTTGGCTGCCTAGAAATAGGGATGCAAGCAAAGAAAGCAGCGTACGCATAGTGATGTAACCTTATGTTATTTTTATATTCTTTGTTCAGTATGATATACCAATTGGGAGCGAGTCATTGTGACAAAAACCGAAGGGTATAGATATTGGGATGAAGAAAAATATGCGCTCGGTCGAGCTTTACATAGAAAAGGTAATTAATGAAGAAAGACCTCAGCGCGGCGCTGAGGTCTTGGAGAATTAGCCTACGTACAGTTTCGCTAGGTCTTGAGGTTCAACCTCTTTGCCTTCCAACTGTGCGTTCCAGTTTGTACCAACAAGAACGCCATCTTCAGCAAGAGTTAGAAGCCAATCTTCAACAAAGATATCTAGAGGAATTTCTAGTACTTCGAAATCTGCCCATTCTTCAACGTTATGCGCTTGTGCGTCTTCTTTCGCTGACCAAAAAGGCATGACTTCGCTGTTTTCGAACTCAGTTGAATCGCAAGATAGCCAACCTTCTTCATTGCGTAGACCCCAAACCAGTTGGTTTTCTTTCGTTTCTGCAACGAAAAGGTCAAGGTTTGCTTGGATATCTGTTGTAAGTTTGCTCATTTCAAAACTCTCATTGTTATGACGCGGCTAGATTAACACTAAAGCGCCGATTCCTAAAGCATAATACGGTTTCCAGAGAGTGAAAAAGAAAAGGAGCCAAAGCTCCTTAAGTTAACTTTTTGGTAGGGCGGTGAATATCGTCCATTCTTTCTTTATCTCGCCCTTATAACCGATTATAGATGCAGTCACTCGTCGGTTGAGCGCATGGCTCACTTCGTCTGTACCTTGTTCGGCGAGGTGTGTATCACCAAATCCGACAATGCGGACTCTATCTGACTCAATACCATATCCAAGTAGCGCGGCACGAACGTTGTTTGCTCTGCGCTTTGATAAGTCTAAGTTGTGCTCTGCACCACCTACTTTGCTTGCATAGCCTTGCAATTCAATGGATGTGCTAGGGTATTCTTTCAGGAATTCAGACAACTCACGAATTTGACGACGGAATACGGGGTCAATTTCGTCCGAATCATTCGCGAAGAGTACGCGCACTTCCATCTTTTCAGACGACTTTATGTACTCACCACAGCCATCATTGTCGATCTCCGATGTTGCTGGTGTACCTGGGCAAAGATCACGAGCGTTGATTACACCGTCATTATCTTCATCTTGAAGGTCTGCAATTTGCTCGGCTTTCGGAGTTTCTGTGTACTCGTATTCATCTTCAGCGGTTACATGATGAGTAGTTAGCATAACGCCTAGTGCTAACAGAGTCTTTGTTGCTTTCATGTTCTAGTACTCCACCTTCTGATTCCACTCGGTTGGGACATCAACACGTAACGCGTTGAGTAACTGACCTGTCGCGTTCATGACTCGATACTTGGCATATTGCTCGGCGTATTTTGCATCTAAATAGTCTTTACGAGCTTCAAACAGTTCGTTTTCGGTGTTTAACAAGTCGAGTAGGGTACGCTTGCCGATACGGTATTGTTTTTCATACGCGATAACGGTTTGAGATGCAGAATCAACGTGATCAGACAAGAACTGCTTCTGTTGTTGAGTAAGGTCTAAAGCACTCCAAGATAGTCTCAAACCTTCTTCAACATTGCGATAAGCACGTTCGCGCAGATCTTTCGCTTTATTTAACTGGTAAGCAAAGCTCTCGGCGTTGGCTGCGTCACTGCCACCATTAAATAGGTTGTAGCGCATACGGAGCATGGCTGTCGTTTCATCACCACGACCTTCAATACCTCCAGCATCATCTCGCCACGTTTGTGCAGCTTCAACAGACAGTGTTGGGAAGTAAGTGCCTTTCGATTGCTTATATTGGAACTTCGCAGAATCCACATCTGCCATTGAAATTTGAATGACAGGATGAATTTGAAATGCCAAGTCGATCGCATCATCTATTGTGTAAGGGATGAAGTTTTGATCTGCACGAGGAAATATCAAGCCTTGGGGTGTTTGACCAACAATACGAGTAAACATAGTGTGGCTGTCGAACAGGTTATTCTGCGCAGCGGCTAGGTTTCCGTGCGCTTTAGCTAAACGTGCCTCTACTTGTGTTAAGTCTGCCGTTGAGCCAATACCAGAATCAACCCGTTTTTTGATGTCTTGGTAGATTTTTTTATGCACTTTCAGGTTGTTCTCCGAAAGCGTTAGAATTTCGTATGCTTTCACCGCGTCTAAATAGACTTTAGAAACTTCAAGTGCAGTGTCTTGAGCATCTGCAAGCAACTGAAATCGCACAGATTCAGCATCTGCAGCCGTTCTATCAATATCGTTTAGTGTCGCAGAGCCATCCCAAATCAACTGAGTGAGCGTAACGGTAGCCTCTTTTCGAGTCAGATCGGTTGACTCTCTACCAGATTCTGCTGGGTTAATACCTTCGTACCCAATTCCGGCATCAAGATCTACCGAAGGGAGGTAAGCGCCGCTCGAGGCTTCATTCACATACTGCTTACTCACGAATTCATTAAACGCACTTTTAATGTCAGGGTTTGTCTTAAGCGCATTTTCTACTGCTTGCTCTAAAGTTTGCCCAAAAACAGGGCTAGTCGCGAGCACAGCTAAGCAAAAGGCGTTGGCACGAGTCCACTTCACTGTGATTCTCCTAATTAAGTAATATCAGAGGTGAGAAATTATTCTTATGAATTTATTGACCTCTATAAGCGTCAATAATCTAACGCACAAAGGCATTAACAATCAACTATGTAACTGGTTGCTATTGTGATGCATGTATAAATAGATATGAATTTTAAAGATAAGCACCATTGAAAATTTGACTGGATATCACACTTATCGATCATTTAAATGGGATTGGGTTCTGTATGGTGGTGATGCGTATTCCAAATGTAATTATCAGTATCGGCATGCATTTTATGTGATGTATAAGTTGTAATTAAGTGTTAATACTCTGTTATTGGTCAATGCATTAGTGCAAGATATAACAAATAAGTATCATTGGTCAAAATGTTGACGGTAATTTTAGGTCAGGGGTTTATATGGATCGTACATCCTTAGTGTCATTTGGTGGGCAATTAGTTGTAGTAGGTTTGGATGGAAAGCTGCGTACACTTATTGAAAATGAACAACCATTACAAGGTGAAGTGATTGTCGCGCTTAATGATGCCGAGCCAATTGGTTTAAATGTCCAGCTCGTAAAAGAGAACGGTGTACAAGACGTATCGGATGATGTCGCCCAAATTCTTGGCGCGTTAGAGGCTGGACAAGATCCTACCCAACTTGGCGATGAGTTTGCCTCGGCAGCAGGTCAAAGCGATAGCTCAAGCTTGCAGACGAGTGGGACTGTCGACCGCATTGGCGCCGAATTATTGGCAGACACGGGATTTGAAACCATCGGGCTTGAGTCCTTAGGTTTTCACAAACACAAATCCTTTCTTTAAATGAGCTATACCTGAACACTTTACGTGGGAATGAAACCTCTCCGGCAGTTGAGCCTGCTGCTCCTGTCGCTGGTGATGATATTGTTCAAACTGATGAAGATAGCGCAATTATTATTGATGTTCTTGCTAACGATGAAGATGCTGACAGTGAGAACTTATTTATTGAATCAGCAACGGTTCCAGAAGAGCAAGGGACCGTTGAAATCGAAGATGGACAACTGATTTTCACTCCCGCGGAAGATTTTAACGGGGACGCTGACATTACGTACGTCGTGTCCGACGGCGAATTAGAGGATGAGGCATCAGTTACTGTTACGGTTAATCCTTTAAACGACGCGCCAGTTGCAAATGATGATAGCGCTGTGACTGACGAAGACACGCCAGTCACTATTGATGTCCTGCCGAACGACACCGATGTTGACGGCGACACGCTGACCATAGTGAATGCATCTGTTCCTGCTGAGCAGGGCACGGTTGAAATTGTAGATGGAAAGCTGGTGTTTACACCGGCTGAAAACTTCAACGGTGAAGCCAATATCAACTACACGGTTTCTGACGGCGCACTGGAAGACAGTGCGGAAGTCTCGGTAACGGTAAACCCGGTCAATGATGCGCCAGTTGCAAATGACGATAACGCTGTGACTGATGAAGACACGCCAGTCACGATTAATGTACTCCCAAATGACACCGACATTGACGGCGACACACTGACCATAGTAAATGCATCAGTTCCTGCTGAGCAGGGCACTGTTGAAATTGTAGATGGAAAGCTGGTATTTACACCGGCTGACAACTTCAATGGCGAAGCCACCATCAGCTACACGGTTTATGACGGCGTACTGGAAGACAGTGCTGAAGTCTCGGTAACAGTAAACCCGGTCAATGACGCGCCTGTTGCAAATGACGATAGCGCTGCGACTGACGAAGACACGCCAGTCACTATTGATGTCCTTACGAACGACACTGATGTTGACGGCGATACGCTGAGCATCGTAAATGCGTCTGTTCCTGCTGAGCAGGGCACGGTTGAAATTGTAGATGGCAAGCTGGTATTTACACCGGCTGACAACTTCAACGGCGAAGCCACCATCAGCTACACGGTTTCTGATGGTGCACTGGAAGATGAAGCTCAAGTCTCGGTAACAGTAAATCCAATCAATGATGCGCCAGTTGCAAATGATGATAGCGCTGTGACTGATGAGGACACACCAGTCACTATAGATGTACTCCTGAATGACACCGACATTGACGGCGATACGCTGACCATAGTGAATGCTTCTGTTCCAGCTGATCAGGGCACAGTTAAAATTGTAGATGGAAAACTGGTGTTTACACCGGCTGACAACTTCAACGGCGAAGCCACCATCAGCTATACAGTTTCCGATGGTGAACTAGAAGATAGTGCTCAAGTCTCGGTAACGGTTAATCCTTTAAACGATGCGCCAGTTGCAAATGATGATAGCGCTGCGACTGACGAAGACACACCAGTCACTATTAATGTACTCCCGAATGATACCGACGTTGACGGCGATACGCTGACCATAGTGAATGCATCTGTTCCAGCTGATCAGGGCACGGTCGAAATTGTAGATGGAAAACTGGTGTTTACTCCGGCTGACAACTTCAACGGCGAAGCCACCATCAGCTACACGGTGTCTGACGGCGTACTGGAAGACAGTGCTGAAGTCTCGGTAACGGTTAATCCGATCAATGATGTCCCAACCGTAGAAAACACCATTGCGGATCAGTCTCTTGAAGAAGATTTCACGCCTTACACTATCGACTTGAATGACGCATTCAGCGATGTCGATAATGCAGACGGTGAGCTGACATTTAGTGTCTCTGGTAACAGCAATATTCAAGTTTCTATTGTGGATGGCATTGCGACGATCAAGCCAACAGCAGACTGGAATGGTTCTGAAGAGTTAACGTTTATTGCGGATCAGTCTCTTGAAGAAGATTTCTACGCCTTACACTATCGACTTGAATGACGCATTCAGCGATGTCGATAATGCAGACGGGTGAGCTGACATTTAGTGTCTCTGGTAACAGCAATATTCAAGTTTCTATTGTGGATGGCATTGCGACGATCAAGCCAACAGCAGACTGGAATGGTTCT
>LZQR01000218.1_pt1 | contig 15425 bp, 16 predicted proteins | sample 768601 | NCBI WGS metagenome assembly LZQR01 (sample SAMN05207299, study PRJNA324521) | oil field metagenome | isolation source: sample BH-FW-24 from oil reservoir | place: India: Bombay High | collected 2015-12-04
ATGCCCAGCTGGGCGTCTGGCTGAAGAACCCGTTTCTGGCCACGGTGGTGGCGTTTGCCGCCAGCTTGATGGTGATTGGCCTGTCGGTGTTGGTGACCAGTTTATCGCTCATCGCATTTTTTTCCGGCGCCGCCATTGCCGCTCAAGCGGGCTTGAATGCCCAGCTGGGCGTCTGGCTGAAGAACCCGTTTCTGGCCACGGTGGTGGCGTTTGCCGCCAGCTTGATGGTGATTGGCCTGTCGGTGTTGGTGACCACACGGGAGTATCCGAGTTGGGAAGCCGTCCGCGCCGTACCGTGGTATTTGTGGTTTTCCGGTGGTGTGCTGAGCGCCTTTGCGATTTCGATGTTCTATTTTTTGATTCCGAAAATGGGCATCGGCCAGATGATGGCCTTCGCCTTGAGCGGCCAATTACTCATGGCGGTCATCGCCAGCCATTTCGGCTGGTTCGATATGCCGCAAAAACCGTTAACGCCCAGTCGATGGCTGGGCATCGTCGCCTTATTGGTTGGCGTGATTCTCATCAACAAGGAATAAACCATGTCCGACAGTGTGTTCGCTTCACAAATCAATTTGCAGAACCTGACCGAATTATGGCGACGCATGGGCGCCAAATCCGACAATCGACCAGGCCTGGCGGATTTCAAATTTGCAATCAGTGGCCTTACCGCGCTTGGACGGAAGGTGCCATGACCGAGTTTTCACCGGATACCACCGCTGAATCGCTGGCAGCGCTGAGCCCCAACCCGATTGTCCCGATTTGGGAAGTCGCGCATCAGGAAACTCGGCCATTGGAAAGTGCGCTGATTGCGAATGGCTTTGACATGCGCCTTCCGCAAACCGCCATGAATCTGGATTTCACCCAAATGCCTGAAATCACTTTGGACGAAACGCTTGTCATCCGGCAAGTCACTTCCGAACGGGATGCGCAGAAATGGGTGACCGTGGCGTCCGCGGCCTTTCAATACGAGATCGACCTTTCGGTCATCCAGCGCCTGCTATGGGATGACCAAATTGAACTCTGGCTGGCCTGGCAAGGGCGTCACGCCGCGGCCTCCTCCTTGACCTTGAGCACCGGCGCCACCGTCGGCGTGCATCAAATGGGCGTTCAACCCTGTTTTCGCGGACGCGGCTTGGCACGGGAAATGATGGCGTTTTTAATGCAACGTCACCGCCACAATCACCGTCATATGGTGTTACAGGCATCGTCGATGGGCGAACCGCTGTACCGCAAACTCGGCTTTCAAACCGTGTTTGCGATTCGAAATTACCAAAGGAACTGATATGCCCACCACGCTATTAACCGCTTCACAACCGTGGCCGCTTAATCGCCGTGTCGCATGTTTATTCTCCCCGCCCTGTCTGCCTATGCCGGGCTCGGTTTCATCCCGCTGATCCTCGGCCTGGGGTTGCCTGGGGTGCGGTGCGCGTTTTTTTACAAACAAAGCACCGGCCGCTCCTGGCTCAACCAAGGTGACGGCGAACTGGTGACGGCTGGGCGTCTTCAAACATGTTCGCCATCCGTTTCACCTCGGCGCCACCTTGATTTTAGTCGGCGAAGCCTGGCTGACCGGAAACCACTGGAGCGCTTGGTTGCTGGTCGCCGCTTTTGTGCTGTGGCTGGATCGCTGCCACCTAAAAGCCTTGGAAACACATTTTCAAGAACGCTTCGGGCAGCGTTATCGGCGTTACCAACAACGCGTCCGGCGCTGGGTTTAAAGCGCATTCAAACCGATTGCGCAAAAATGTTGAAACAGACTCGAATCGTTGCAAAGCCGTGACAAGGGTTCTAAACTGACCGGACGAAAACGGTGGGAGGCCGCGGATGAGGTTACGAAAAATACGGACACTATGGCTGAACAGCTTACTGGCGCTTTGCCTTGGATGGAGCAGTTTGCCCACGCAGGCCGATTCGACTGAATTTAACGTCACCGAAGTGATCAAAGGCTTGGGCATTCCGTGGGGTATGCATTTCTGGACGGCAACCGATTGATTTTCACCCAACGCGCCGGCAAGGCGGCATATTGGATGTCCGCAATGGTGACATCACCTGGTTGAAAGGCGTGCCATTCGTGCACAACACCGGCCAAGGCGGCTTGCTGGACGTCAAACCGTCACCCAATTTCAAGCAAACCGGTTGGATCTATTTCACTTACAGCAAACCGCTGCCGACCACCGCCATCACCGCCTTGGCCCGTGCCAAAATCCAAGGCGACGAACTGGTGAACTGGGAAGACCTGATGGTCACCAAATCCGAATCTTACCGCAACATCCATTTCGGCAGCCGCATTGCTTTTGACCACCGCGGCCATGTGTTTTTCAGCGTCGGCGACCGCGGGCGTCGTCATAAAGCGCAACAGCAAGACAATCACGCCGGTTCCATTCTGCGCCTGACACTCGATGGTGGCATTCCGAAGGACAACCCGTTTGTCGGCCAGCTCGGCACCTTACCGGAAATCTGGAGTTACGGCCACCGCAACCCGCAAGGCTTAGCCTATGACGTCCAACATCAACGCCTTTGGGAAATCGAACACGGTCCACGCGGCGGCGACGAAATCAACCTCATCCAGAAGGGCCAAAACTACGGTTGGCCGATTGTCTCCCGCGGCAAGGAATACGGCAGCGGCGAACCGGTGGGCAAACCGCATCAAGCCGGGATGATAGAGCCGGTGAAAGTCTACATTCCGTCCATCGCACCGAGCAGCCTGTTACTGTACGACGGCGATGCGTTTCCGCAATGGCGCGGCAACCTGTTTGCCGGTTCCTTGGTGCTGCGACATTTGAACCAGGTGATGCTGTCACCGGAAGGCAAAGCCATCGCCGAACACCGCTTATTGAAAGACTTGAACCAACGCATCCGCAGCCTGGCACAAGATACACAAGGCCACCTGTATGTGGCGACGGACTCGGGCAAAATCTATCGCCTGAGTCCGAAATAGCATTCGTCGCCCAGATGGACGCTTATTTATCACTCTTTGCCTTATCGTTTCTGGCCGCAACCTTGTTTCCGGCCGGGTCGGAAGTGCTGTTGGTCAGTTTGGCCGCCGCCGGAAAAGACCCGTTCACCCTTTGGGTGTGGGCCACCGCCGGTAACAGTTTGGGGTCCATCGTGAATTATGGTTTAGGGCGATACCTGCTGCATTTTCAAGACCGCCGCTGGTTTCCGGTCAAACCCGAGGCCTTAGCCAAAACCCAGCACTGGTTTCAGCGTTATGGTACCTGGTCGTTGTTGCTGGCTTGGGCGCCGATTTTTGGCGATGCCTTGACCTTGGTGGCCGGGGTGATGCGGGTTAAGTTCGTTTGGTTTGTGGTGTTGGTGGTGACGGGAAAAGGCGTGCGTTACGCCATCTTGTTGGGCTGATGGGCTGGTTCGGCTGGGCGTAATTCGTCGCCACACTGTCGCCCATGCTTTCAGCGGCAATGGCCGGACGAGCCACCAGCAAACACGCAAAGAAAAGTAACCAATAACGTTTCAGGCCATAAGGCTTCAAGTGAGCCTGTGTTGCGGATTTCATCATTCGCCTCCTCAGCGGTTTTGATGTCATGCTAAGGATTTTCGTTCTCAGGTAAAGTGCGGACGACGCAAAACTTGTCCGGCATCAACTTTTGCCCCTGAAAACGCAAAAACCGCCAGGCCTGGCGGTTTTAACACTTTTAAAAAATCAGCGAACCGACTCAGTTTTTCGATTTTCCAATGTCATATCTTCATACATATGACGGGCATTGGGCTTGGCCAACTGTTCGAAGACCGGACGATCCTGATATTGCGATTGGTCGATGGCATCCACCTCTTCCAGAGAACCGCCCGCGTCGACAATCGCACGCACCTGTTCTTCCAGATACGCAAAGTAATCGTAGGTTTGGCGTTTTAACGTCGCCAGATCGGTCGGTGTGCCGTGACCGGGCACCACCACCACATCGTCCGGCACCATCGACACCATCTTATCGAACGACGCCATCCAGTCTTTGTAATGACTGTCGTGCAGCAGTCCCGGCAAACGTTCATTGAAGCCTAAATCGCCGGTGAACAGCAGATTTTTCGACGGCACATACATGCCCGTCATGCTCGGCGTATGCCCGCCGCCGAAATTAATCAGCTCCACGGTCTCACCGCCACCGACATCCACGGTTTTCTTGCCTTCAAAAGTGGTGAAATGGTCGGTGACATCGTAAGCCGGCTCGGTAATCACGCGCCCGCGTCCGGCGGCATAGCGTTCTTTATTACCGGCAAATTTTCGATGCCACCGTTCATTGGCGGTTTTTTCCGAGTAAAGGTTTTTCACGCCCACATCCCACCAATAACTGGCACCCAAATAGCATGGCCCTGGTCATTTTCCACGGCTAGCCATTTCACCGGCTTGTCGGTCAACCGTTTAATTTGTTGATGAAAGCTGTAAGCCACGGCCTCGTTCGGCCCGGCATTATAGACAAAGACACCATCCGGGAAGATGATTGCGCTGAGGTTGTTGTTCAAACCGAAGTTCTCGCGCGTGCCCCAGATAAAGCTGCCCACCACCGTATACACACCGTCCATGACTTTGGTGGCTTTCGGAATCGGCAGTTCATCGCCGATGTAACCGGCCCGTTTTTCAACGGCGGCCACTTCCTGGGCGTAAGTTTGAATGGCGTTATCGGCCGAATAGTCGCCTTGCAAGGCTTGCACTTCTTTAGCATAGGTTTCAAAACTGGCGACGTAAGCGTCCTGCGAGCCTGACGCGAAAGCGTCGATGCAGCCATCGACAAAGCGGCCGTCAACCAGAGGGAAGGTTTGCGTTTCATAAAATTCCAACGACTCCTTAAGTTCGTTTGATTCGAGCGGATTCTACGGATCCGTTTAAGTAAATTTTAACAAAGCGGTTCAGCCACACTATGCAATAAATAGGAGTTCCGCGCCTGTCTCAACCCCGCGCCAAAACCACCAGGCCTGGTCATTTTTTCAACAAGCAACGCGGATTGAAACCCATTGAAAAACGGTCATATTTTCATCAAATAAGTTTTACATTACGGTCACTCTGGCGTCATTTTTTCGGGCTAGCATAGCCGGAATATTCAAAAAATGAGCACACGAGACCATGACCACACCTGCGACCACTCAACCGGCCACCAAGGATTTACTCAACTCCGCCGTCAACAACACCCATTTGTTCACCCGCAAAGGCTTTCTCGACCGCCTGTTCACCAAATGGTTCGACCGCTTGGTCTACCCGCAAATCTGGGAAGACCCAGAAGTCGATATTCGCGCCTTGGAACTGGACCAACACTCACGGGTGTTCACCATCTCGTCCGGTGGATGCAATGCGCTCAATTACCTGACCGTGGAACCCAATTCAATTACGGTGGTGGACTTGAACGAAGCCCACATCGCGCTCATCAAGTTGAAAAAGGCCGCCCTGAAACACCTGCCGGATCATGAATCCTTTTTCGACTTTTTCGGCCGCGCCGACCGTTCCAAAAACCTGGATGCCTATGAAATCCACATCAAGCCGCACTTGGACGAGAAGACCATCGACTACTGGGAAGGCCGCGAAACCTTCTGGGGACCGCGCCGCATTGAATACTTCACCGACGGTTTTTACCGCCACGGGTTGCTGGGGCGCTTTATCGGGTCGATTCACTGGGTCAGCAAACGCCTCGGTTACGACATCCGTCAGGTCATGCTGGCCCGCACACCGGAAGAACAACAACACTTATTCGACGAACACGTTGCACCGGTGTTCGACACCCGTTTGATGAAATTTCTCTGCAACCGTGCCGTGGTCATGTACAGCTTGGGCATTCCCCCGGCGCAGTTCGACGAAATGGACAAGGAATCCAAACAGGCGCAGCATGGCATGCACGACCTGCTGAAAGAACGCGCCCGCCGACTGGCTTGCGATTTCCCGTTGGAAGACAATTATTTCGCCTGGCAAGCCTTCAATCGCGAATACGACATCAAACACCGTCAAGCGGTGCCACGTTATCTCAAGCAGACCTATTTCGAGGGTTTGAAGCAGAACATCGACCGCATTCAGGTGCACCATCAATCCATGACTGAACGTTTGAAAGCCATGCCGGCCAACAGCCTCAACGCCTATTTGTTTCTGGACGCTCAGGATTGGATGGATGAAACCCAGTTGACCGAACTCTGGGAAGAAGTAAACCGCACCGCCATGCCGGGGGCCAAAGTGGTGTTCCGCACCGCCGGCGAAACCTCGCCGCTGGAAGATAAATTGCCGGGAACGCTTTTGGCTCATTGGAAAACCAACTCCCAAGCCAATCGCGACTGGACGCGCCAGGACCGTTCTGCCATTTACGGCGGGGTGCATGTGTACAGCCACCACGCCGAATAATGATTCAACAAGGAACGGATGCCTTGACGCATAACCCCGTATACGGTTCAACATACCCGCCGACCGCCAAAGCCTTTGGCCAGTCGGGCCACGCACCGCTATCTCGAAGCCATTCAAGCCGCTGGCGGCGTGCATCAGGCGATCCGCAATGTCACCACCCGTTTGACGCTGGAAAAGATTGACGATGATTGGGTGCCCGTCACCGTCAACCAGGCGGAATACGACAACAGCTATGTCTGTTCGCCCTACACGGCTTACATTTCCTATGCCCGGGACGAATTGGGGTTATTGAACAATGCGTTTCTGGAAACAGCCTTGAAGGGCGCCATCGGACTCGGTAGCCTGGCGTTAAAACACGCCAAAATCAATCAAACGGTGTCGCTGAACAACTGGTTGGTCTCCACCAACCTGGTGCCGGACTGGTCGGAAGCCACCTTACAGAACCTGGTCTCCGACCTGACCCAGCGCTACCCCGACCACAGTTTGAGCCTGCGCTCGCTGACGCCCGCACCGACGGCGACATGATGGCTCGACTGACAGCCCAAGGCTGGTTATTAATTCCGGCCCGGCAGGTGTATCTGTTCGACAATGAAAACACCGACTGGTGGAAGCGCAATAATTGCAAAAACGACCAACGCCTACTGCGGAAGACGATTCTGCAATATGCGCCGGCCTCAGAATTGGAATACGACGATTTTGCCGACATCGAACGGATTTTCACGCAATTGTTCATCGACAAGCATTCGATTCACAATCCGCAGTTCAGTGCCGATTTTCTCTACCATCTGCACAAGTCAGGCCTGGTGGATTTTCATACGTTTCGGGATTCGTCCGGTCAAGTGGTGGCCGCCATCGGCCTATTCACCCAACGCGACATCATCACCACGCCGATTCTCGGCTACGACACCCGTTTGCCGAAATCGCTCGGCTCTACCGTTTATTGATGGCGGTGCTGTTAAAGCACACCTACGAAAGTGGCAAAATGATGAACCTCAGCTCCGGCGCGGCACAATTCAAACGCATGCGCGGCGGTCAGCCGCACCTTGAATACACCGCCTTTTACGTTGAGCACCTTCCCAACAAACGGCGTCGCCTATTGCAGGGATTTGCCGCCTTGGTGAATCGAACGGCACCAAAGCTGTTTGAAAAACATCAACTTTAAAACATCACCTTCCAAACGGGTTTGCACGGTTTACGTTTGTCGGTAAAAAACCATTTCGACCAGGCCTGGCCAAAACACCGCTCGACCCAGATTAGGGTTTGGCCGGCCCCACCCAGACTTGCTGCACATTGACGAACTCCAAGATACCATGCGGCCCCAACTCGCGCCCGTAACCGGAGCGCTTGATGCCGCCGCTCGGCAAACGCGGGTCGGTTTTCACAATGCCGTTGATCGCCACTTGCCCGGCTTCGATGTCCGATGCCATGCGTTGCGCTTTAACGGTATCCGCCGTCCAGATCGAAGCGGCCAAGCCATATTGGGTATCGTTGGCGATACGCATCGCGTCGGCTTCCGATTCCGCTTTCATTACCACCGCAATCGGTCCGAAGGTTTCTTCACAGGACGCCTGCATTTCCGGCGTCACATCCACCAATAAGGTCACCGGATAGAAAAAACCTTTACCGACCGGCATTTCGCCGCCCAGTAAACAGCGCCCACCCTGTTCAACGGTGGTGGTGACTTGGCGATGCAAGCCTTCTCGCAAATTTTCCCGTGCAATCGGCCCCACCTGCGTGCTTTCCTCGGCCGGGTCGCCCATTTTCAATTTGGCGAGATGCTGATGAAAGGCGTCGATAAACGCTTCATAGACCGGCGCTTCAACGATGATTCGCTTCGCGGCGATGCAGGATTGTCCGGCATTGATAATGCGCGACAGCGCCAGCACTTCCGCGGCTTTTTCGATGTCGCGTCCGCCAATACCAGACTCGGGTCGGAACCGCCCAACTCCAGCACGGCCGGTTTGATGTGCTGGGCGGCCAACGACGCCACCTGACTGCCGGCAAAACTGGAGCCGGTCAAGGACACCGCCTGCACCGCCGGATGGGTAATGACTTGCGCCACCTGGTCGTTGTGCAGCCGTAGATTTTGCATCAGCCCTTTCGGCGCACCCGCCTTGACGAACAATTCCCCGATGGCTTCGGCGCAAGCCGGAACATGCGAATCGTGCTTCATCAAGCAGGTATTGCCCGCCATCAAGGCCGGGGCACAGAAACGGAACGCCAGCCAAAAGGGCGCGTTCCACGGCAAAATTCCCAACAAAGGCCCTAAGGGCAAGTGTTGCACATAACTCAAACTGGCATCCGACGCCAGCTCCTGAGGTGCCAAATAGCCCTCTGCCTGCTCGGCGTAATGACGCGCACACCAAGCGGCTTTTGCACTTCGCCGTAGCTTCGCGAATTGGCTTGCCCATTTCCACGGTCATCAATCGCGCTAAGCGCTCTTCGTCCTCGGCCATTAAATCGGCCACTTTATTCAGCAAGGCCGCACGTTCAGCAAAAGTGGTTTTTCGCCAGGCCTGGAAAGCCGATTGGGCATCTTCAATCGCCGTCGAAACTTCTTCCGACGTGTGCGTTGGGTATTGGTGAATCACTTCGCCCGTCGTCGGGTTGGTTGCAGTAAACATAATCCTTCTCCTTAGCTGTCGCCGGACGCTTTGCGTTTTTGACTTTCTTATCTTTTTTGCCGCCGACGGGTGCGGGCGGCGTCGGAATCTTTTCATTGGCGGCCTGCACCTTGCCTGATCCGGTTTGACGGTGAAATCCTGCGGCACGTCATCGAAGAACGAGCCGCAACCGTCTTCAGTAATGTAGAAGGTATCGGAAATCCCGCAGGTTTTATCACCGTCGATGCCCCACATCCATGGAATGACGTGGAACGTCATGCCCGGCTCCAACACCGAACTGTCGCCTTGAAACAGGCTGAGAATATAGCCCTCATCCCAGCTCGGCGGAAAAGCGATGCCGATGGAATAACCGGAACGGGTAATCAGCTTGGCACCGATTTCGTTGTCGGAAATAATGTTACGAATCATGTTATCCACATCCGACACCGTCATGCCGGGCCGCAGCATTTTACGGGTGTGCAACAAAGCGGTTTTCATGATTTCCTGCGCCTTATACATGCTGTCCGGCAAATCACCACACATCACCGTGCGCATCATGGCGGTGTGGTAGCGTCGGTAAGAGCCCGCCACTTCCAAAAACACATGCTCGCCCGGTTGGACTTCACGCCCTTCCCAGGAGGCGTGGCCGATCATGGTGCGCGGCCCGGAAGTCACATACGGCATGACCGCGGGAATCTCGCCACCGGCGGCAAACATGCCTTGGCTGATGGCTGCGCCGATTTCATTCTCGGTCACGCCCGGCGCACAAGCCTCGATTCCGGCTTGCATCCCGGCTTTGGTGGCCAAAGCCGCTTTGCGCATCACGTCCAACTCATAACTGGATTTACACACCCGCCCTTGTTCGACAATGCCAAAACAGTCCATCAGGCGACTTTTGGTGAAAGTGGTGTGAAAGGTATCCTGGTGATAGGCGGGGAAGAAATAAGAATTTCGTTCATAACCGATGGATTTTCCCGCCAACCCGAACTCGACCAAGGCTGAAATCAACATCTGAATCGCGTCGCCGGTGTCGGGATAAGGCCGAGTCACTTCAACCCAAGTCCGGGCGATGACGTTGGATTCCTCCAATTTTCGCGTCACCATAAACGGTTCCGATTCCAACGGCACCACCAGCGCTTGGAAAAAGGAATAACCGGTGGTTTGGTAATCGGTCAAATACATCAGGTTTTCGGGGTCGGAAATAATCACCGCATCCAACAGGCGTTTTTCCATCCGCTGTCTCAATTCATGAATCCGGCGCTCGTACTCCGAAAAAGGAAAAGTCATGTCATCACGTTCTCTCATTGCATCGCCTCCACTTGGCGGTCAACCGCCTGAGTCAAGATGTCCAATCCCGCGTCCAGCTCCTCCGTTGGAATGGTCAAAGGTGGAATCAGTTTCAATACCTGGCCCCCAACACCACAGGGACCGAATAACATACCGTGTTCAAAACAATCCTGTGCAATGGCCTTCGCCAAAGCGCCGTCCTGAACGTCCAGCGCTTGCATCATGCCTTTGCCGCGAACACTGAACCCTTTACCTTGGTATTTTGTCGCAATGGCTTCCAGTGCACGACGCATGGTATCGCCTTTGGCACGGGTTCCCGACATCAGCGCATCGTCTTCGAAAAAGCGCAAGGCTTCACGCCCGGCGACAAAAGACAGGTTCTGCCCGCGGAAGGTTCCGGTGTGCTCGCCCGGCTTCCAGTGCTTATCGTGCTCCGGTTTCACCAAATTCATCGCCATGGGCGTGCCCAAACCGCCGATGCCCTTGGCAAGCGTCACGATGTCCGGTTCCAGGCCCATGCCTTCGAAACTGAAATACTGCCCGGTCCGGCCACAACCGGCTTGGATGTCGTCGAGAATCAGCAAGCGCCGGTTTCTTTCGCCAAGGACTGCAAGACTTGGAGCCAGGCTTCGCTGGCCACGTTCACACCGCCTTCCGCCTGAATCGGTTCGACAATAAAGGCCGCCGGTTTATCCAACCCGCTGGAGGTGTTGCGGTACATGGCCGCCAAGGTTTCCAAACTCTCCAGCCCACCGCCTTCATGGGTTTCGAACGGCCAGTGCATGACGTTATCCAACGAAACGCCGGACACATTGCGGAACACTTCATTGGCGGTGCAGGCCAACGCTCCCAGCGTCATGCCATGAAACCCTTGCGTAAAGGCCACCACCTGACTGCGGCCGTGACTTTACGCGCTAATTTCAACGCCGCTTCCACCGCATTGGTCCCGGTCGGCCCCATGAACTGCAATTTGTAATCCATGCCACGCGGTTGCAGAATGGTTTCCACAAACCCTTGAATGAAGTCACGCTTGGCGCCGGTCATCATGTCCAGACTGTGCAACACGCCATCCGCTTCAATGTATTTCAAAATCGCGGCCTTGAGTTTCGGATGATTATGCCCGAAATTCAATACCCCCGCCCCGGCGTAAAAATCAATGTATTCCTTACCGTTTTCATCCGTCTGGATGGCATTTTCCGCCTTAACGAACACGGCTGGATACGCGCGTGCATAGGCACGAATATCCGATTCATAACGTTCAAACCAATCCATCTTCCTCTCCTTCAATAACTAAGAGGTCTTTGCACGAACCAGCAGCCCTGACCCGCACAAGGGCCTCAAAACACTTCCGGCCTTAACCGGGGACGGGGGCGCCCGCCAAACGACTGAACACTTTAACGACCGTTTCCAAAACACGGTCATTAAACACATATTCGGGGCTATGGCACGGCTTATCAAACCGCCGATCGCCTTCCGCACCTTCGGCCATGCCGATCAGCGCAAAAGCCCCTGGAATTTCATTTAAGTAATAACTGAAGTCTTCCGATGCCATGAGCGGCATCATGATGTTTTGGGCCGGGTAAGCCGGCCCCAATTCGGTTTCAAGCGCACGTCGCACCGCGTCGGCGGATGGTGGATGATTCAGAGTGGCTTCATAACGTGGCCGAGTGATGACTTCGGCGACAACGCCATAGCTCGCGGCGGTCTGCTCGGCGATTTCCCGAATCGCTTGATTGATGGGGTTGCGCCATTGCGGGCTGGACAAGCGGATGCTGCCCGCTAAGGTGACGTTTTCTGGAATGACGGTGACATTGCTGATGGCGTCAATAGAGGTCACGCTGACCACCGCGTCCGCTTGCGGCGGCAAACGGCGGCTGACGATTTGTTGCAGGTTCAAGGTGACGGCCGCGGCGGCCAATACCGGGTCTCGGGCGGCTTCGGGCTGGGAGGCATGTCCGCCCCGACCTTTTAAATGAATTTCAAAGGTGCCGTTGCCGGACATCACCGCGCCGTCCGGACAGCAGGCCTGGCCAAATTCGATGGCCGGCCAGTTATGCCAGCCGAAAATTTCTTCCACACCGTCCAAAGCGCCGTCTTCGATCATTTTTTTGGCGCCGTGCCCGCCTTCTTCAGCCGGTTGAAACACCAGTGAGACCGGGCCGGGTAACACCGTTTCGTGCTGCTTAAACCATTCCGCACACGCCAAGAGCGCGGCGGTGTGGCCGTCATGACCGCAGGCATGCATTTTGCCGGTTTGACAGGAAACATAATCGACGCCGGACGCCTCTTCAATGGGCAAGGCATCCATATCGGCGCGGAACGCACGATGCGGTCCGCTAGCCTGAGGCGCTAAGGTCGCGACCGTACCGTGGGTGGCGCAGACGCGCCAAGGGATATTTAAAGACGAGAGACGTTCACGAATGAAGTCAGCGGTTTTTTCTTCCTCCCAGGTCAACTCCGGGTTGCGATGCAACCAGTGGCGCGTTTCGATGGTGCCTGTCAGGATGTCCTGCCAACTGCGAGTCATAACCGCTCCCTTCAAGATGTTTGAGACAGGAAATCTGCCCCAAAAAAGAACCTCTCTTCAAAGATTGCTTATGATGACACCCTAAGAGAAATTAACACCAACATACAATAAATATTTTATTTTCAACAAATTAAATATATTTATCACCTCCACAATACCAACTACCGTGAGGACAAATTTCATTAAAATCACCAAAAGTTTCAAATCGCACCAAAAAACCTGAATTTTCGTCAGTGTGTTTTTCTGGCCGGAAATCCGCCAAGCCGACCACTTTTCATCCACCCCAAGCCACAACCTGCTAAAATGACGGTCATTTTTAAAAAACGCCTATTTTCATTATGAGCAACGCCCAACTGATCTTCATCGATAAACGCAATCAGCCGATTAAAGAATACATTGTCGCCGTAGCGGCTTCCGACGGACTCGACATTAAAGGCATCCAAGTGATTGCTTCCCCGGCCAAAGGGGAAAAAGCCCTGATCAGCGCGACGTTGCGCATTCCGCCTTTGGAAGATCATCAATTCGACACCGCCAAAATCGTCGACGTCATTCTCGACCAAATGGTGGTGGGTAATGAGACCCTCACCGTCAAACAGCTGATTGAAAAAGCCAGCGACGATGAAGAGGTGCGCAAGGCATTGAGCAAATCGGTCAAGAAACTACGCGTCAAACTGACCGACCTCATCAACGAATTCACCCGTTCCGAAGTCATCAACCTGATTCAGGAGCGCCGTAACGACGCCCTGTTCAAGCTGAAAGAACATGACCAGGCCATCAAAGGCCGCAAAGTGGTGTGCATCGACATCGAAGCCACCGACATTTGCACCAAGATAATGCCGACATCATCCAGGTGTCCATCTGTGACTTGGACGGCAACGAAGTGATGAACCAACTGATTAACCCCGGTTACGACATTCCGGAAAACGATAAGCACAACATCTGTACCGAGATGGTTCAGGATGCGCCTTATCTGACCGAAGCCTGGGAACAGATTCATACCGCCTTGGCGGAAGCCGACACGGTGCTGGCGTACAGCACCGAATCCGACTTCGCCTATCTGCAGAAAAGCGCGGAAAAGAAAATGCTGACGTTCGAGCTGGACTATAACGACTGGCTCGATGTGGCGGAGCTGTCGAAAGATTTGGTCGGCGCGCTGCGCTGGCAATCGGAAAAAATGTACTGGTTCTACAAGACCCCGAAATTGACCGACGCTTATGAAAAATCATGGGCCAGCCGTTCCCGGGAGATGCCCACGACGCCTTGGCCGATGCCCAGGCGACCGCCGAGCTGTTCAAAGCCATGCTGTTGCGCGGCCGTAAATCGCAGGTCAAGGTCAAGAAACCGGAACCGGTCAAAGAAGAAATCTCCAACAACCCGTTCGCACAGGCCTTTGCCGCAGCGAAACGCAAACGTTAAGGACATATTATGGACTCGACCGAAACACCGAACAGCGCGCCCACCTTCAAGCAATTGGAAAAAGCCCGCCAAGGCGATACGTTCGATTGGGACGCGGTCAAGCAACAAGTCAAATACAATGAAGACGGTCTGATTCCGGCCATTGCCCAGCAGTTCGATACCAAAGACGTGTTGATGATGGCTTGGATGAATGAAGCGTCTTTACAGGAAACCTTGAAAACCGGGCGTGTCTGTTACTGGTCTCGCTCACGTCAGGCCTATTGGCGCAAGGGCGAAGAATCCGGTCAGATTCAGGTTTTGAAAGAATTGCGTTTCGATTGCGACGGCGATGCCATCCTGCTGTTGGTCGACCAAACCGGGCCCGCTTGCCACACCGGACGCAAAAGTTGTTTCTACACCGCCGTACACGACGGCGAAGCGGAAATCCTGACCAATCCGCTCATCGATCCGAACGACTTATACAAAAAGTAAAAAGTAACAAAAAATAGCGCCCACACTGAAAGCGGAACCGGTTCAACTGCCCGAATCGGTTTCCAACTGCACCAGCTCCCGCACCACCATGGTGGCGTAGCTGCCAGCCGGCAATTCGAACGACACGCTCAGCGTTTCGGCATCCGGCCATTGCCAGGTCAATGCTTTCGGCCATACCCGCAGAGCACGGCGCTCCTGTTTCAAACCGAGTTTTTCCAAACCGGCCTGCCAAATCGGATGTCGCGCCATCACCGTTTGTTCCAACTGAAACGCCTCGCCTTGCGTCGGCAAAACCCCGCGTCCGGTCAACGCCCCGGTGGGGTGTAAATCCATGGATTCAACGCGTTCCGCCAGCGACGGATCGCCGTCATCGGCAAACCATTTTTGCGACCCTTGCAACTGAAACACATCGCCCGGCAAGGCGCGATTCCAACAGCCTTGTTCAATTCGACGGCTGAGAATTTCATTGAATATCCAGGAACGCGCCGCGGAAATGTACAGGCTTTTTTGATGGCGCTTCGGCGCCTTAAGCTGTCCCTGAAACAACTGCGTGGCTTTCGGCAGGTTCTGAAAGCCGTTGCCAAAACGTTGTTCACCGAAATAATTCGGCACGCCCTGCTCACGAATACGCTGCAGGCGCGTCTCTAATTCAGCGGCCTCCCCCGCCAGCTTGCGTAACGTCAGCGTAAAACGGTTACCGGACAAGCCGCCGGTTTGCAGCTTGCGGTGATGGCGTTGCATTTCAGAATGCGGACGCCCGGAACCGCCAGAGTGTCGACCACCGGATCGGCCA
>LZQR01000219.1_pt1 | contig 15411 bp, 21 predicted proteins | sample 768601 | NCBI WGS metagenome assembly LZQR01 (sample SAMN05207299, study PRJNA324521) | oil field metagenome | isolation source: sample BH-FW-24 from oil reservoir | place: India: Bombay High | collected 2015-12-04
AGTAGCTGTTACATCGTCGATGTCAGACGTACGAGCGACATCGATGATGCTCAGACGTACGTAGCTGTACATCGATCGATGCTCAGACGTACGTAGCTGTACATCGTCGATGTCAGACGTACGAGCGACATCGATGATGCTCAGACGTACGTAGCTGTACATCGATCGATGCTCAGACGTACGTAGCTGTACCATAAGGTGTCCATCCTGTATCCAAGTAATCTGACGGTGCGCAACAACGTTACCCATGGCTACGTGAAACGCATCCTGCCAATGGAGAAGATTCCCGACAACATCTTGCAGTTCTACAAGAAGGTCAAATTCGAACAGAAAATGATGCCGTTACACGGGTTGGATGCGATTATGGTTCGCCGCGATCCGCCAATCGATTCGATGGTGTACAACTTCCTCGACTCGGTCAAAAACGAAGTCGTCATCATCAACGACATCGACGGCATCCGCAAAGCCAACAATAAGCTGTACACCACCACCTTCAACGACCCGAACAACAGCTTCTTGCCGATTACCCATGTGTCCAAAAACAAGGAATACATTCGTCAGATGATTGACGAAATGCCGGGCGACAAGGTCATTCTGAAGCCGCTGAACGCCTCCGGCGGGCACGGCGTTATTGTGCTGGAGAAAAAACGCCCAGACCAGTATCAATTCCATTCTGGACTTTTACATCCATACGCAGGATAAAAGCTACGTCATCGTGCAGGAATACATCGAAGGCGCGGAAGAAGGCGACGTGCGCGTACTGATGCTCAATGGTAAATTCATCGGTGCTTACAACCGCAAACCGCCGGAAGGCGACGTGCGCGCCAATATTCAGGTCGGCGGGACGGCACACAAATACAAAATGACCGAATCGCAAATGGCGATCTGCCGCAAAATCGGGCCGAAATTGGCGGCCGACGGTCTTTATTTCGTCGGTGTCGATATGATCGGCGACAAGATTCTGGAAGTGAATGTATTGAATCCGGGCGGCATTACCAACATCAATGCGCTGAATAAGCTGAAACTGCATAAGAACGTGGTCGATTTCATCGAGGAAAAGTCCACGAAAAGGAAGAGAAACGTGCGGAGCTGGAATTCCTGCTGAAACGCCTCAGTGAATTTCGCCAATCCGATACGAACGAATAATTCGGTCAGCCGACCATTCAAGCGCAAATCCACAATTTCGGCCAGGCCTGGCCCAGTATTGCGGGTTTCGCTAAAACAGGCTCCAATTCAGGTGCGAGATAATCAGCGTCGACCAAACCAATAGGCACAACCCCATCATCACAAACACCGCCGCCGAGCCCATGTCTTTGGCCAAACCGGACAACTCATGCCACTCCTGGCCGTGACGATCCACCACCATTTCCACCGCGGTATTCAATAACTCCACCACCAATAGCAAAATCACCGAACCGATCAATAGAATAAACTCCACCGCATCGTTCGACAGCCACATGGCAATTGGCGTCAACACCGCCAATAACACCAGCTCCTGCCGGAACGCCGCTTCGTTTTGATAACAGGCTTTAATGCCTTGCCAGGAATACCCGGCCGCTTTAACAATGCGAACCAAACCTCTGTGCCCGGGCTTCATCCAATACTCCTTGAATGCTCAGCCGTTACGCGGCGTTGGTCTGGTGGCTGATTTCCACCCATTGCAACAGCTTCATCTCGCCGTCTCGGGTTTCGACAATCGCAGTGCAGGATTCCACCCAATCGCCGCAGTTGAGGTATTCCACCCCGTTGATTTCGCGGATTTCCGGGTGATGGATGTGGCCGCAAATCACCCCCTTGTAGCCCTGTTTTTTACAGTCGTCCACCACCGCTTCTTCATAGGCCGAAATGAATGATACCGCCGATTTGACCTTTTGTTTGATAAACGCCGATAAGGACCAGTAGCCCATGCCGAACTTATGACGAACGCGATTGAAATAACGGTTAATGACCACCAGGCTTTCGTAGCCCCAGTCGCCGATCACCGCCAACCATTTCTGGGTCTGGATGACGCTGTCGTATTTATCGCCGTGTACCACCAGCAATTTTTCGCCGCTGGTGGTCACGTGCACCGCTTCATCGGTCAGGCGGATATTACCGAAATCGACACCGGAATAACGGCGTAGAAAATCATCGTGATTACCGGTCACAAACACCACTTCGGTGCCGCGTTTGGCCTTGGTGAGAATGCGACGAATCACATTGGTGTGCTCCTGCGGCCAGAAAATACGTTTTTTCAAACGCCAGCCGTCGATGATGTCGCCCACCAGATACAGTTTGTCGCATTGGTTGTATTTCAAGAATTCGGAAAGAAACTCGGCTTTCGCGCCTTTAGAGCCCAGATGTACGTCGGAAATGAATATGCTTCGGTAGTTCGACATCTGGTGATTGTTTTCCGCAACAATCAAATCGTCCGCTTCTATGGATTCCATCCAATCCGGCATGATCGCTAAAGGCGTGTCTTTCATTTTCCATCCCATCGTTAACCTTGTTTCGGGCAAGTTTAAAGGGGGCACTTGATGGATACATGACGCTTTAATGACAATTAAATGACTGAAAAAACAGCATTTTTCATATTAAGTTCACACAGGCGTCAACAAAGCATTCTAAGGTAATTCTAAGACTCACATATAACATAAAACAGCAGCGTCCGATGATATGAACACACCCGATTCCGCCGCGAACACCGCCAAATCTTACGCGCAAGCGCTCTTCAACACGCGTCGCATTCAACGCCTCTCCCTGGTCACAGATGCCTGGCAACCGCAAGTGAACGGCGTGGTCACCACCCTGTCGCAACTGGTCGCCCACCTTCGCCAGCAAGGCATAGAAGTCGACGTCATCCACCCCAACGATTACGATTGCGTGCCCTTACCGACCTACCCGGAAATTCCGTTGGTTTGGCGTGCGCGCGGATTGGAAAAACGCCTACTAAACTTCCAACCCAATGCCATCCACATCGCCACCGAAGGCGCTTTAGGCTGGAAGGCACGCCGCATTGCCCGCAAACATGGCTTGCCTTTTACCACGGCGTATCACACCAAGTACCCGGAATACATCCATGAACGCTTTCCGGTGCCAACCGACTGGGTGTATAAAATCATGCGCCGCTTTCACACCCCGGCGCAAACACTTTGTTCGGCGATCTCCATTTTGACGGAAGCTGCAAACCGTCATTTCAACAGTAGTGCTGATGACGCGCCGCTTTCACACCCCGGCGCAAACACTTTGTTCGGCGATCTCCATTTTGACGGAAGCTGCAAACCGTCATTTCAACAGTAGTGCTGATGACGCGCGGCGTGGATACCGAAATATTCAACCCAACCCGCGCCCGGCCTTCCAAAGACGACACACCGATGTACCTCTACGTCGGACGCATCGCGCCGGAAAAAAACCTCGCCGCTTTTTTGAATTTAGAGTTGCCCGGCCGCAAGGTGGTGGTCGGCAAAGGGCCGGATTTGGAAAGCTCCAGCAGACTTACCCCAACGTTGAATTCACCGGCCCTAAATACGGCGCCGAACTGGCGCAATACTACGCCTCGGCCACGGTGTTTGTGTTCCCGTCCCTGACCGACACCTTCGGCGTGGTCAATCTGGAAGCTATTGCGTGCGGCACGCCGGTGGCGGCCTTTCCGGTCACCGGCCCCAAAGACATCATTACCGAAGGCGTCAACGGCGTGCTGAGCTGGGATTTGAAAACGGCCATTGAGCAGGCCGCACAACTGAAGCAAGACCCAAACAAGATCGCGCAATCCATTCCGCAATACACCTGGCAAGGCGCCGCGCAGCAGTTCGTCGACCATCTGGCGTTCATTGAACAGGTCGATTCCCGCCGCCAACCGGCAGACAAGACCGTTAAAATCTCTTAAAATACCGATAAGCTGTTACACAAAACCGTTTATCGAGGGAAATACCGTGCCGAAAAATAAAGCTTTATTGTTATTGGTCATCGCCTGGTTGATGGGCTTGATCGGTCTTGTGATGGGGCTGGTATTCGATTCTTTATGGTTTGCCCGCTTCGGCAGTTTGGTGGTGCTGTTTTCCGTGATGAGCGAATTCAGCTTGCTTCAGGTGGAGTTGCGGACCCTTTACGGCCGCTTGGACCAAATCGATGCGGAAGACGACATTCCCGACCTCAGTCCCTCGAAATGGCACCGTAAAAATTCCGCATGACCCATGTCACCATTATTATCGGCACCTTGATCTGGGGCTTCGGCGATTTAATGCTGCCACCATATTGAATCACGCCTCACACCCCGGCCATCGAATCCTCAAATCCGCCAGGCCTGGTGGTTTTAAAAGAACAACCATCGTCCATTCAATCATCACATCAAACCGTCATAAAGGCTTCAATAAGCTGTCATCCTACGATTGAAGGCGCTTTTTAGAATAAAACCTTTCATCCAAACAAAACCATAAGGAACAACGATGAAGGTCTGCCTTTTTACCGATACGCTCGGAGATTTAAACGGCGTCTCGCGCTTTATTCAAGACATGGGCGAACAAGCCGCACAACACTCCGACGAAGAGTTTGACCTGCAAATCGTCACCGCCACCGCCAAACCCATTCCCGATACGCCTTACATCCATAACCTGCCCTGCCGTTTTCGCCTACCAATGCCGTTTTATCAGGAGTTGGATTTGGTGTATCCGAATACCCGCGCCATACGCCATTTTCTGGAAAGCTATCAACCGGACCATGTCCACATTTCCACCCCCGGTCCATTCGGATGGGCGGCCAAACGTCAGTCGGAAAAGCTGGGACTGCCGTTGTTCGGCACCTACCACACCGACTTTCCGGCTTATCTGTACGACCTAACCCGTTCCCATTGGGTGAAAAAACAAACCGACAACACCATGGCCAAATTCTACCGTGCCTTCCAGCATGTTTTCTCTCGCTCGGATGCCTATCTCGGCATCATGCAGCAGGATTTGAAACTACCGAGAGAACACATTTCCACGCTGTTCCCCGGCACCAATCTGGCTAAATTCCACCCCAAACACCAACGCCGCCAGGTCTGGTCGGATTTCGACTTGGAGCCACAGCGCTTAAAGGTGTTGTATGTCGGCCGAATCAATATCGAAAAGAACGTGCCGTTTCTGCTGGAGACCTGGCAAGCGTTGTTGGCGGAATATCCCGATCTTCCGGCCGACTTGATTCTGGTTGGCGAAGGGCGGTTCCGTAAATGGGCGCCGAAAATGAAACCGCATCACATCCATTTCCTCGGCCCAATTCGCGACGCACAAACGCTTTCCGAACTCTATGCTTCCTCGGATTTGTTCGTCTTCCCGTCCGTCACCGACACTTTGGGGCAGGTCATTATGGAAGCGCAGGCCAGCGGCTTGGGCTGCTTGGTTTCAAATGTCGGCGGCCCGCAAACGCTGATCGAACCCCACCAAACCGGACAGGTGCTTGAATCCAACCACTTGGACACCTGGAAAAACGCCTTGCACGAAGCTTTGACGAAGGATGACATTCGCCGTCAATGGGCACAGAATAGTCGACCGAATATCGAGCAATATGATATTGTTAAATCTTTCCGACAATTTCGAGCGACACACCTGACAAGCGAGGTCTGATACCGAGCCGAGCTTGCAGCACTTTAACCAAACAATTATGCCCCGACCGTTAAAATCCCCGCAACACAAAACCAACTGAAAGGCGAAGCCTACAGTCTGGCGCTGTCGATTCTGGAAGCGCATTTTCCGATTTTCGCATTTTCACTGTCGCCGCGCTCGGTGCTTTGCACGCCTATTTTTACAGTTTGCTGGTAGCGACGGTCGTGCTCATCATCTGGTTTCTGGTGCGCGGCAAACGGCACGAACTCAAACGCACCGAAGCCTATAAAAACCTGGCATTGACCAGCCTGTTTCTCACCACCTTGTTTGCGCTGGTGTTTCTGGCGTTGCAAACCACCTCACCGAGCCATGTGGCCATTATTTTGTTCCTGCAAGTATTGTTCAGCTACCTGTTTCTCGGCCGCCGCCCGGGCGAAACACTGGACCGCACCCACTTAATCGGCGTCATACTCATGACCGGCGGGCCATGATCGTGCTGTTCCCGGATAAATTCACCTTGGTTCTGGGCGACGGTCTGGCTTTGCTGGCCGCGGCCATCGCGCCCATTGCCAATTTTTTCCAGAAACGCGCCCGCGCTCAGGTCTCCTCGGAAACCATCCTGATGACGCGCAGCCTCATCGCCCTGCCGTTCGTCTACCTTTTGGCCGTGACCTTCGAAACCACGCCCAGTTGGGAAGCGATTGAAGCGCAATGGCTCTGGCTGTTCCTGACCGGTTTTCTGGTGTTTTTCATTTCGAAAATCTTCTGGGTGGAGGCCTTGCACCTTTTGCCCATCACCAAGGTGAATGCGCTGTTTGCCTTCTCGCCGCTGCTCACTTTGGTGTTGGCGTATTTTTACCTGAACGAAGTCCCGACCTGGTCGCAAATTCTCGGCGCTCTGCCCATTATTATCGGTAGCTATTTCATTACTCAGAAGCCCAAACCGCAAACGCTTGGCTAATAAGAAAATAGCCAGGCCTGGCTGTTTTTCGCTAAGTAGAAGTGCTACACTTGCTATAAATGAATTTACCGTTAAAATAAGAATCATTATTACTTGAAAGAGATGCACCTTATGAAAAAAACACTTTGGACATTATTGCTGGTTTTCGGTTTGAGCGGTTGCTCCACGGTTCAGGTCAGTGACGATTACGATACCAGCACAGATTTCAGCCAGCTGAAAACCTATGACTGGTTACCGGCTGGCGACCAGGTCAAACCCACCGCGGAAGAGTTCGAAAAGAAAAACCCGCTCATCGCGAACGCATTCAAAAAGCCGTTCTGGCCAACATGAATGCCAAAGGCTATCAGTCGTGTCCGAAAAACCGAATGCCTACATCACCTACCATGTCGGCGTCAGCTCTAAAATCCGTTCCACGCCGGTCACCACATCGATTGGCTTTGGTACCGGCTTTTACGGTGGCTACGGCGGTTTAGGCGTGCAAACCGGTTCCGATATCGAAGAGTATCAACAAGGTAAAGTGGTGTTGGACATTCTGGACAGCAACAAAAACTGGTCTGGCGCGGTATCAGCACCTCGGATGTTGATCAACATGCCGACCCGAAAGAAATCACCGAACAGGTGAATGAAATCGTGCAGAAACTGCTGGCGCAATATCCGCCGAAAAAGGCCAAATAAGTTTCCGTACGAATCGCCAATAAAAAAAAGCCGTTCCAAGGAACGGCTTTTTTTATACCTGACATTCAACGCCCGGCAATTGATACTGACCGAAGCTTATTCGTTTTCAGCCAGGTACGACTCGTAATCACCGTGATAGATTTCCACGCCATCCGGCTTCATCACCATCAGGCGCGTGGCCAGAGAGGAAACAAATTCGCGGTCATGGGAGACGAAAATGACGGTGCCTTCAAACTCTTCCAAGGCCTGGTTCAAAGACTCGATGGACTCCATGTCCAGGTGGTTGGTCGGTTCGTCCATAATCAGAATATTCGGTTTCTGCAACATCAGTTTACCGAACAGCATGCGCCCTTGCTCCCCACCGGACAGCACCTTCACCGACTTATCGATTTCCTTTTGGGAAAACAGCATTTTACCCAATACCGAACGTACGGCCTGCTCATCGTCTTCCGGCTGCTTCCATTGCGACATCCAGTCCAACAGATTCAAATCTTCTTCAAATTCGTGCGCATGATCCTGTGCATAGTAGCCAATCTGGTTGTTTTCCGACCACTTCACGGTACCGGAATCGATATCGGTGTCGCCGACCAGCGTTTTCAGGAAAGTGGTTTTCCCGATGCCGTTCGGTCCGATGACCGCCATTTTTTCACCAGCTTCCAACATCAGGTTCAAGTCCTTGAAAATCGTCAGGTCATCGTAGGATTTAGTCAAATGCTCGATTTCCAATGCCAGGCGGAACAACTTCTTGTCCTGTTCGAAACGAATGAACGGATTCACCCGGCTGGACGGCTTCACTTCTTCCAGCTCGATTTTATCAATCTGCTTCAAGCGCGATGTGGCCTGCTTGGCTTTGGACGCGTTGGCCGAGAAGCGGCTGACAAAGGATTTCAGTTCATTGATTTGCGCTTTTTTCTTGGCGTTATCGGCCAACAAACGCTCACGCGCCTGAGTGGACGCAAACATGTATTGGTCGTAATTGCCCGGATAGACACGCAGCTCGCCGTAGTCCAAATCCGCCATATGGGTACAGACCGAGTTCAGGAAGTGGCGGTCATGCGAGATGATGATCATGGTGCTTTTACGTTCGTTCAGCACGCCTTCCAACCAACGGATGGTGTTGATGTCGAGGTTGTTGGTCGGTTCGTCCAGTAACAGGATGTCCGGATCCGCGAACAGCGCTTGCGCCAACAATACCCGTAGCTTCCAGCCCGGCGCGATTTCCGACATGGGCCCGAAATGTTGTTCCACCGGAATCTCCAAGCCCAATAGCAATTCGCCGGCGCGGGATTCGGCGGTGTAACCGTCCATTTCGCCAAACGCCACTTCCAGGTCGGCGACTTTGATGCCGTCTTCTTCGGACATTTCCGGCAAGCTGTAAATGCGGTCGCGCTCTTGCTTGACTCCCACAGCGCCGTATCCCCCATAATCACGGTATCGATTACGCTGAACTCTTCATACGCGAACTGGTCCTGACGCAGTTTCCCCAATACATCGTCCGGGTCGAGGCTGACATTCCCGCTGGTCGGTTCCAAGTCGCCCCCCAGAAGTTTCATAAAGGTGGATTTCCCGCAGCCGTTGGCGCCGATCAAACCGTAACGATTTCCGTCGCCGAATTTGACACTGATGTTTTCAAAAAGCGGCTTTTCGCCGAATTGCATGGTAATGTTCGCGGTTGAAATCAAAATGGGTATCCTTTTGGGAAGCTGGAATCAAAAAATCGGCTTTCAAACCGAACGTAAAAAGAAGGCGCTATTGTGGCATAAAACGCCACAAAAAAACGACCAGGCCTGGCGGTTTTCGATTGTTTTGCGTTGTTTTAAACGGGTCACTTGACAGCTCTAAAACCCCTTGTGCTATAGTGGTTACTCATCCACACAAATGGAACACCGCCATGAAAGTCGCCTTTTTCAGCACCACCAAAACCGACAAAGCCCTCTTTGAAAGACTGTCCCCGGATTATCCGGTCGATCTCGACTATTTCGACGTTCACCTCAACGAAAAGACCGTGCCTTTGGCGAAAGGTTATCGCGCGGTATGCGTGTTCGTCAACGACACCCTTTCACGCCCGGTCATCGAACAATTGGCGGCCGGCGGCACCGAACTGATCGCATTACGCTGCGCCGGTTTCAATAACGTCGACCGTGACGCAGCTCGCGAACACAAACTCACCGTCTTACGCGTGCCGGCCTATTCGCCGATGGCGGTGGCGGAACACGCTTTGGCGTTGATGATGAGTTTGAATCGCAAAACGTACCGCTCCTACATTCGGGTGCGTGATGGCAACTTCACCCTGGAAGGCTTACTCGGTTTCGATATGTTCTGTAAAACCGCCGGTATCATCGGCACCGGCCGTATCGGTCTGGAAATGACCCGTATCCTCACCGGCATCGGCCTGAATGTTTTGGCGTACGACCCTTATCCGAATCCCAAAGTGGAAGAATACGGCGCCAAATACGTCGAACTGGACGAGCTTTACCGCCAAAGTGATATCATCACCTTGCATGTACCGCTGATGCCGGAAACACACCACCTGATCGACGAAACCGCATTGAGTAAAATGAAAGACGGCGTCATGCTGATTAACACCAGCGTGGTGCCTTGACGGATGCCGATGCACTGGTGCAAGGCGTGAAAGACCGCAAAATCGGCTACCTGGGGATCGATGTCTACGAACAGGAAGAAAACCTGTTTTTCGAAGACCACTCCGAGGAAATCATCGACGACGATACCTTCGAACGTCTCGTGACTTTGCCGAATGTATTGATTACCGCGCACCAGGCTTATTTCACCGCCGAAGCGTTGGATAACATCGGACAGACCACGCTCGAAAACATTCAGGATTTCGAACGCAATAACATCAACGAAAGCCGTTGCGTGTTATGTGAGCTGTAATCCTCCGCAGTATATTTCTGATTTCCATAAAAAAAGCCCCGGGGCGACTGTCGGCCCGGGGCTTTTTTATGTCTTTTCTAGCGAGTTTTTCGAACCAATCAGATGACTTCACTCAACAACGCATTCATGCGTTTAATGAAGTCGGCCGGATTTTCCAGGTGATCGCCTTCCGCCAATTGTGCTTGCTCCAACAGGAACAAGGACCACTCTTTGACTTTGGCTTCATCGTCCAGCGTATCCAATTTTTTCACCAAGGCGTGTTCCGGGTTCAGCTCAAGCACCGGCTTCTGCTTCGGCATGGCTTGCCCCATTTGCTCCAGCATACGCGCCATGTGCGCGGAAACATCTCCATCCGCCGGGACCACGCACGCGGGTGAGTCGGTCAGACGGTGCGTAATTTTGACGTCGGACACGGCATCTTCAATCGCTTTTTGACTTTCTCGGTCAGGGCTTCACGCGCTTTCTTGTCTTCTTCGGACAAATCCTTTTCGGCTTCATCTTCAAACTCTTTCAAGTCCGCCGCCGTCACCGACTTCAATGATTTTCCTTCGAATTCAGTCAAGTGCGACACCAGCCATTCGTCGATGCGGTCCGTCATCAACAAGACTTCAATGCCTTTCTTACGGAACATTTCCAAATGCGGGCTACCAGAAGCCGCCGCGTAAGTTTCTGCGGTAATAAAGTAAATGGCTTCCTGGTCGTCCGCCATGCGATCGACATAATCCTGCAGGGATACACGTTGCGTCGGCCCGGAGGATTCATGTGTTGACGAAAAGCGCAGCAGCTTGGCGATTTTTCGCGGTTGGCGAAATCCTCGATAATCCCTTCTTTCATGACATTACCGAATTGATCCCAAAAGGTTTCGTAATCGGTTTTGTCGTCGGCCTTGGCCATTTTGTCCAGCTGGTCCAGCACACGCTTCACCGAAGCGGAACGGATTTTATCGACCACTCGATTGCTTTGCAGGATTTCACGCGACACGTTCAGCGGCAAGTCATTGGAATCGATGACCCCACGAACGAAACGCAAATAGCTCGGCATCAAGTGCTCGGCGTCGTCCATAATGAACACACGCTTGACGTACAGCTTCAAGCCATAACGACGGTCGCGGTCGTACAAATCAAACGGCGCCCGTTTCGGAATATACAGCAAAGAGGTGTATTCCAAAGTGCCTTCCACTTTGTTGTGGATGTGCGCCAGCGGATTTTCGTAATCGTGCGACACCGTTTGATAGAAGTTGTTGTAATCCTCATCGGACAACTCGGATTTCGGTTGTGTCCAGATGGCGGTGGCTTTGTTGACCTGTTCCAAGGTTTTCTCGCCGGTTTCCTTACCTTCATCATCGGTTTCCGCCTGCCACATCTTAATCGGGAAATTGATGTGGTCGGAGTAAGTGGTAATGATGTGTTTCAGGCGGAAATCGTCCAGGAATTCGTCCATGTCTTCTTTCAAGTGCAGAACGATTTCGGTTCCCTTGGTTTCCTTCTCGACGGTCTCCAGAGAGTATTCCCCCTCTCCGGCCGATTCCCAACGGGTGCCTTCCGTTTTATCGTCGCCCGCCTTACGGGTCGTCAACGTCACTTTATCGGCCACGATGAAGGAGGAATAGAAGCCCACCCCGAACTGACCGATCAGATGGCTGTCTTTGGCCTGATCACCGGTCAGGCTTTCCAGGAATTTTTTGGTACCGGAGTTGGCGATGGTCCCGATATTGGCGATGACTTCATCACGCGTCATGCCGATACCGTTATCGATAATGGACACGGTACGCGCTTCTTTGTCGAAGCCGACCTGAATCGCCAATTCGGACTCGCCTTCGGATAAGGCATCGTTGGAAACCGACTCGAAACGCAGTTTGTCCAACGCATCGGAGGCATTGGATACCAACTCTCTCAAGAAAATCTCTTTATTACTGTAAAGGGCGTGAATCATCAGTTTCAGTAATTGATTCACTTCGGTTTGAAACGCATGAGTTTCCGTATGGCTCATTTAAAGCTTCTCCTTCATTGAGGTTAGTCTTTTGTTTATTGGAGAGCTTTGCACGGGATGGGTACACGGCTAAAAATGGCTAAAATCTTCCTGAATGGCGTTGAAAAACTCGTTAATAGCCAGCAGCTATTAGCTTCGTTTTCCGCCTAATTCAGAAAAATTTTATCTCATTTTTTCCTCGCGTCCCACCCGTGCAAATCTCTCTATTGGTTTAAAAGTTAGGGGTTAAATAGGGCCAGGCCTGGTCACTTTCAAGGTTTGAATGCATATTTTTTCATGACCGGGTACTGAAACCAAAAAAGCGCTCAGAGAGCGCTTTTTTAACGTATCAAAAGGGATTGGAAATTATTCGTTTCCAGCCACAATCTCCAAAGATTGCTTGATTTCATCCGGTGCGTTGGCAATCGACATGAAACTGCCGGACCCCATCATGGACAGGCTCGGCCAGTTGATGGCGATACGGAACTTGCCGTTCAACGCCAAAGCTTCATTGCCGTTCACCAACAATTCATATGGCAAATGCGCCGCGTGGGAGTGACCTTCGCCGTCAATTTGCGTCAGAATGTTTTTGTCCGCCCTTCGGTTTTTGGAAAAGCCAACACCGAATACGGTCATGTCTTTGCCCGGAATATCAATGCGATAAACTTGCGTAACGCCACCACGACCGGCTTTAAACCCGCTTCGATAGTATTCACGCCTTCCTGGTACGAATCGAACTCCTGAATCTCATCCACATCGTCAAAGTACGGCATCATGAACTTATAGTGGTATTCGCGCAATTCTTCAGCCGTCAACGGCTTATCGGCACCAAAGCCTTTCTGGTTGCCCAAGGCTTTTCCATAGCGGCTTGCACCGGCTGGATATCACCATCCATGCGATACACATTCCACATGTAGGTCGGGTTGGTGTAAGACACTTCGGTCTGGTTACCACGTTTGACCACGGAAACGCGTTCCATGGCACCGAAACCGCCGTTTTGGACAGTCCTGCCAAGTTTTTCAAAGCGTCGTTAGTGACAACGATGACTTCGCTGTCGGCATTCGGCTTATAGCTGCCAACCACTTCGAAACCGTTTTCGGTCAAAGCTTGCTTGGTTTTATCCACGACAACGGACACACTGTCACCGGAAGACGAACCCAAAATAAACGGCATATAACCGGCGGCCATGGCTGATGTCGCCGAAACCAGTAACGACAGTGCCAGAGAAGCGGTCAAAAAGAGGGATTTAAATTTCATGAGCGATCCATTTATATTGTTAAATTTACGGAGTCATCATTGTTATCAATTTTCCATCAGAATTAAAATTCAATTTATTTATGCTCAAATTAAGAAAATGGTAAAACTCTAATATGTTTTGACGTTGCTCACGTTGAATGCTCCAAAAAGCACAAAAGCGCCTGAAAAGGCGCTTTTGTCATCAATTGATAATCTAATCCAACGGGCATCAGAAAAACTCGATTTCTTCCTCTTCTTCCTCGTTTTCAGCCATCCGATCCCGCATACGCGCTTTCATCACATCAATCGCCTCATCAGCCGGCATTTCCTGGTCGAAAATCAATTCAAACAGTTCTTCCTCTTCACGCATGGTGGTGCCTTTGCGGACTTCCGACTTGAAGGCTTCCCACTGCGCTTCGTCCTTAGCATGCATTTCATGCGAGACAATTTCCGCCAGGCCTGACAAGCCGTGCGAGACATGATTCAAACGTTGACTGAGCTTATCGTAAAACTGAAACGCGATAATCGCCTGCTGCATTTTCAAAGCCAAATCCCCGGTCTGAGTCAGAAGCGATTGGTTATGCTCTTCGATTCCGGCCACATCGGTCGTCATCTCGGCGATTTTCTTACTGGAACGTTCAATGTCTTCAATGTGTTGAGACATATAGGAAAACGAATCGATCAAGGTATTGACCGAATTGTCCCCGTCCGTGATCGACAACTCGATTTGAGCCACGGACAGGTTTAACACCATGATGGTTTCTTGTACTTCTTTAGCGCCTAATGCGAACGACATAATTCCCTCTGGTCTGTCTTGTTATTGTTATCTTATTTTATGCGGAAGGGCCATGCCCTTCCGGCGGTTAGGCTGCATTGGAATGGAGGTTGCCACCTTTGTGCGAAGAAAGCGTCTCGGTCACATCCAGAATCAACGAAACCGTTCCATCCCCAAGGATAGTGGCGCCGGCGATACTGCTGATTTTCATGAAGTTGCTTTCCAGGCTTTTAATCACCACTTGCTGTTGCCCCAGCAAATCGTCGACAAAGATGCCGGCACGACGACCGCCGTCTTCGACCACCACCAGCAGCCCTTCTTCCAAGTCGGTTCGCGCATCGGCAATACCGAGTTTGTCGTGCAAACGAATCACCGGAATGTAGCTGTCACGCAATTTGTACAATTCGGTTTGACCCGCAATCCCTTTGACAAGTGATTTGTCAACCTGAATGGATTCCACAATCGATACCAGTGGGAAAACGTAAGTCTCGGAACCGACTTTCGCCAACTGACCGTCCAGAATCGCCAGGGTCAACGGCAAACGGATGGTAAAGACACTGCCCTTGCCCTGTTCCGTTTTCACTTCAACGGAACGCCCAAGCCGCGGATATTACGACGAACGACGTCCATCCCCACACCGCGCCCGGAAATATCACTGATCACATCGGCGGTTGAGAAGCCGGATGGAAAATCAAATCAATGACTTCCTCATCGCTCATTTTGATGTCTTCATCAATCACGCCTTTTTCAATGGCTTTTTGACGAATCTTATCGGCGTGAATCCCCGCGCCATCATCGGTAATCTGAATCAGAATATTGCCGCCTTGGTGGAAGGCCGCCAGTTTAACGGTACCGGTTTCCGGTTTCCCGGCTGCCAGGCGGACATCCGGTGCTTCAACCCCGTGGTCAATCGAGTTCCGCACGATGTGCACAAGCGGATCGGTCAAGGCTTCCAGCATGGTTTTATCCAACTCGGTGCCTTCCCCTTCCATCACCAGTTCGATTTTCTTGCCCAGCTTCTGGCTGACGTCATGCACGATACGTGGCATACGGTTGAAGGCAAAACTTACCGGCAACATGCGGATGTTCATCACGCTTTCCTGCAAATCACGCGTATGGCGTTCCAAATGGGTCAACCCTTCTTTGAGTTTATCGGCCCAATCCGAGGTGCCGCCTTCGTTTTGCTCGGCCTGTTCGCCGAACTGGCTCAGCATGGACTGAGTGATGACCAATTCGCCAACCAGGTTGACCAATTGATCGATTTTGCTCAAATCGACACGAATCGAACTGTCCTGTTTCGGGGCCGGTGCGGAAGCTTTCGCGCCGGCTTTTTGGCAGCCGGTTTGGCC
>LZQR01000220.1_pt1 | contig 15346 bp, 18 predicted proteins | sample 768601 | NCBI WGS metagenome assembly LZQR01 (sample SAMN05207299, study PRJNA324521) | oil field metagenome | isolation source: sample BH-FW-24 from oil reservoir | place: India: Bombay High | collected 2015-12-04
GCTGTTTCTGCAGGAGTTCGTGTCGGCCTTCGTTCTGGCGATGCGTTACTTCTTCAAGCCGAAACCAACGGTCAATTATCCGTTCGAGAAGGGCCCGGTCATCGGCTATTGGGCCGCCAGTCAGCTGGCTGGTTGAGGAAAGAGAGGCTAAAAGCGATGGGACTTAGTCAAGCCGTCAAATCGCTGTTTCTGCAGGAGTTCGTGTCGGCCTTCGTTCTGGCGATGCGTTACTTCTTCAAGCCGAAACCAACGGTCAATTATCCGTTCGAGAAGGGCCCGGTGAGCCCGCGTTCCGGGGTGAGCATGCCCTGCGCCGTTATCCGAACGGCGAAGAACGCTGCATTGCCTGCAAGCTGTGCGAAGCTATCTGCCGGCACAGGCAATCACCATCGAGGCCGGACCGCGGCGCAACGACGGCACGCGCCGTACCACGCGCTACGACATCGACATGGTCAAATGCATCTATTGCGGCTTCTGTCAGGAAGCTTGCCCTGTGGATGCAATTGTCGAAGGCCCCAATTTCGAATTCGCCACGGAAACCCGGGAAGAGCTTTACTACGACAAGGAAAAGCTGCTTGCGAACGGCGACCGTTGGGAACGCGAAATTGCCCGTAACATTGAAATGGATGCTCCTTACCGTTAGGAGCATACCCAACAATGGTTTCCAGCCCGGCAATCCGGCCGGGCACCGCACTTCCGGCCGCAAGGCCACACGACAGGCAGGTCTTCGAAATGATCCTGAAAGCCCTCTTTTTCTACCTGTTTGCCGGCGTCACCCTGGCGTCAGCATTCATGGTGATCGCGTCGCGCAATCCGGTGACGTCGGTTCTGTTCCTGATCCTGGCGTTTGTGAATTCCGCTGGTCTTTTCATTCTGCTGGGCGCCGAATACCTGGCCCTGCTTCTGGTGGTCGTCTATGTCGCGCGGTGGCGGTGCTGTTCCTGTTCGTCGTCATGATGCTTGATGTGGACTTCGTCGAACTGCGACAGGGCTTCCTGCAGTATCTGCCGGTCGGCGCGCTGGTCGGCGTGATCCTGATGGTCGAGCTGCTGATGGGTCTGGGGCCTGGATCATTGCACCGGGTGTTCTCGGGCATGGCGCAGAGCCGATGCCGGCACTTAGCGACGTGAGCAACATCCAGGCGATCGGGTCTGTGCTCTACACCAAATACATCTACTTCTTCCAGGTCGCTGGCCTGGTTCTTCTGGTGGCCATGATCGGGGCAATCGTCCTGACCCTGCGCCACAAGCCGAATGTCAAACGTCAAAGCATTCCGGACCAGGTTGCGCGAAACCGCGAAGCCTCAGTTGAGGTCCGCAAGGTGGAAACGGGCAAGGGTATCTGACGCAACCTGGTTGCGTTTTCGAGAAAGTCCGGGAACCGGCACGCTCCTCCGTGCTGTTTCCGGTTGGGGTAAACGAGGGGAGCACGGCGAGGCGCCCATGGAAATCGGTCTGTCGCACTATCTGTCGGTCGCGGCGATCCTGTTCACGATCGGGATCTTCGGGATCTTCCTGAACAGGAAAAACGTGATTGTTATCTTGATGTCTATCGAACTGCTGCTGCTGTCGGTGAACATCAACTTTGTCGCCTTTTCGTCGTTCCTCGGCGACATGATGGGCCAGATCTTCACCATGCTGGTTCTCACCGTGGCTGCCGCAGAGGCCGCCATCGGCCTTGCGATCCTGGTGGTCTTCCACCGGAACCGCGGCTCCATCGCCGTGGAAGACGTCAACGTGATGAAAGGGTAGGAGCTGATGTATTCCGCAATCCTGTTCCTGCCGCTGATCGGCTTCCTGATCGCCGGTCTTTTCGGCCGCGCCATCGGCGCCAAGGCCAGTGAATATATTACCAGTGGTCTCCTGATCCTCGCTGCGCTGCTGTCCTGGATCACTTTCTTCGGGTTCTGGCTCGGCGGCTCGGAAATGCAGATCGTCGATCTGTTCCGCTGGATCGATACCGGTGATCTGAAGGTGTCCTGGTCCATCAGGGTCGACACGCTGACCGCCGTGATGCTGATCGTCGTGACCACTGTGTCCGCGCTCGTGCATGTCTACTCCATCGGGTACATGCACCATGACCCGCATCGGCCGCGTTTCTTCGCCTATCTGTCGCTTTTCACCTTCGCGATGCTGTCGCTGGTGACGGCAGACAACCTTCTGCAGATGTTCTTCGGCTGGGAAGGTGTGGGCCTTGCCTCCTATCTTCTGATCGGCTTCTGGTATCAGAAACCGTCCGCAAATGCGGCCGCCATCAAGGCATTCGTCGTCAACCGCGTTGGTGACTTCGGATTTGCGCTCGGCATCTTCGGCGTCTTCTATCTGTTCCAGAGCATCGAGTTCACCACCATCTTCAACGACGCGCCGTCCTTCATCCAGGAGCACGGCGAGGTGATGACCTTCCTCGGCTACCATCTTGATCCGCATGCAGCGATGACGGTTGTCTGCCTGCTGCTGTTCATGGGGGCCATGGGCAAGTCGGCGCAGTTCCTGCTGCACACCTGGTTGCCGGACGCCATGGAAGGCCCGACACCCGTGTCCGCGCTTATCCATGCCGCGACGATGGTGACCGCCGGTGTCTTCATGGTGGCACGTCTGTCACCGCTGATGGAACTTTCGCACACCGCGCTGACGGTCATCGTGTTCTTTGGTGCAACGACGGCCTTCTTCGCTGCAACTGTCGGTCTGGTGCAGAACGACATCAAGCGCGTGATCGCCTATTCGACCTGTTCGCAGCTCGGGTACATGTTCGTTGCACTTGGCGTCGGCGCCTATTCGATCGGTATCTTCCACCTGTTCACCCACGCCTTCTTCAAGGCGCTGCTGTTCCTATGCGCCGGTTCGGTGATCCACGCCGTTTCCGACGAGCAGGACATGCGCAAGATGGGTGGTCTTCGGAAGCATATTCCGATTACCTACTGGACGATGATGATCGGAACGCTGGCCCTGACAGGTGTGGGTATTCCATTCACTCATATCGGTTTCGCCGGCTTCATTTCCAAGGATGCGATCATTGAGGCAGCCTTTGCGGGCTCCGTGGGTGAACACGCCAATCCGATGGCCCTCTACGGCTTCTGGATGACTGTTATCGCTGCTGCGCTGACGTCGTTCTATTCCTGGCGCCTGACGTTCATGACCTTCCACGGCAAGCCGCGTGCGCCTGTCGATGTGATGAAACACGTACATGAATCTCCTTTGGTGATGACCGTGCCGCTGTTCATCCTGTCCATCGGCGCTGTGCTGGCGGGCATGGTCTTCTACGGTTCGTTCTACGGCGAAGGTTATGCAGAGTTCTGGAAGGGCGCACTGTTCAACAGTGAAACCAACCACATCCTGCATGCCATGCACGAAGTTCCTGGCTGGGTGAAGGTGTCTCCGTTCGTCATGATGGTGCTCGGTTTCCTGGTTGCCTACCAGTTCTACATCCGCTCTCCGGAAATGCCGAAGCAGCTGGCGGAGCGCCATTCCGGCCTCTATCAGTTCCTGCTCAACAAGTGGTACTTCGACGAGCTTTATAACTTCATCTTTATCCGTCCTGCCATGTGGCTCGGCCGGGTCCTCTGGAAGAAGGGCGATGGCACCGTGATCGACGGGTATGGCCCGAACGGTGTTGCTTCCCGTGTTCAGAATGTGACCGCCTGGGTCGTCCGCCTGCAGACCGGATATCTCTATCACTATGCATTTGCGATGCTGATCGGTGTGGCTGCGCTTATCACCTGGTCGATGTTCACCGGTGCAGGCACCGGCGGGGGTGCACACTAATGATTGACTGGCCAATTCTGTCACTCACGACGTTCTTGCCGCTGCTGGGCGTGCTCTTCATTCTCCTGGTTCCGGGGAATGATGAGGGCAGCAAGAAGAACATCCGGATGGTCGCTCTTGTGACCACCTCGGTGACCTTCCTTCTGTCGCTGTTCATCTGGGGCAATTTCGACTACGCCAACTCCGGCTTCCAGTTCGTGGAACACCGGGAATGGCTTGGAAGCAACATCAGCTACCGCATGGGCGTTGACGGTATTTCCGTCCTCTTCGTGATCCTCACGACCTTCCTGATGCCGTTCTGCATCCTGGCCTCCTGGGACAGCGTGCAGAAGCGGGTAAAGGAATACATGATTGCCTTCCTCGTTCTGGAAACGCTGATGATCGGCGTCTTCTGCGCGCTGGACCTGGTCGTGTTCTACGTGTTCTTCGAAGCTGGCCTCATTCCGATGTTCCTGATCATCGGTGTGTGGGGCGGTGCGCGCAGGGTCTATGCATCCTACAAGTTCTTCCTGTACACGCTGCTCGGCTCGGTGCTGATGCTGATCGCGATCATGGCGATGTACTGGAACGCAGGCACCACCAACATTGAAGCGCTGCTGGCGCATCAGTTCCCGGGCGGGATGCAAACATGGCTGTGGCTGGCCTTCTTCGCGAGCTTTGCCGTGAAGATGCCAATGTGGCCGGTGCATACCTGGTTGCCGGACGCACACGTGGAAGCACCGACCGCCGGTTCCGTCATTCTGGCGGGCGTGCTCCTGAAGCTCGGCGGCTACGGCTTCCTGCGCTTCTCCCTGCCGATGTTCCCGCTTGCCTCCGACATGTTCGCGCCCTTCGTGTTTACATTGTCTGTGGTTGCGATCATCTACACGTCGCTGGTGGCGCTTGCTCAGGAAGACATCAAGAAGCTGATCGCCTATTCATCGGTCGCACACATGGGCTACGTGACCATGGGCATCTTCACGATGACGGAGCAGGGTGTGCAGGGTGGTATCTTCCAGATGCTTTCCCACGGCATTGTTTCCGGTGCGCTTTTCCTTTGTGTCGGCGTTATCTACGACCGGATGCATACCCGCGAGATCGCTGCCTATGGCGGTCTGGTCAACCGGATGCCGAAGTATGCGGTTGCGTTCCTGATTTTCACCATGGCCAACGTCGGCCTGCCAGGTACTTCCGGGTTCGTTGGGGAAATCCTGACGCTGATGGGGGCGTTCCAGGTCAATTCGTGGGTGGCGTTCTTTGCTACCACCGGTGTGATCCTGTCAGCTGCCTACGCGCTCTATCTCTATCGCCGCGTCGTCTTCGGCGCGCTGGAGAAGGAAAGCCTAAAGTCGATCCTCGACCTGAACCTCAGGGAAAAGGTTATCCTGATCCCCATGATCATCCTGACGATCTTCTTCGGCTTCTATCCGATGGCGATCCTGGATGTGACCCAGGGTGCGGTCGACAATCTCATCAATCAATACACCGCGGCGCTCGACGCGGCTGGCGTTGTCCAGCACGCAGCGTCTGCCGCGGCGGCCCACTAGGTTTCGAGGACGAGACAGAGCTATGTCTGAATTGACCCTATTGCCAGATCTCAAGCCGGTACTGCCGGAGATCATCCTGGCCCTCGGAGCCATGGTGCTGCTGATGATCGGCGCCTTTGGCGGCAAGCGCGTCAGCTACGCCGTCTTCGGTGGAGCAATGGGCCTGCTCGGCGGCACCTTCCTGGTGCTTCTGTTCGTGCCGGCCTTTGGTGAAACGTTCGGCGGTTCGTTCGTTCTGGACGATTTCGCCTACTTGCTCAAACTGCTGGTGCTGGCAGGTTCGTTCTTTGCCATCGCCATGTCCTGGGCCTACGCCAAGAGCCAGTCCTTCGACCATTTCGAGTATCCGATCCTGATCGTTCTTGCGACGCTCGGCATGATGCTGATGCTGTCGGCGAATGACATGATCGCACTTTATCTCGGCCTGGAACTGCAGAGCCTTTCGCTCTACGTCGTTGCCGCCATCAACCGGGACAGCGTGCGCTCGACCGAAGCCGGCCTGAAATACTTCGTGCTGGGCGCGCTGTCGTCGGGCATGCTGCTCTATGGCATGTCGCTTGTTTACGGCTTCACCGGGCAGGTGGCCTTCGAGGGTATCGCGGAATCGCTGTCCCACGATGGCGCTTCCATCGGACTGGTGATCGGCCTGACCTTCATTCTTGCCGGTCTTGCCTTCAAGATTTCCGCCGTTCCGTTCCACATGTGGACGCCGGATGTCTATGAAGGGGCGCCAACCCCGGTTACCGCATTCCTCGCCGCTGCACCGAAAGTTGCCGCTATGGGCATGCTGGTCCGGATCGTGATCGAGGCCTTCCAGCCGGTTACAAACGACTGGCAGCAGATCATCGTGTTCGTGTCGATCGCATCGATGGCACTCGGAGCCTTCGCGGCTATCGGTCAGCACAACCTGAAACGACTGATGGCCTATTCGTCCATCGGTCACATGGGCTACGCGCTGGTGGGTCTTGCTGCCGGCACCCAAACAGGTGTCGAAGGCGTCATTTTCTACATGATCGCTACATGGGCATGACGCTTGGTGTCTTCGCCTGCATCCTGTCCATGCGCCGCAAGGATGGCATGGTCGAGGAGATTGGTGATCTGGCCGGGCTGTCCCAGACAAACCTGCCGATGGCAATCCTGCTGGGTCTGCTGATGTTCTCGCTCGCCGGTATTCCGCCGCTGGTCGGTTTCTTCGGCAAGTGGTACGTGTTCAGCGCGGCCGTCGAGGCCGGTCTCTTCCCGCTGGCTGTGATCGGCGTGGTCGCGTCGGTGGTAGGTGCCTATTATTACCTGCGGATCGTCAAGGTCATGTTCTTCGACGAACCAGTTGAAGGTTTCGAGGCCATGCCGATGGAGCTGCGCGTGGTACTGGGCCTGTCGAGTGTTTTCGTGATCTTCTTCTGGCTGGCACCGGGACAGATCGTCAGCGCGGCCAGCTCTGCTGCCCAGTCGCTGTTCTGATCGACCGCATGACAAGTTATGGACATGAACGTCCGGCGCCAGGTGCGCCGGACTTTCGCTTTGTGGAGCTGGAAACTGTCGGCTCCACGAATTCGCTGTGTTTCGACAAGGCACGGCAAGGGGACGCCGGTCATCTGTGGATCAGGCAGACGAGCAGACCACAGGTCGTGGGCGCGCGGACGTGACTGGTCCTCACCTATAGGCAACATGTTCGCCAGCCTGCTTCTGATCGACCCAAAACCGGCTGAACGGATCGGCGAATTGCCGCTTGCTGCTGCTGTTGCATTGGCGGAAGCCGTTGACAAAGCCGCAGGTACACTGCAACTGGTAAGCCTGAAATGGCCAAACGACCTGCTTGTAGAGGGCTCGAAACTGTCCGGCATTCTGCTGGAGGCTGAAACGCTTAACGATGGCCGGCAGGCGGTTGTCCTTGGTTTCGGTGTCAATTGTGTTTCCCACCCGCCGTTGTCCTTGTATCAGGCGACGGATCTCAGGAGCCTGGGCTATCAGGTAACAGCTGAACGGTTGTTCGAATGTCTTGCGGAGACGCTGGCGGACAACCTGTCTCGCTGGCAGCAACCGGGCGGCTTTGAAGGAATTCGCCGAGCCTGGCTGAAACGGGCGGCACATCTGGGCAAGACCATAACGGTTCGGACTGCCCAGGAAGAAATTACCGGCACTTTTGCCGATTTGGACGCGCGCGCCACCTGGTCCTGAAACAGGATGGTGGCGGTGAGCGAACGATTTATGCGGGTGATGTGTTTTTGCCTGGCGCTTGAGCGCCGGGCCGTTGCCCGATCTGACGTTTAAAGGAGCAATCCATGGCTTCGGCCAAGAAAACAACAACAACAACGACATCGTGTTTCTGCCTCTGGGCGGGGTTGGCGAAATCGGCATGAACCTCGGTTTGTACGGCTATGGTCCGGAAGATGACCGGACATGGCTGATCGTCGACTGTGGTGTGAGTTTCGCCGGACCGGAGCTTCCGGGCATCGACGTAGTCGTTCCGGACATCAAGTTCCTGGAAGATGAAGTCGACAATATCGCCGGTATGGTGATACCCACGCACATGAAGACCATTACGGCGGGATCCTGCATCTGTGGCCCTTCCTGAAGGTACCGGTCTATGCAACGGCCTTCACTGCCGGTCTGCTCGCAGCCAAGACGGAAAGCGAGCCGGGAGCAGAAGAGGTTCCGGTGACGGTGGTGAAGCAGGGCGAGCGCCACAAGATTGGTCCGTTTGATGTCGAATTTGTTGCGATGGCGCACTCCATTCCGGAGCCCTGCGCGCTGGCGATCCGCACGCCTGCCGGCATGGTGCTGCACACCGGCGACTGGAAGATCGACAAGACGCCTGGCGTCGGCCTTCCCATCGATCTGGATCGGCTTGCCGAGCTCGGCCGGGAAGGGGTGATGGCGCTTGTCTGTGACAGTACCAATGCAATTCGTGACGGTGTCAGCCCCAGCGAGGCAGATGTTGCTGTCGAGCTGAAAAAAGTTATGGCAAAGGCCAGCAAGCGAATTGCGGTCACCACCTTTGCATCCAACGTCGCGCGCATTCGGGCGATTGCGGAAGCAGCCGCCGCGAACGACCGCGACATGGTGATTGTCGGCCGCTCGATGCACCGGGTGATCGAGGTTGCCGGAGAGCTTGGCTATCTGGATGGACTGAAGCCGTTTCACGATGAAGAGGCCTATGGCTATCTGCCGCGGGAAAAGACCGTGCTTTTGTGCACGGGATCGCAAGGCGAAGCCCGCGCTGCCCTTGCCAGGATCGCAGCCGGCGACCATCGCAACATCGCGCTGTCAAAGGGTGATATGGTCATCTTTTCTTCGCGCACGATCCCCGGCAACGAGAAAGCCGTTGGTGAGGTGCTTAACAACCTTGCCGACAAGGATGTCGACATCATCACCGACCGTGACGCCCTTGTGCATGTGTCCGGTCACTCGCGCAGGGGCGAACTGGAGCAGCTTTACAAACTGGTCCAGCCGAAAGTCGTGCTTCCCGTCCACGGGGAACCGTTGCATCTTCGCCGCCCACGCCGCGTTCGCAAAGGACCTCGGGGTGCCTGAAGTGGTGCGCGGCAAGAACGGGGACATCATCCGCCTGAGTGCGGGGCGTGCCGGCATCATCGACGAGGCGCCGTCAGGCATCCTGGTGAAAGACGGCGATATCCTGGACGATCCGGAAGTCACCGGCGTCAAGGAACGGCGCAAGCTTTCGTTTGCGGGCGCTGCGGTGATCGCGCTGGTGGTCAACCGATCCGGGGAGCTGCTGGACGACCCAAATGTTGTCCTGTTGGGCTTGCCGGACACGGATGATGAAGGTGATCCGATGGAGGATATCGTCATCAAGGCTGTCAGGGGCGCTGTTACCAGCATCCCGAAGAACCGGCGCAAGGACAAGGATCTGGTTGCGGAGGCTGCGCGCCGTGCAGCTCGGTCCGAGATCCTGAACGTCTGGGGCAAAAAGACGCTCTGCAAGGTGATGGTGACCCAACTATAGTCATCGCGGCGGCTGAGTGGCCGCTGACAGCGGAGGTTTGCAAATGATCGGACGGCTCAATCACGTCGCCATTGCGGTGTCGGATATCGAAGCAGCAACGGCAGTCTACCGGGACACTCTCGGTGCAGAGGTTTCAGCCAGGGAAGAACAGCCGGATCACGGCGTCAGCACGGTGTTCATCAACTTGCCGAACACCAAGATCGAGCTGCTTGAGCCTCTTGGCGAGAATTCTCCCATTGCAAAGTTCCTGGAAAAGAACCCCTCAGGTGGCATTCACCACGTTTGCTACGAGGTCGATGACATTATTGCCGCGCGCGACAAGCTGCTGGCAGATGGGGCCCGGGTACTCGGCGACGGTGAACCGAAGATAGGGGCGCATGGCAAACCTGTGCTGTTCCTGCATCCCAAGGACTTTCTCGGTACCTTGACCGAACTTGAAGAGGCTTAATTCATGTCCATCGCGTTTGGCATGGCCATCTATTTCATGCTCTGGTGGATCATTCTGTTTGCCATCCTGCCGTTCGGGATGCGCCGGACGCAGGAGGAAGCAGGCGAGGTTGTACCAGGAACCGAGCCAAGCGCTCCCGAGCAGCCGCGATTCCGTCGGGTAATCATCCTGACCACCATCGTGACCACGGTGGTTTTTGCCGGATACCTCGGTATGCGCAACTCGGGATTCGGGCTGGACGACATTCCGTTCCTCAACCCGCCAACCGGCAGCTACAGTCACCCGTCCAACTGACGGGTGCGCCTACCGGGGCATATTTGTTCGGATCCCACGACAAGTCCGCCCGGTTGCAAGAAAACTGACGCTATTCCGCAAAGAAAAAAGGCAGAGCCAAGCTCTGCCTTTGTAAAGTTCCGCGTCTAAATTCGACCCTGTACCTTACCGTCCGGTATTCCCGTACAGCTGGGCGGCTGCAAACCAAAAGGTGCGCCTGAGGGTCCTTCCTCCCAAGACTCAGACCGCGATGTCCTTGAGCCTCTTGGCATTTCTGCCAAGGCATCTTTTTGTTATGAAGATGGAAACTAGCGGATTGATTCAGCCTTGTCACCTATTTGTCGTGCACAGGCTATTTTTTTTGCTTGCCTATTTCCTTGGCGGCAATTGGTACTAAGACCTTAGTTCTGAAGCCGGCAAAAAATTAGGCGGCAAACTTCAGCAAATACCTGCATTTGCGCGCTATTTTGCCGTCATTTCTGTATAAGGCAGGCATGCCTGCGCAAAGGGCTTGTATTTGGTGGCTGCTTGCGCTTTGACTGCGCACAAAACAGGCGATGCCCAAGATTGAGAGAACATTCATGCGTCTTTCCCGTTACTTTCTGCCCATACTGAAAGAAACACCTAAGGAAGCGGAAATCGTGTCCCACCGGCTGATGCTGCGTGCCGGCATGATTCGTCAGCAGTCCGCCGGAATCTATTCCTGGTTGCCACTTGGGTTGAAGGTCCTGCGCAAGATCGAACGGATCGTGGAAGAAGAACAGGCAAGGGCAGGCGCGATCCAGTTGCTGATGCCGACGATCCAGTCAGCCGATCTGTGGCGTGAGAGTGGCCGGTATGATGCCTATGGCAAGGAGATGCTGCGCATCACCGACCGTCACGAGCGGGACATGCTGTTTGGGCCGACAAACGAAGAGATGATCACCGACATCTTCCGTGGCTACGTGCGATCCTACAAGGACCTGCCGCTGAACCTCTATCACATCCAGTGGAAGTTCGTGACGAGGTGCGCCCGCGCTTTGGTGTCATGCGCGGCCGGGAGTTCCTGATGAAGGATGCCTATTCCTTCGATCTGGACAAGGAATCGGCCCGCCACGCCTATAACCGGATGTTTGTCGCCTACCTGCGCACATTCGCCCGCATGGGGCTGAAGGCGATCCCGATGAAAGCCGACACCGGCCCGATCGGCGGCGACATGAGCCACGAGTTCATCATTCTTGCCGACACTGGCGAAAGCGAAGTGTTCTGCGACAAGTCGTTGTTGGAGCTGCCGACGCCTGCGGAAGATACGGACTTCTCCTCCGACCTGACGCCGATCGTGACCGAATGGACGACGCCCTACGCGGCAACGGACGAAATGCACGACGAAGCCGCCTTCGGTGAACTGGCTGAAGACACCCGCGTGTCGGCGCGTGGTATCGAAGTCGGTCATATCTTTTATTTCGGTACCAAGTACTCCGATGCGATGGGTGCCAAGGTTGCGACTGCAGAAGGCACGGAAGTGCCGGTCCACATGGGCTCCTACGGTGTCGGCGTTTCACGCCTTCTTGGCGCCTTGATCGAAGCCAATCATGATGAAAATGGAATCGTCTGGCCGAAATCCGTCGCGCCGTTCCATGTCGGGCTGGTCAATCTGAAGCCGGGTGACGACCTGACGGACCGGTGTGTGAAGATCTCTATGCCAAGTTTGAAGCTGCCGGCATCGAGGTTCTTTACGACGATACGGACACCCGGGCCGGTGCCAAGTTTGCGACGATGGATCTGATTGGCTTGCCGTTCCAGGTCGTTGCCGGGCCGCGTGGACTGAAAGACGGCTTGCTGGAAGTCAAGGACCGGGCAACTGGGGAAAAGGAAATGCTTTCTCCGGAAGCCACCTTGAACAAGCTGACGGCGGCATTGACGGACTAACCAAGTCCGGTGATCCTCTGTGTGGGGATTCGGTCGCGGCGTCTGCTGCGGCCAGCCGGCCTGCCAGAAATATTTCGGTAGGTGGGCTGTGCTGAATTTGGGGCTGTGCTGAACTGGATGGACAATGACAGCGGTAGATACGGCGGACATTGACGACGGTCGCAAACCGGCAGCCCCGACACGCGCCTTTTCCGCATTTGAATGGATGATTGCAGGGCGCTACCTGCGCTCAAGGCGCCGCGAAACCTTCATATCCGTCATTGCAGGCTTTTCCTTTGCTGGCATCATGCTTGGCGTGGCAACGCTGATCATCGTGATGGCGGTGATGAACGGGTTCCGGACGGAGCTTCTCGGCAAGATCCTGGGTATCAACGGTCATATGCTGGTTCAGCCGATCGACCAGCCGCTGACGGACTATGATGCGGTTTCCGCCCGGTTGCAGGGTGTGCCGGATGTGGTCAGTGCGATGCCCTTTGTGGAAGGCCAGGCGTTGGTTTCCGGACCTGCAGGGAATTTCGGAGCGCTCGTTCGCGGCCTTTACGAAAGCGATCTGCGCCGTGTGCCGCTTATCGCGAACAATGTGCGGGCCGGAACCCTTGACGGGTTCGACGAGGGCGAGGGGGTTGCCATCGGTTCGCGCATGGCGCAACAGCTCGGCATTACCCTTGGTGACAATGTCACCATTATCTCTCCGCGCGGTAGTGTGACCCCCATGGGCGTTACGCCGCGGTTGAAAGCCTATCCGGTCACCGCCATTTTCGAAATCGGCATGAGTGAATACGACGCGACCTTCCTGTTCATGCCACTGGAAGAGGCGCAGGCCTATTTCAACATGGATACCAAGGCGACCGGTATCGAAGTTTATGTCGCTGACCCCGACAGGGTCGGTATCATGAAGGACACGATCGAGGAGGCCGCGGATCGGCCGGCTTTCGTAACCGACTGGCGCCAGCGCAATGTCACCTTCTTCGCAGCCCTTGAGGTGGAGCGGAACGTGATGTTCATCATCCTGACGCTGATCGTCCTGGTGGCGGCGCTCAATATCGTTTCCGGCATGATTATGCTGGTAAAGGACAAGGGCAAGGACATCGCGATTTTGAGGACCATGGGTGCGACACGTGGCTCGATTATGCGGATCTTCCTGATCACGGGTGCCAGCATCGGCTTCGTCGGTACATTCGCCGGCTTCTTCCTTGGGCTTTTGGTCTGCCTGAACATCGAGAGCATCCGGCAATTCGTTTCCTGGCTTACCAGGACGGAGCTGTTCGATCCGACGCTCTACTTTTTGTCTCAGCTGCCTGCGGAGATTGATTCCGGAGAGACGATAACCGTGCTTGTCATGGCGCTTGCGTTGTCACTGCTGGCGACGGTCTATCCTGCGTGGCGGGCTGCGCGGCTCGATCCCGTTGAAGCCCTCAGATATGAATAGGGAGACGGGAGATGAACATGGCCGTTGACCCCAACCAGGCACCGGGACTGGCGCCTGCCGCCCTGCAATTGTCTGGCATTACCCGCAGTTTCGACGAGGGTAATCGCGAACTTCATATCCTGAACGGCGCCGATCTGCGCATCGAGGCCGGTGAGATGGTTGCCCTGGTGGCGCCTTCCGGAACCGGCAATCGACCCTCTTGCATATTGCAGGTTTGCTGGAGCGCCCGGACGAGGGCGATGTCTTCCTGGGACCGGTCAACTGTTCGGATCTGTCGGATGATGAGCGCACGGCCATCCGGCGTAACGACATCGGATTCGTCTATCAGTTTCATCACCTGCTGCCGGAGTTTACCGCGCAGGAAAACGTGATGATGCCACAGATGATCCGTGGCTTGCCGCGAAAGATGGCAGCGGAGAGAGCAGACGAACTTTTGAAATACATGCGTCTAGGTGAGCGTGGCAGCCATCGCCCTTCGGAGCTTTCCGGTGGGGAGCAGCAGCGCGTTGCCGTTGCCCGTGCGGTTGCGAATGCGCCTCGTATCCTTCTTCTGGATGAACCGACGGGAAATCTGGACCCCAACACTGCAGGCTATGTATTCGACGCCTTGCAGGCATTGGTGCGGGCGTCCGGTGTTGCGACGCTGTTCGCAACTCACAACCTGGAACTGGCGGGCCGGATGGACAGGGCAATAACGCTGTCGGAAGGCCTGGTCAGGGACCTCTAGGTTTTCCGGTAAGACAAGCCAAGCCAAAAAATTGTTTCTACCCCATGTGAGTGGGCTCCTCAGAGCCGCGGTTATCCAGAAGAACAAAGCAAAAACCCAAAGTTTTCAGCAAATTTGATTTGCTTGATGACAAGGGGAACAAAAAGGGCTTGCAATAGGAACAAAAATGGAACATCATCCAGTTACGCAATTAGCAACGGTTGGAGGATGTGATGATCCATATCGCTCGTGATTTTGCCGCTTTCGGCGCAATGGTTTGCTTCTGCACGACGCTCGCCGTCTGGGGCGACGTGCTTCTGTCCGTCGGCTGATCAATCTCTGCTGAACGGTCGTTGTTTCGGCAAATGGTGCCAGTGCGTTTTTTGAGTTCCAGGCCTCAGTCCACTGCGGTGTGATGCGAAGTCAGGATTACAAAGAACAGCGGTAACAACTCCTTCGGCGTCTCGACACGCTATTCCGAACACGCTTCACTTGAGCGCTGATTCTGGAAGATGTTATGAGAGCCGCCATGTCTGCTACAGATCCCAATAATTCTCTGTCTTCCGGTTCGTCAGAAAATGCCGGCAGTGAGGCAACCGGTCCCGGCTATGTTCACCTCCGGGTCCATTCGGCGTTGTCGCTTTTGGAAGGTGCGTTGCCGATCAAGAAGCTTCTCGACCTCGCCAAGGCCGATGACCAGCCGGCGCTGGCGATTGCCGATACCAACAATCTGTTTGGCGCGCAGGAATTTGCGACCAAAGCGTGGGGAACCGGAATTCAGCCGATTGCGGCGTGTCAGCTTTCCGTCTTTTTCGACGATGGACTTGAAAGCGGGCGGAGAGGGGAACCTGCGCTTTCGGACGTTGTTCTTCTCGCCATGACAGAAGCCGGTTACGGCAATCTGATGGAGCTGAGTTCTCGGGCCTTCCTCGACACGGAAACCGGTCTGAGGCCACACGTTTCCTCCGGGTATCTTCTATCAAAGTCCGAAGGCGTTATCATTCTGACCGGTGGTGTCGGAGGGCCGATCGGGGCAGCTCTCCTTGCCGGACGCAAGGACCTCGCAAAAAGCCGGTTGGAAACACTGGCGGACCGTTTTCCCGGTCGTTGCTACGTGGAAATCCAGCGCCATGGCATGGAAGCCGAGCGCAAGACCGAAGACGCGTTTCTCGATCTGGCCTACGAATACGGCTGCCCACTGGTCGCCACCAATGAAGCCTTCTTTCCCAATTCTGACCGGTGGTGTCGGAGGGCCGATCGGGGCAGCTCTCCTTGCCGGACGCAAGGACCTCGCAAAAAGCCGGTTGGAAACACTGGCGGACCGTTTT
>LZQR01000221.1_pt1 | contig 15340 bp, 17 predicted proteins | sample 768601 | NCBI WGS metagenome assembly LZQR01 (sample SAMN05207299, study PRJNA324521) | oil field metagenome | isolation source: sample BH-FW-24 from oil reservoir | place: India: Bombay High | collected 2015-12-04
TCAAATCACCGGAAAAACAACAGGAATTCACCCATAAAGGGTTGGTTGGAGTGTTGGAGCACTATGCCTGGCAGGCCCACGCCGACCGCTATCTTGATTTAATCAGTCCAATCGTCAAAGAATCCGAGCGTCTTGAACGACGCCATATTTCGCGTCGTGCCGGCCTGTACCGCGACCGTGCCTTTGTCAGTAGTCTCGACCAGAACCTCATGGGCAATCCGGACGCCTTGAAAGTCTTGCTGGCGGAAATGAAAGCGCACAAAAAATCCACGCTGTTCATCGTGGCCACCGGGCGCCGCCTCGATTCGGCCTTACGCCTGATGAAACAGCACAATATTCCCGAACCGGACATTCTCATTTCCAGTAGTGGTACAGAAATCAGCTACGCCCCGAAACTGACCACCGACACCGCTTGGGAAGAACACATTGATTACCACTGGGTGCCGCATAAAGTCCGCTCTTTGCTGGATAATTACCCCGGTTTGGAACGCCAACCAAAATCGGAACAGAACCGCTTTAAAATCAGTTACTACATCGACCCGGAAATCGCCGATCTGGAAGAAATCAAACGCTATCTGCATCAGGAAGAACAGTCCGTCACTGTCCAACTGTCGTTCGGCCAGTATCTCGACATCCTGCCGATTCGACCTCAAAAGGCATGGCGTTACGCTATGTGGCCGACCGGTGGGAAATTCCGCTGGAACGCATTCTGGTGGCCGGCGGTTCCGGCGCGGATGAAGATATGATGCGCGGCAATGCGCTCGCCGCCGTGGTGGCCAACCGTCACGATGAAGAATTGTCACAGCTCATCGATATCGACCGTATCTATTTCGCCAAAAAGCCTTACGAAGAAGGCATTCTCGAAGCGCTTGAATACTATGATTTTTTCGATAGCTGCCGTCCGCCGGAAGAACATTCGTCTGCACAGACGACGGAGGACGCATGACCTCATCTCAAAATGCTTCGACCTTATTGCTGTGCACCGACATGGACCGCACCGTCATTCCCAACGGTGCGCAACCGGAACACCCGCGAACCCGTAGCGCTTTCAGGCTTTTTGCCAACAACCAAGCGTCACACTGGTGTACGTCACCGGGCGACATCTCGCATTGATGGAAGATGCTATTCAGGCCTACCAGTTACCCGAACCGGATTACGCCATCACCGATGTCGGCACCCAGATTCATCATCGCAAAAACAACCACTGGGAAACCGTCACCGAGTGGGAAACCGAAATCGGCCAGGCCTGGGGGAATTACCAACACGACGACCTCACCCAACCCTTAATGCAACTGAAAGGTTTAACGCTGCAAGAACGCGAAAACAAAACACCCATAAGGTGAGTTTTTACGCAGATCTTTCCACAGCCAGTGAAACCGATTATCTGGCACAAGCCGAAGCCGCGCTGGCACCGTTAAACATTCGGACCAGCTTGATTTGGAGCATTGACGAAGCCGCCAATGTCGGTTTATTGGACGTCTTACCGCAAAACGCCACCAAACTGCACGCTATTGAATTTCTGCAACAACAGCTGGGAGTTGCGTTGCCGGACGTTGTTTTCGCCGGCGACAGCGGCAACGACTGCCGGTCCTGACCAGCCATATTCAATCTGTATTGGTGGCCAACGCCTCGGAAGAGATCAAACGCCAGGCCTGGCAAGAATGTATGCAAAACCATACCGAAGCCGCATTTTTCAAGCCCAAAACACCCAAGACCACAACGGCAACTATGCCGCCGGGGTCTTGCAAGGTGTCGCCCATTTTGCGCCCCATTTCCAATCCATCCTTCACGAACAGGTTCTCGCTCTATGACAACTCATAAGCCTTCCATCACCGTTTTCGGTGAAGTCCTATTCGACTGCTTCCCCAATGGCAAACAGGTATTGGGCGGTGCGCCTTTCAATGTCGCCTGGCATTTACAGGCGCTGGGCGACAACCCCATATTTATCTCGCGCATTGGCGATGACGCTTTGGGCGAAACCATTATCAAAAGCGCCCAGGCCTGGGAGCTGAGCACCGACAATATCCAGCTCGACCAAGCCCACCCAACCGGCCGTGTCGACATCACCGTGTACGACAACGAACCCCATTACGACATCACGCCGGGCAGCGCCTACGATTTCATTTCCGCGCAATCGGTTCAACTGACCAAACGCAGCGGCCTGCTCTACCACGGCTCTCTGGCGCTGAGAAGCCTTATGCCCAACAGCAATTCAAAACCTTGCGCGAATCCGGCGATTGGTCGGTGTTTTTGGACGTCAACCTCCGTGCGCCCTGGTGGGATCAAGCCAGCCTGTTCGACTGGATTCAGTCCGCGCGCTGGGTCAAACTCAATGTCGACGAACTGCGTGAACTCGGCTTTCAGGAACCTGTGTTGGAAGTGGCGATGCGTAATTTCCAAACCCAGTTCGAACTGGAGCAGGTCATTGTCACCCGCGGCTCGGAAGGCGCCTCCGTCCTCACCCCCGAAGGTTTCTTCAGCCAGACACCGGGCGAGATTCCCGAATTTGTCGATACCGTCGCGCCGGAGACGCCTTTACGGCGGTTTTCATTCATGGTCTAATAGAATCCTGGCCTATTCAAGACACCTTGATCGCAGCACAGGCGTTTGCGAGTCAAGTCATCGGGTTACGCGGCGCCACACCCGACCACAAGGCCTTTTACAATACCTACTCGAAACAAACGCCTAAGTCCCTGGACACGGCTCCTAAATACTCGCACCGGGGAATTTATGTACGAGCAAATCTCACATTCGCTGCTGAACGATATCCTCAATAAAATCAAACCGGATATCTACGAAGAAGACCTGCGGCATTTCTACACCCGTCTGGGCGCAAACTTCTACGCCATTCATTCCTTGTTCGAACGCTTGTACGGCCATCGTCCCGATTTCAACGATCAGGCGTTACGTCTGGTGGAAACCATGGCACGCCAATACATCAAACGCCCCGACTGCCTGAAAGACCTCGATATCGAGCGTGAAAAAGACTATAACTGGTTCCTGAGCCAGAAATGGGTCGGCATGGCGTTGTACGCACACGGTTTCGCCAGCGACCTCAACGGCATGCAAACCCATTTGCCGTATTTCAAGAACTCGGCGTCAACATGGTACACGTCATGCCGATCATGCGCTGCCCGGAAGGCGAAAGTGACGGCGGCTATGCGGTCAGTGACTTCCGTGAAATCGACAGCCGAGCGGGCACACTGGACGACCTCACCGCCCTGTCCGGTGAAATGCGCGACCGAGACATGATATTGGCCTTGGACGTGGTCTTGAATCACACCTCGGACGAGCACGAGTGGGCACAAAAAGCCCGCGCCGGCGACGAAAAATACCAAGATTACTACTATACTTTCGAATCGCGCAATATCCCGGATATGTTCGAGCAAAGCATGCCGGAGGTTTTTCCGGAAACCTCACCCGGCAACTTCACCTGGGACGAGAAAATGCAGCGCTGGGTGATGACGGTGTTCAACGACTACCAATGGGATTTGAACTACAGCAACCCGGCTGTGTTCATCGAGATGCTCGATGTCATTCTGTTCTGGGCCAACCAGGGTGCGGACATTCTGCGCTTGGATGCGGTGGCTTTCCTTTGGAAGAAAATCGGCAGCACCTGCCAGAATGAACACGAAGCCCATTTGATTCTGCAACTGTTGAAAGACTGCTGCCAGGTCACGGCACCGGGCGTGTTGTTCATTGCCGAAGCCATCGTCGCGCCGGTGGAAGTCACCAAATACTTCGGTGAAGACGCCGTCATCGCCAAAGAGTGCGAAATCGCCTACAACGCCACCTTCATGGCCTTGATGTGGGATGCGGTCGCCACCAAAAACGCCAAGCTACTCAATCAGGGCATCAAAAGCCTACCGGTCAAACTGGAAAGAGCCACTTGGCTGAATTACGTGCGCTGTCATGACGACATCGGTCTCGGTTTTGATGACAAGGACATCATCCGCGCCGGTTACGAGCCGCATTCACATCGTCGTTTCCTCATTGATTATCTGATCGGGAAGTTCGACAACTCCCATGCCCGCGGGCTACCGTTTGCGGCCAATGACAAAACCGGCGATGCTCGAATTTCCGGGTCACTGGCCTCTTTGGTCGGGTTGCAATACGCGTTGGAAACCGGCGATATCGAAGCCCTGGACAATGCCATCAAACTGATTATTCTGATGCACAGCATGATTTTCTCGTTCGGCGGGATGCCGCTACTGTATTACGGCGATGAAATCGGCACTCTCAACGACGACTCCTATTTGTCCGACCCGAATAAAATGGACGACAACCGTTGGGTACACCGTCCCTCCATCAACTGGGAAAAGGCCGAACGACGTAATACGCCTGGCGCAGTCGAATACGAAATTTTCAGCGCCATCAAAAAATTGATTGCCGTGCGCAAAGACATCCACGTCTTTGCCGACTTCAACAACCGTGAATTGATTGACGTCGACAACCCCAACCTATTCGTTATCAGCCGGTTCGACCCGCATAAATACACCGACCGGGTCTTGGTGGTGGCGAATTTCAACGGCAAACCGCAAAATCTGAATATGCAAGAAGTCGATGGCTGGGGCACCTATTCGGAGGGCCAATTGATTGATTTAGTCACACGCCACAAACCGGAAATCTTCAACAACACCCTGGTCATTCCCGGTTTCAGTTTCTATTGGTTATACGAGATGTAATCAAACGGCCAGGCCTGCCGTTTTGAGTGAATCGTTTTTCGCGCGGGTGTTTATTCAATCAACGGCGTTTCTTCGGAATCGTCTTTCAAACCGACACCGGACAACCGCTTTTGCAAAGCACCTTCCATCAACCGCACCAGCAAATCCGCCGCCTGCTCGTAACTCTGTCCGCCCGGGCGGATATTGGAAATGCAGTTGCGCTCGGCGTCGGAACGACCAACACGCGGTTCATAGGTCATGTAAATGCCCATACTGTTGGCCGCACTCAAACCGGGACGCTCGCCAATCAGAATCACCGCCAATTTTGCACCGTACTGCTCCCCCACTTCATCCGCCAAGGCCACACGTGCCTGAGTGGCGAGATGCACCGGCGTCAGTCGCCAGCCTTTGGCACGACACAACGGCAACAAAACCGATAAAAACGGCACGGCATTCTGTTGAATCGCCTTGGACGACAAACCATCGCCAATCACAATACAGACATCGGGTTCCGTGCTTTCTTTTACCTGTGTTTGTTGCTGTAACAAAGAGCGGGACTCCAGCCCCAGTTTGCGCCCCAAATCCGGGCGCTGTAAATAGGTCATGCGGTCCGCAGCGGCGGATTGAATCGTGCGGGTTGAAACGCCCAAACCCTCGATTTGCGGCGCCAACACTTCCGGCTGAAACGGCAAATGCACCGCATCCCGAGCGCGCGCATGATCCAGGTCGAACGTCAGCACCTCTTTCGACGCTAGACTGGAACCCGCCCGTTTCAAACCGATGCGCGCCTCGGTAATGTGTTTGAGTTTCGCTAAGTCCTGTAACACCTGTGGCTGAGATGCTTTCATGCTTCGCCCCCGAAAGTCTGATTGGCCAATAACGCGTCGGTTGATTCTCGGGCAAAAGATGCCCGGCCGAATCCTGAATGCCCATATCCCGTAGCCAGCGCTCGAACTCCGGCGCCGGCTTTTTTCCCAAAACCTGTCGCAAATAATTGGCATCGTGAAAAGACGTGGTCTGATAATTGAGCATGATGTCGTCGGCACCGGGAATGCCCATAATGAAATTGACGCCCGCCGTGCCGAGCAGCGTCAGCAGGTTATCCATATCGTTCTGGTCGGCTTCGGCATGGTTGGTGTAACAAATATCACACCCCATCGGCACACCCAACAACTTACCGCAGAAATGGTCTTCCAACCCAGCGCGGATAATCTGTTTGCCGTCGAACAGGTATTCCGGGCCGATAAACCCGACCACCGTGTTTACCAACAAAGGTCGGAACTTGCGCGCCACGGCATAGGCCCGGGTTTCCAACGTTTGTTGATCAACCCCGTGAAAAAAACCGGACGACAAGGCACTGCCTTGGCCGGTCTCGAAATACATCACATTATCGCCGACCGTGCCACGCTTCAGCGACAAAGCCGCCTCATGCGCTTCGGCCAGCACCGCCAAATCAATGCCGAATGTCTTATTGGCGCCCTCCGTTCCGGCAATCGATTGAAACACCAAATCAACCGGTTCGTTCCGCTCCATCATCACCATGCTGTTGGTGACGTGCGTCAGTACGCAAGACTGCATTGGAATGTCATAACGCTGTCGTACCTCGTCCAACAGCCGAATCAAAGCCGAAGCGGCCTGCACATTGTCGGTGGCCGGGTTAATGCCGATGACTGCATCGCCCGAACCATTCAGCAAACCGTCCAAGGTTGAGGCAATAATGCCTTGCGTACTATCGGTAGGGTGATTGGGTTGCAGACGCGTTGATAAACCGCCTTTCAAACCGATGGTGTTGCGAAAGCGTGTAACCACTTCTTTCTTACTGGCCACCAGAATCAAGTCCTGATTTCGCATCAACTTCGAAACCGCCGCCACCATTTCCGGAGTCAAACCGGCCTCCACCAACGCCAAAGCTGTGGCATCGGTATCGTAATCCAACAACCAATCCCGGAAGTCGCCCACCGTCAAATGGGCAATCGGTTCAAACGCCGTTTCGTCCCAATCGTCCATAATCAGACGCGTCACTTCATCCGATTCGTAAGGCACCACGGCTTCATTCAAGAACGTTTTCAACGGCAATTCCGCCAATGCGAAACGGGCCGCCATCCGTTCCTCTTCGGTTTTGGCCGCCACTTGCGCCAACACATCGCCGGAACGCAAAGGCGTGGCTTTCGCCATCAAATCCTTCAAACCGTCAAAGCGATAGACCAGTTGGCCTAAGGTGTAGTGATACTGAGCCATAAATTACGAAAAACCTATGAAAAAACCGATTTCGGAAAATAAAATGAAACGATCCAATTAGGGGCATCGACGATTTCACTGATTCTCAAATCGCCACATACACTGCACAACATATAAGCATCCATCGCCGCCAACTGATGCTGTTTCTGCAACTCGTCGATCATGTAACGCACCGCATCACGGGCAGCGGTCATCAAGTCATGATTGACGCCAGTGGTGACGTGATACCCTTCGGCATCCAAATGGCGCGTGACCGGCCCCGGTGTGGCAAATTTCGGCGCGGGCAAATTCTGCGCTTTTTCCAGTTCCAGCTTTACCGATACCGTCATCGGGCTTTCAATCGCGGTACCGCACACCTCGCCGTCGCCTTGCGCGGCGTGGGTATCGCCGATGGAGAACAAGGCGCCTTCAACACCGACCGGCAACCAAAGCTCGCTGCCTTTGGCAAGGTCACGAATATCCATGTTTCCGCCCCAACGACGCGGTGGCACAATGCTGTGAAACCCTTTTTCCGGCGGTGCCACGCCAATGGTGCCGGCAAACGGTTTCAAGGGCACTTTCGCAAATTCATTGAATAACGCCGGCGACAAACTGTCCGGATCATACTGCCAAAGGTGTAAAGCCGCCTCTTCGAACTCGTCCGCCAATAGCCCGAATCCCGGAATATTGGCGGTCCAGCCCCAGCCGGACGGCTCGTAATCCAGCAATGTGACCTTCAAGCCATCGCCGGGTTCGGCCCCTTCCACCCAAACCGGTCCGGTGACTGGTTTAATTCGATCGAAATCAAAATTAATGACGTCGTCCACGCCGGAGTCCAACGATAACTGACCGCCCGACGCATCGTGCACCTCTATGTCGAGACAATCGCCGGGCGCCACCGTCAATTTGGGACGATTATCACAATCCCATCCGCAATGGCTTTGCTGTTTGCCCAGCGCATGAATCGTATGTTGGCCGCATTGACACATGATGTTCTCCCAACCCATTTAGCGGTTAACCGACCGCTTCCAGAGATTCCGGCAACACTTGTCCGCCGTCGACGACGATGGTTTGGCCGGTGACGTAACCCGCTTCTTCCGACGCGAAATACAACATGGCATTGGCGATGTCTTCAACCGACCCCAAACGTTTCAGCGGAATCGAGGAAGCCATTTGTGTCAGGTAATCGTCGCCCATGTCTTCCAGACCCTCGGTCAAAATATTGCCCGGCATGACGGCATTCACAGTGATACCGTATTTCGCCAATTCGATGGCGGCGGTGCGAATAAAACCGAGCTGCCCGGCTTTGGAGGCACCATAATGGCTCCAGCCGGGGAATCCGGTAATCGGCCCGGTAATCGACGACGTAATCATCACCCGTCCGGCCCCGGATTTTTCAATTCCGGCAAACAGGTTTGCACACTGAACAATGTCCCTTTCAGGTTGGTGTTCATCACCGTATCCCAATCCTCTTCGGTCATTTCTTCCAAACTGGCGGACGGGAAAATCCCGGCATTGGCACACAGAATATCCAAACCGCCGTAGGCTTCAACCGCGGTTTGCACCGCGGATTGCAATGAAGCCTTGTCGGCCACATCGGCGGCCACGCCCATGGCTTCGTAACCGGCGGCCTTTAATTCATCGGCCACGGCTTGAGCGGCTTCTAAATGCCGCGCTACGATGACGGTATTGGCGCCTTGCTTGGCGAACACTTTGGCAATGCCACGCCCGATGCCCTTACTGGCACCGGTGATTAAAACGGTTTTTCCTTGAATGGATGTCAACATATAACCTCCTTTTAAACGACTTCAATAACGGCTTAGGTCTTCGGTAACGATTTCACCACTGCGTCAATGGAACATTCCAGAATGTCCATGACCTCTTTCGATAACTCCAACGACATCAACAAACCGGCTTTGAACTGCAACACTCTCGGGTCCAGCGCGGAATAAATCGCCCAAACGCCCTGTTTATAAAGTTCCTGCATCACCAGTTCGGCCCCTCTCGGGTAATCGAATTCCAGCCCCATCACCAGGCCGTTCTTACGAACACCGACGAAGAAATCCGGATACTTGGTCTGCAAATCGGCCAGTGCCTGATCAAAATAATCGCTGATAAGCTGAATGTTTTCCAGTGTTTCCGGGCGTTGTGCCACTTCCAGGGTTTTGAGTGCGGCCGCGCAACCGATTTCCGAACCTCCAAAAGTGGACATATGCGCCCAGCCGTCTTCGGTCAACCATTGACCGGCCTGTTCGGTCACCAACACGGCGGCAATTGGATAAATCCCGCCGGACAAGCCTTTACCGGTGACCAGTAAATCCGGTTCCACACCGTAGCCGGTGCAACACCACATCTGACCGGTGCGCATCAGCCCGGTCTGCACTTCATCCGCCACATACAAGGTTCATATTTTTCACACAAGGCCTTCACCGCTTGTAAATAGCCGGGTTCCGGCATTGGGAAACCGTAAGTCGCCGGAATGCTTTCGATGATGACACAGGCCACATCTCGCTCGGACAAAGCTTGTTCCATCGCCGCCAAATCATTAAACGGCACCTGAACGAACTGATCGGCTTCGGGCTCGGTTAAGAAAATTTCATTGAAACGCGGCGCGCCGGTTTTCACCGACAAGCCGGTATGACCGTGATAGCAGTTCTGCAACGAGACGATTTTCTTCTTGCCGGTGGCATGACGCGCCGACTTTAAAGCGATGTCGATGGCCTCGCCTCCACCACTGGCGAAGATGGCATATTGCATATTATCCGGCGCCGTCTCCAGTAGTTTTTCCGCCAGTTCGGTACGCATCAGAGACGGAAAATGGTGGTTACCGATGTCGAAATGCGCCATGGCGTCGGTCACCGCCTGAATCACTTCCGGGTTGCGATGCCCGAGGTTATAGACCCCGCCGTTCAAATGCATATTGATCAGACGGTGCCCGTCCATATCCCAAAAGCAATAGCCTTCGCGTCGGTCGATGACAATATCGACGCCGGTATCGATCCAATCCTGGGTTTTCCCCGGGTTCCAAACCTTTTTGGTTCTCTCTAAAAAGGCCTGTTTTTGTTCACTTGCCATTAGTCAAATCCTTACATTAAATCACTGCGTTATGATTGAAATTGTGTCAGGTAGGCGTTACCCAACTCCACCGTACCCTGTGCGAATGAATCGCCTAACTCCTGAGCCAAATCCGCCGTCGGGTGCGAGCCCAGCCAGGCGAATAACGTTAAACGCCGCATCATGATGAAGGTCGGAATTTCCCGTTCCTCTTCTTCGGAAAGCGATGCACTGCGCCGATAACCTTCCACCCACGCGTCAATCACCTTATCCAAACCAGGGTTGGTTTCGATAAAGCTGACCGCCGATGCGAGGTCATATAAAAACCAGCCCAACCCGCAATCGTCAAAATCGATGACTCGGGTGTCGTCACCGCAAATCAACAGATTCGCCAAGCGAATATCGGAGTGAATCAAGCCGAATCGCTGCGGCGATTGTCCGAAGGCATCCAGCCGCTGTTTAATCAAATCGGCCACCGCTTCCAGTGTTCCGACATCTTCCGGCTTCAGGCCTGGTCCTTTTCGCCAGTCGCCCCAATTGGGCGTGTCGCCGATGCAACCATCGTAATCCCACACCAAACGGTCAAAATAACTCGGCAACGTCCAACCGCGTGCGTGGTTGTGCATTTTTCCGGTGACTTCACCCAACTTTTTGAAGGGTTCGATCAGGTCCGATTCATCCGGTTCGTCGCCGTCGATAAAATGAAATAACGTCACATAACGCACTTCATCCAAAGCCTCCGACACCACTTCCTGAATCGCGGAACCGTCACGACCATCGATGGACTGTGGCGTTTGGATACCGGCGTCTTCCTGCAAGGCTTTCATCCAATCCAATTCGGTCTGGATGCCGTCGCGGGAATGGTAGTCGGTGCGGTGTACCCGCAAGATCAACGGATTCCGATCCGGTAAGTCGACACGGTAGGTGGCGTTTTCCGACAAACTCAACAGCTTCAAACCCGTCGGTTCGGGCAATGCCCACTTTTGCAACGCTTTTTCCGCAACGCCTTGCAGATAGGCCAGTTGCGCGTCATAACTCATTTGTTCAAACATAGATCCTTACGGCTACCTCACGTCTTTGCTCGTTGTTTTTTCTTTTTAAAATGCATGCCCAGCCAATAACTGCCGAACAGAATGATTGCTGCCATCAACACGGTCAGCGATCCCAATGCCGGAACCTGCGGGGTATAGCCGGCCACCATTTTGGCGTAGAGCCATTCCGGCGCGGTTTGATCGGCCCCGGTGGTGTAGGTGGACAGCGGGAAATTGCCCCAGGACAATAAGAAAGCGAACAAGGCACCGGAAAAAATGCCCGGCCACAGAATCGGCAAGGTCACTTCTTTAAAAACTTGCACACGCGATGCGCCCAAGTCATAAGCCGCTTCTTCCACCGACGGGTCGAAACCGTACACCTGAATGGCAATGACCAGTGTGACGATCGGCACAATCCACACCAGGTGTGCGAAAATCGCGGTGTGCCAGGTCGGCGTAATGCCTAATGAGGACGTCCACAACAGAATCGCCAAGCCCAACACCGCCTGCGGAAAGAAAATCGGCAACAGAATCATTTTTTGATAGATGCTGCGCCCTTTCCAGTCATAACGTGCAAACGCCAGCGCACCGAAAATCGCCATCACCACCGAAATCACGGTGACCACGGCGGCGATACTCAAAGAAGTGAAAACATACTCCCGAATCGACAAGGAATTGAAGACCGATTCATACCATTTGGTCGACCAAATCTTCACCGGGAACATGAAAAATTTGATCTTCGAGAAAGACGCCAACACCACGGCCAGCATCGGCATATACAGGAACAAAATAACAATCACCGTCCACCAGCGCATCAGCTTCTGGTTGGCGGAGGTGAATCGACTTTGATACATGGCTGACATACGATTTCCTTATTTCTTACGACCGAACAAACGGTCTAAATCCAGTTTCGACAACAGGGTCAGAACCAAAGCCCCAATCAACAAAATCAACAGGGTCGCCAGTGCCGAGCCTAACGGCCAGTTCTGTGCATAGGTAAACGCCGTTTCAATATCGTGGGAAATCATGATGATGGATTGACCGCCCAAGATTTTGGCTTCGGAAATCGACCCCATCACCAACACGAAGGTCAAGAGGGAACCGATAAGAATGCCCGGCATGGCCAACGGCAATTCAATTTCCTTGAACACCTGCCAGCGGTTGGCGCCCATATCGAAGCTGGCCTCGCGACAGGATTCGGGAATCATGGAAATGCCCAGCACCATCGGGAACAACATGAACGGCAGATAGGTGTACAGCAATCCCAGCAGAATCACCGGCACGTTGTACAGCAAACTCGGCAAATCCACGCCGAACATGGCGTTCAGGGAGCCGTCCAGCACCCCGTGATTCACCAGCATCAGCACCCAGCCGAACAGACGCACGTTTTCCGACACAAACAATGGCAACACCAGAATCAACGTCAAAATCATCGAGCGCTTAAAGCTTTTCGCCAAACCATAGGCGACCGGCCAGCTGATCAGAATCAACAACACCGTGGTCACCAACGCCAGAATCAGCGACCAACCGAACGACAGGTAATAACTGCTGCTGAAAATATCGGCGTAGTTTTCCAGCGTCGGCATATGGTCCAGTCCGAATTCTTTCGACGGCATGAAACTGTAGATACCGACTAACAGCAAAGGCCCGATGAATCCGGCAAAAAACAGAATCATCACCGGCAGCGACAACAAGAACCCTGTCTGCTTCAACCAGTCTTTCAGCCAGGCCTGGCGAAAACGCTTAGGCGTTTCGGCGCTGCTTTCTTCTTTTACGGATGTCGTTTTCATAACACACCTTATTCTTTCAACAGGATGGCGCTGTCGGTGGACCAGCCCACCTTAACCTCATCCCCTTCGGATACATCAACACCAGCGCCAAGCATTTCCACCAGCAGCGTCTTGCCGTTGACCATCACTTGGTACTGAGTACGCGAGCCCAGCGAATACTGGTTCACCAACGTGCCTTCCAATTCGTTTTCCGCCGTGTCTTCCGGCGACAGCAAACGCATGTCTTCCGGACGCACAATCAGAATGCCCGAAGAATTGTCGTAAGCCGGATTCGGCGAACGGTAGGTCGCCAACATTTTCGAGTCGGCCAGTTCGTCGCCGCGCACGTCCACTTCAAATTGATTGACCTCACCCATGAACTGCGCCACAAAGCCGTTCACCGGGCTGTTGTAGATTTCTTCGGGCGTGCCCACTTGAATCAGTCGACCGCGGCGCATAATGCCGATGCGGTCACTCATCACCATCGCCTCTTCCAATGAGTGGGTGATGTAAATAAAGGTTTTGCCGGTCTTACGTTGAATGTCTTTCAGCTCTTTTTCCAGCGTCTTACGCAGACGGTAATCCAGTGCCGACAAAGGTTCATCGAAGAACAAAATCTCCGGGTCGAATGCCAGGGCACGTGCCAAAGCGACACGTTGTCTTTCCCCGCCCGAACATTCGGTAATCATCTTGTCGTAATAACTTTCCGACAGGTGCAATTGCTCGAGCAACTCGATGGCGCGTGCCTTGCGGTAATTCTTGAGTTCGCCCTTGATTTTCATCGGGAACTCGATATTTTCACCAACCGTTTATGCGGAAACAGCGCCAACGACTGGAACACCATGCAGGTCGGCCGTTTATTGGCCGGCACGTCGTTGATGACCTTGCCTCGCAGCGAAATTTCGCCATTTGTCGGTTTGTCCATGCCGACCAACATACGAATCATGGTGGTTTTCCCACTGCCCGACGGCCCGACGATGGTGAAAAATTCACCGTCTTTCACATCGAGATTGATTCGGTCGACCGCCACAAAATCATTAAAGAATTTGTCGACGTCTTTTAACTTCAGAACCGTTTCTTGATCCATAGTCCATCTCTCTTTCAAGTCGGGCACGTTAAACGCGCCCGCCAGTTTCAATTACGATTTATCCTTTCGCTTCACGACGCGCGGCCGTGTACAGTTCCAGCATTTCGGCGTAATCCGGGTTCACGTCGTAATCGGCGCAATGCTCCAACTCCCATTCCAGCTGTCGAACTGAATCGCGTCCAATTCTTTCTTAGTGAAGGCGTTCATGACTTCCGGAATCCCCATTTGGGTAACCGGGTTATGAGACCCTTCCGCAAACGCCACGTTTTGGACACATCCGGTCTTTGCACGTACTCCAGGAAATCTTCCGCTTTGGTGGACAGGTTCGGGTTATTCACGATGGACGTCACTTCCACCCAGACAATCCCACCCTTGCCATCAATCGGCCCTTCTTTCGGCGTGATACCTCGCACGTTTGAGAAACCGTCATAACGCGCCACGGAGCACGAATAGGTTCCGCCGGTAAAGTAAGCGTCGATTTCGCCGGTAATCAAGGCCTGGTTCATAGCCAAATGGTCATCCGACGCCAGCTTGGCGTTTTTGAAGATGTAAGTCGCCACTTCCTTGAACTTCTGCATTTCTTCCTTGGTGTGTTTTCTGAACGGCGAGAAGCCGGCCGTGATACACATGTGGTAGATGTTCCAGTTCGCCCAGGTCAGAATCCCGTAACGGCCTTTCATCTTCGGATCCATAAACAGGTTGAACCCTTGGTCTTCGGCCATCGGGCGCGAAATCACATCGGTGTTCACCACAAAAGACAAAGGCCCGAAACGTTGCGTCATCCCCAACAACTCTTTGTTGTCCAGACTCATGGCCCACTTGTAAGGCCATTTGAACTCGTCCATCATCTTGTCGAAATAGGGTTTAAACCGTTCCTGATCCAGTGGTTTGATCAACCTTCCGGATAGAGAAGTTCCCGAGCCCAAGGGTTGTTCAGGTTAATCAAATCCCATACCTTGGTTTCGCCGGCGCGCAGTTTATTCACGGCATCCGGGTCGGAAATGACGTTTTCCGCCGACACTTTGGTGTCGAACTCACGACGAAACGGGTCTAGAACATTGTCCGAGTTGTAACCTTCCCACACCAAAATATTCAATTCGTTGGTACGAGCGGCATTCGCCACCCCTGGAAACAACCCTGGAATTGCCGCCGTCGCCGACATTGCCGCTGCAGCTTTCAGAAAATCACGTCTTCCAAAATTAGAACTTGCCATTGCAAACCTCCTATGAGACATCAATAAAATTGGTAAAACCACAAAAACTTGGTTTTGAGAAAAAAAGCAAACATGCACCCAAATAAAAAATAATTCATTTAAATCAACATATTAATAATTTTCATCTCAATATGAACCATATTAATGCCACATTTTATGCCCGCTTTTGCACCAAAATTTACATAAAAATGTTGTAATCACCACAAATATTCCACATAAATACGGTAAGATAAGCACAAATCAATTGTTACGGACTTCGACATGCAACCCATCGCTCCCGCTCGTTTAAACAAAACCAACGGCAC
>LZQR01000222.1_pt1 | contig 15323 bp, 15 predicted proteins | sample 768601 | NCBI WGS metagenome assembly LZQR01 (sample SAMN05207299, study PRJNA324521) | oil field metagenome | isolation source: sample BH-FW-24 from oil reservoir | place: India: Bombay High | collected 2015-12-04
TGGTGATAACGTACAAATGACTGTAGAGTTGATTGCGCCAATCGCAATGAACGAAGGTCTGCGCTTCGCGATTCGTGAAGGTGGACGTACAGTTGGTGCAGGTGTTGTAGCTAAAATTATTGAATAATAATAGCGACTACTTGCTAAACAAAAAAAGGGGGATGTATAATCCCCTTTTTTTCGAAAGCCGAAATTAAATGTTTTCGGTTACAGGGGTATAGCTCCAATTGGTAGAGCACCGGATTCCAAATCCGGGTGTTGGGGGTTCGAATCCCTCTACCCCTGCCATATTTTATAGCGGCTTGTCGGTTGGACAGGTCGTTTTTATTTCAGAATATAGTTAATTATATGAGTCAAAAGCAGAAATCACTCAAGTGCCAAGGCGATGGAAACGATGAAGGTACTCGTTTCGCTTGCATTGCTTTTGTTGAGTTTAGCCGGTTATTACATTTATTCGGATGTCCATGCTGTAGTAAGAGTGCTTGGGTTGATTGGTGGTCTTGTTGTCGCCGGTTTGGTTTTTATCAGTCTGAGAAAGGTAAGGCGTGGTTCAGTTATCTTTCTCATGCGCAGAAAGAAGTGAAGCAAGTAATTTGGCCAACGCGGCAGGAAACGGTTCAGATGACCCTGATTGTTTTTGTGGTGGTGATTCTGATGAGTATTTTCTTGTGGTTGGTGGATATGTTCTTTTTGTGGGCTGTTCAAATCTTAACAGGACAAGGTGGTTAGTATGGCTCAGAGATGGTATGTCGTTCATGCGTATTCAGGGTATGAAAACAAAGTTAAGAAGAGCTTAGCGGAATACGTTGAACGTGCGGGCTTGGAAGATAGCTTTGGGCAGATTCTCGTGCCTTCGGAAGAAGTGGTTGAAATTCGAGAAGGCAAGAAACGTACGTCTGAGCGCAAGTTCTTCCCGGGCTATGTTCTGGTTCAAATGGAAATGAATGAGGAAACCTGGCATTTGGTTAAGAGTGTTCCTCAGGTGATGGGCTTTATTGGTGGAACCTCGGACCGTCCGGCACCAATCACACAAAAGAAGTCGACCGTATTCTTCAGAAAGTGGAAGACGGTGTGGATAAGCCGAAGCCAAAAGTGATTTACGAACCTGGCGAAATGGTTCGTGTTATCGACGGTCCTTTCAATGACTTTGAAGCGGTTGTTGAAGAAGTGGATTACGATAAAAACAAGCTACAGGTGTCTGTGCTTATTTTCGGGCGTTCCACGCCGGTTGAGCTTGAGTTTACTCAGGTCGAAAAGAATTAATGTCCGGCGCTGGAAGGCGCTGGAGTTTTTAACCCTGGGAAGTCGAAAGAGTTATACCCACAAGGAGAAGAAAATGGCTAAGAAGATTGAAGCTATATCAAGTTGCAGGTCCCTGCCGGGAATGCAAACCCAAGTCCGCCGGTTGGTCCTGCTTTGGGTCAGCATGGTGTGAACATCATGGAGTTCTGTAAAGCGTTTAACGCACAGACTCAATCCCTTGAGAAAAACTTGCCGGTTCCGGTTGTTATCACTGTGTATAACGATCGTAGCTTTACGTTCATTACCAAAACGCCTCCTGCGTCTATTCTGTTGAAGAAAGCCGCTGGTGTCGCTAAGGGTTCCGGTGTGCCTAACATGGATAAGGTTGGGACGGTAACGCGCGCGCAGTTGGAAGAAATTGCGAACGCTAAAATGGCCGATTTGAATGCGAACGATTTGGATGCTGCAGTGAAATCATTGCCGGTTCCGCTCGTAGCATGGGCTTGAATGTAGAGGGGTAATCGAACATGGCAAAGTTGACAAAAAACAAAAGCTTTACGCTGAAAAAGTTGATGCCCTAAAAGCTTATGATGCTTTGGAAGGTTTCTCATTGGTATCCGAGTTGGCGACGTCTAAGTTTGTTGAGTCGGTAGATGTTTCCATTAAGTTGGGTATCGATCCGCGTAAATCCGATCAGGTTGTGCGTGGTGCGACAGTAATGCCAAACGGAACGGGTAAAGATGTGCGTGTCGCAGTCTTTACGGGTGAAGGAAATGCCGAAGCGGCGAAAGGAGCCGGTGCGGATTTCGTTGGTATGGATGAATTGGCGGCTGAAATCAAAGGCGGTATGATGGATTTCGACGTGGTTATCGCGTCCCCTGATGCGATGCGCGTCGTTGGTATGTTGGGTCAGGTTTTGGGGCCAAGAGGCTTGATGCCAAACCCGAAAACCGGAACCGTTACGCCTGATGTTGTGAGTGCAATCAAAAACGCTAAGTCCGGTCAGGTTCGTTTCCGTGCCGACAAAGCCGGTATTGTTCATGCATCCATCGGTAAAGTGGATTTTGCGCCTGAAAAATTGAAAGAAAATTTGAATGCGTTGATTGAAGATCTAAACAAGGCTAAGCCAGCCGCTGCGAAAGGGACTTACATGAAAAAAGTCAGTGTTTCCAGCACAATGGGACCAGGCCTGGTTATTGATCAGTCAACACTGTAAGAATTTCTGCGTAATGCAGAAGTGCGAATTGGGACTCCTTAAGTTAAGCGAGTGCCCATCGCAGACCGTAGGCGAATGTGAAGCACATTCTTAATAGATTTAAGCCTACGTAGATGGAGGAGTTTGGTTTCTGACCAAACTGTTTTGGAGGTTATATGGCACTCAAAATCGAAGATAAAAAAGCCGTTGTTGAAGAAGTTTCCGCGATTGCTGCGGAAGCGGGTTCACTGGTTGCGGCTGAATATCGCGGATTGACTGTTGAGCAATTAACCGAACTTCGTTCTAAAGCGCGCGAAGCCAATGTATCGATCCGAGTTGTGAAAAATACATTGATTCGCCGTGCTGTTGCCGGTACGAAATTTGAAGACATGGCCGAAACCTTTTCCGGCCCGTTGATTTTTGCCTTCTCTGGTGAAGAGCTAGGGAATGCAGCGCGTGTTTTCAAAGATTTTGCTAAGACGAATGAAGCTTTGGTTGTTAAGTCACTATCTATTGGTGATGGTGTTCTGGATGCCAGTCAGTTGTCTGCTATCGCAGCGCTACCGACTTACGACGAAGCCTTGAGCAAATTGTTGTATGTCATGAAAGAGCCTGTGGCTAAATTGGCTCGCGGTCTTGTTGCTGTTAAAGAGCAAAAAGAAGAAGCGGCCTAATCGCTTGATTCGAAATTATTAATTTAAGGAAATAAAAATGGCTATTACAAAAGAAGATATTTTAGAAGCTGTTGCTAACATGTCAGTAATGGAAGTTGTTGAACTTGTTGAAGCAATGGAAGAAAAATTCGGTGTATCTGCAGCAGCGGTTGCAGTTGCTGGTCCAGCAGGTGAAGCTGGTGGTGCGGCAGAAGAGAAAACAGAATTTGATGTTGTTCTTACTGGCGCTGGCGACAACAAAGTTGCAGCAATCAAAGCCGTTCGTGGCGCAACAGGTCTTGGTCTTAAAGAAGCCAAAGAAGCTGTTGAGAACGCTCCGTTCACGCTTAAAGAAGGTGTTTCTAAAGAAGAAGCTGAAACACTGGCTAACGAGCTTAAAGAAGCTGGAATTGAAGTCGAAGTTAAGTAAGACTTTCAATTCCGCTCTTGTAGCATGAAAAATGGCTGGCGCATTGCGTCGGCCTTTTGTTGTTTATAGTAGTGTGTAAAAGTGTAATCAATAGAATGGCTGTTTCAGTCGGCTGTTATTACAGTTTTGTGCATTTTTGGGAAGAATTCTCTTCCTTTAATTTAGTCGAATGTTGGGGTAATTGATGGCCTATTCTTTAACTGAAAAGAAACGTATTCGTAAAGATTTTGCGACACGACCTTCTATTCTAGAAGTTCCATATCTTCTTTCTTTGCAAAAAGAGTCTTTCAAAGAGTTTTTGCAGATTGATAAGAAGCCACTTGAAAGAGATCCGGTAGGTTTGCATGCTGCCTTTTCTTCTGTCTTTCCGATTAATGGTGTTGCCGGAACGGCGGACTTGGAATACGTCAGTTATACCATGGGTCAGCCTGAGTTTGATGTAAAAGAATGTAAGCAGCGCGGTGTGACTTATTCCTCGCCACTACGCGTTAAGATGCGTTTGGTGCTGTTTGATAAGGATGCACCGGCCGGTAAGCGCCCTGTAAAAGACGTTAAAGAACAAGAAGTGTATCTGGGTGACGTTCCGTTGATGACGGAAAACGGGACTTTTGTTATTAACGGTACCGAGCGTGTTATCGTGACACAATTGCACCGTTCGCCTGGCGTAATTTTCGACAGTGACCGTGGTAAGTCTCACTCCTCCGGTAAAGTCTTGTTCAATGCGCGCATCATTCCGTATCGTGGTTCCTGGTTGGATTTTGAATTCGATCACAACGATTGTGTGTTCGTTCGTATCGACCGTCGTCGTAAATTGCCGGTTTCGGTTATTTTCCGCGCAATGGGCTTCTCGACCGAAGAAGTGTTGGATACCTTCTTTGATCATTCTGAGATTTCTTATAAGTCCGGCAAGTATGTGATGAAGTTTGAACCGGAGCAGTTGAAAGGCCAAACGGCCGCATTCGACATTACTGACGGTAAAGAAGTGTATGTGAAGGCCGGTAAGAAAATCACGGCCCGTACCATCAAGCAGCTGCAGGAAGCGAAAGTTAAAACCATTGTAGTGCCGGACGAGTTCTTGGTCGGTAAGGTATTGTCCGCCGGTATTATGAACCAAGAAACCGGTGAATTGGTTGCGCGTGCGAATGAAGTCATGACGGCAGACCTGGTCGAAAACATCAAAGCGATTAAAGGCTTGTCCTTCAAGGTTCTGTTCATCGATGACTTGGAAAACGGTGCCTATATTTCCGATACGCTGAACTTGGATACAACCACCTCACAGTTGGAAGCGCAGATTGAAATCTATCGTATGATGCGTCCAGGTGAACCGCCTACGAAAGAATCTTCTGAAGCCTTGTTTAACAGCCTGTTCTTCGATGATTCACGTTATGACTTGTCTTCAGTCGGGCGTATGAAGTTGAACCGTCGTTTGGGTCGTAAAGACAACGACGGTAGCCTGGTGCTTGAGAATCAAGACATTGTCGATGTGGTTAAAGAGTTGTTGAACATCCGTAATGGTTTGAGCACCATCGATGATATCGATACGTTGGGTAACCGTCGTATTCGTGCCGTTGGTGAAATGGCTGAAAACGCTTTCCGTGTTGGTTTGGTGCGTGTGGAGCGTGCCGTTAAAGAACGTTTGAACCAAGCGGAAACCGATGGTTTGTTGCCTCAAGATCTTATTAATGCCAACCTGTTTCGGCGGCCATTAAAGAGTTTTTCGGTTCCAGCCAGTTGTCTCAGTTTATGGATCAGGTGAACCCATTGTCCGAAGTCACGCATAAGCGTCGTGTTTCGGCATTGGGGCCTGGTGGTCTGACGCGTGAACGTGCCGGCTTTGAGGTTCGTGACGTTCACCCTACTCACTATGGTCGTGTGTGTCCAATTGAAACGCCTGAAGGGCCAAACATCGGTTTGATCAACACCTTGGCGATTTACGCGAAAACCAACAAGTATGGTTTCTTGGAAACGCCATATCGCAAAGTGGTTGACGGTCAAGTCACCGATGAAGTGGAATACGTTTCAGCCATCGACGAAGCGCAATTTGTCATCGCGCAGGCCAGTGCCGCAACCGATGATAAAAACAACTTGATGGATGAGTTGGTTACGGCGAGACATAAGAACGAAACCATTTTGGCGTCATCAAAAGACGTGGATTACATGGACGTTTCGCCGAAGCAAATCGTTTCGGTCGCGGCTTCACTGATTCCATTCCTAGAGCACGATGATGCGAACCGTGCTTTGATGGGCTCGAACATGCAACGTCAGGCCGTGCCGACTTTGCGTGCGGATAAGCCATTGGTTGGAACCGGGATTGAAAAAACCGTTGCGATTGACTCCGGTGTGACTGTGATTGCAAACCGTGGCGGTGAAGTGGTTTCTGCCGATGCGGCGCGTATTGTGGTGCGTGCGAATCAGGACGAAATTGCCGTGGGTGAAACCGGTGTGGATATCTATAACCTGATTAAATATCAGCGCTCCAACCAAAATACCTGTATCAATCAGAAGCCGATTGTGAAAGCGGGTGATACGGTTTCACGCGGTGATGTATTGGCGGATGGTCCTTCCACCGATTTGGGTGAGTTGGCGATTGGTCAAAACATGCGTATCGCATTCATGCCTTGGAACGGGTATAACTTCGAGGATTCCATTCTGGTTTCCGAACGAGTGGTTCAGGAAGATCGTTATACGTCCATTCACATCGAAGAGTTGACCTGTTTAGCGCGTGACACCAAGCTTGGGCCGGAAGAAGTGACGTCGGATATTCCGAATGTTGGTGAAGCCGCACTGTCTCGTCTGGATGAGTCCGGTATCGTGTATGTCGGTGCTGAAGTCAAACAAGGCGATATCCTGGTCGGTAAAGTGACGCCGAAAGGCGAGACGCAGTTGACGCCGGAAGAAAAGCTTCTGCGTGCGATTTTCGGTGAAAAAGCCTCTGATGTTAAAGATACCTCTTTGCGTGTTGGTAAAGGCGTTGAAGGGACGGTTATCGACGTTCAAGTCTTCACACGTGAAGGTGTCAAGAAAGATGCCCGTGCAATGGCGATCCAAGAGGACGAGTTGCAACATGTTCGTAAAGACATCGATGAGCAATATAAGATTCTTGAAGTCGACACTTTGAGCCGTATCGAGCAAATGTTGGTCGGTCAAAAGCTGGTTGACGGTAAAACGGTAACTGCTGAAATGTTGGCGGACTTGCCAAGCCAGAAGTGGTTCGGTCTGAACTTGAAAGACGAAGAATTGGTCAACCATTTGGAAGCACTTGAAAAGCAACTGGTGCTGAAAAAAGAAGAATTGAACAATGCATTCGAAGAGAAGAAGAAAAAACTGACGCAAGGCGATGATTTACAGCCGGGTGTTTCCAAAATGGTGAAAGTGTACGTTGCGGTTAAGCGTCGTATTCAGCCAGGGGATAAAATGGCCGGTCGTCACGGGAACAAGGGTGTTATCTCCCGAATCTGTCCTGTGGAAGACATGCCTTACGATGAAACAGGTCGTCCGGTGGACATCTGTTTGAACCCTCTGGGGGTTCCGTCACGTATGAACGTGGGTCAGATTCTGGAAACGCACCTCGGTTTGGCTGCGGCAGGCCTGGGCGAAAAGATCAATGCCATGTTGGAGCAGCAAGCCGACATCAAGGAATTGAAAGGTTTCTTGCATAAGGTCTATAACGAAACACAAGGTCAAAGCGTGGACTTTGATAGTTTGAGCGATGCTGAAATTATTGAGTTGGCCGGTAACCTGCGTAAAGGTGTGCCAATGGCTTCGCCAGTCTTTGATGGTGCTTCGGAAGATCAAATTAAAGCATTGTTGCGCTTGGCCGATCTGCCGGAGTCCGGTCAGATGACGTTGTTTGACGGAATTTCCGGACAGAAGTTCGATCGCCCGGTCACGGTTGGTTACATGTATTATTTGAAACTGAACCACTTGGTCGACGATAAGATGCATGCGCGTTCAACCGGGCCTTATAGCCTGGTAACTCAGCAACCATTGGGTGGTAAAGCGCAGTTCGGTGGGCAGCGTTTCGGTGAAATGGAAGTATGGGCACTGGAAGCTACGGTGCCGCCTTTACCTTGCAAGAAATGTTGACGGTGAAATCGGATGACTTGAACGGCCGTACCAAAATGTATAAGAACATTGTCGATGGTAACGAGTATATGGAACCTGGTATTCCAGAGTCGTTTAGCGTATTGCGCAAAGAAATTCGCGCTTTGGGTATTGATATTGAGTTGGAGCAAGAATAATGAAAGATTTGTTAGGATTCCTGAAAAACAAAATGTATCGAACGAGTTCGATACGATTAAAGTTACACTTGCTTCACCGGAAAAGATTCGTTCTTGGTCTTATGGCGAAGTCAAAAAGCCGGAAACCATCAACTACCGTACATTCAAGCCGGAAAGAGACGGGCTTTTCTGTGCCAAGATTTTTGGCCCGATTCGTGATTACGAATGCTTGTGCGGTAAATATAAGCGTTTGAAGCATCGCGGTGTTATTTGTGAGAAGTGTGGTGTTGAAGTCACGCAATCCAAAGTGCGTCGTGAGCGTATGGGGCACATCGATTTGGCGACTTCCGTTGCTCATATCTGGTTCTTGAAGTCATTGCCATCCCGCATCGGTTTGATGTTGGACATGACATTGAAAGAAATTGAAGCGGTGTTGTATTTTGAAGCATTCATGGTTGTGGATCCTGGTTTGACGCCATTGGAACCATGGCAGCTTTTGAGCGAAGAAGAATACCTGGACGCTATGGATGAGTATGGCGATGAGTTTGAAGCGCAAATGGGTGCGGAAGCCATTAAGAAAATGCTTCAGTCCATCGATTTGGATGCCGAGGCGACTCGCCTGCGTGAAGAAATGGATGCTACCAGCTCTGAAACCAAACAGAAAAAGATTTCGAAGCGTTTGAAGTTGATCGATTCCTTCATTCAATCCGGCAATAAGCCTGAGTGGATGATTCTGGACGTGCTGCCTGTATTGCCGCCAGAGTTGAGACCGTTGGTACCTTTGGACGGTGGTCGTTTCGCGACTTCCGACTTGAATGACTTGTACCGTCGTGTGATTAACCGTAATAACCGTTTGAAGCGTCTGTTGGATTTGATGGCGCCGGACATTATCGTTCGTAACGAAAAACGTATGCTTCAAGAATCGGTTGATTCTATGTTGGATAACGGTCGTCGCGGTCGTGCGGTAACCGGTACGAATAAGCGCCAGTTGAAGTCTTTGGCCGACATGATCAAAGGGAAACAAGGGCGTTTCCGTCAAAACCTGCTTGGTAAGCGTGTTGACTATTCCGGTCGTTCGGTCATCGTTGTTGGGCCGTCTTTGCGTCTGCATCAGTGTGGTCTACCGAAGAAAATGGCGTTGGAACTGTTCAAGCCATTTATTTTCAGTAAATTGCAAAAACGTGGTCTGGCAACGACTATCAAAGCGGCTAAGAAAATGGTGGAACAAGGTTTGCCGGAAGTTTGGGATGTTCTGGACGAAGTCATTCGCGAACACCCGGTTCTGCTGAACCGTGCTCCAACGCTGCATAGATTGGGGATTCAGGCTTTCGAACCGGTTTTGATTGAAGGTAAAGCGATTAACTTGCACCCATTGGTGTGTTCCGCCTTTAACGCCGACTTCGATGGTGACCAAATGGCCGTGCACGTACCATTGTCTTTGGAAGCTCAGTTGGAAGCGCGTACATTGATGATGTCAACGAATAACTTGCTGTCACCTGCCAACGGTGACCCGATTATTGTGCCATCACAGGACGTTGTATTGGGCTTGTATTACATTACCCGTGAAAGCGTGAATGCGATTGGCGAAGGGAAAGCTTTCTCCAACTGGATGGAAGTTCAAAGAGCGCTTGAAGCGGATGCCGTTCACGTGCATACCAAATCAAACTGAAGGTGGAAGAAACTGTCATTGATGATGCCGGTGTCGAGTCAGTGAAAAAGGCTTGATTGACACTACGGCGGGCCGTGCGTTGCTGCTCAGCATTCTACCGAAGGGATTAAGTTTTGACTTGTTGAACTTAAACCTGACGAAAAAGAATATCTCGAAAGCACTGAATACTTGCTACCGTTTGTTGGGACCGAAGGAAACCGTTATCTTCGCTGACCAATTGATGTATGCCGGTTTCAAATGGTCAACTTTGGCGGGTCTGTCGTTCTGTTCGGATGATATGTTGATTCCGGATGATAAGGCTTCGATTATCGAACGCGCTGACGATCAGGTCGCGGAAATTCAAAAGCAGTTCGCACAAGGTTTGGTCACCGAAGGTGAACGTTACAACAAGGTTGTTGATATTTGGTCGCATACGAATGAGTTGGTCACCAAGTCGATGATGGATGAGTTGCAGTTCGAAACGGTAAAAGATGCGGAAGGTAAGGATGTTCAGCAAACTTCCTTTAACTCCGTCTATATGATGGCGGACTCCGGGGCGCGTGGTTCCGTTGCTCAGATGCGTCAGTTGGGAGGTATGCGTGGCTTGATGGCGAAGCCGGATGGTTCGATCATCGAAACACCGATTACGGCCAACTTCCGCGAAGGCCTGAACGTTCTGCAATACTTTATTTCGACACACGGTGCACGTAAAGGTTTGGCCGATACCGCTCTGAAAACCGCGAACTCGGGTTATTTGACACGACGCTTGGTGGATGTTGCCCAGGATGTGGTAGTGACCGAAGCGGACTGTGGAACCGAGGCGGGTATCATCATGACGCCGCATGTTGAAGGTGGTGAAGTCGTTGAGGAATTGAAAGAACGTATTCTTGGGCGCGTGGTCGCCGAAGACGTGGTTGGCATGGACGGCAATGTGATTGTCGAGAATGGTACTTTGTTGGATGAACGCCTAGTCAAGTTGATTGACGAGTCAGGTGTGGATTCTGTAAAAGTCCGTTCCCCAATTACCTGTGAAACCAAATTTGGTATTTGTCAAAAATGTTATGGACGTGATTTGGCCAGAGGGCATATGGTGAACCTGGGTGAAGCGGTTGGTGTTATGGCTGCACAGTCCATCGGTGAACCGGGCACTCAGTTGACCATGCGTACTTTCCATATCGGTGGTACCGCATCGGCGTCTACGGCTCAGAGCCAGGTTGAGGTCAAGCACGAAGGTAAGGTGAAGTTTGATAACCTGAAAACCGTGCAAAACTCAGAGAAACAAGTGGTGGTCACGTCACGTTCCGGCGAAATCTCCATTTTGGATTCCATGGGGCGTGAAAAAGAGCGCTATAAAATTCCATATGGTTCTGTACTGAACGTGGAAGATGGTGCAGATGCGTCTTCTGGAAAAGTATTGGCGACTTGGGATGCGCATACGCATCCGGTCATCACGGAAGCAGAAGGTGTGATTCAATTTGGGAACTTTGAAGGTGCCGTTGAAGAGCATACCGACGAGTTGACCGGTTTGACCACGCACGTTGTTAAGAGTGCTAAGGAAAGATCTTCAGCCAGCAAAGAAGTCAGACCGTATATTCAGTTGGTTGATGATGCCGGTGAGGTTGTGCCTTTCCCGGGAACGCAAACCCCAGCTATCTATTATTTGCCAGAAAACTCGATTGTGGTAGTGAATCAAGCGGATAAAGTGGGTGCCGGTGATATTTTGGCCAGAATTCCACAGGAATCCTCCAAGACAAAAGACATCACGGGTGGTCTGCCTCGCGTTGCCGATTTGTTCGAAGCGCGTGTGCCGAAAGAGCCAGCCATTATGGCGGAGGTTTCCGGTGTAGTTGGTTTCGGTAAGGAAACTAAAGGTAAGCAACGCTTGGTCATTACGCAAGACAGTGGCGAGCAGCATGAAACGTTGATTCCGAAATGGCGTTCAGTCGATGTATTTGAAGGTGAGCGTGTTGAAAAAGGTGATGTCATTGTTGACGGTAATCCAAATCCTCACGACATTCTTCGATTACTTGGTGTTGAACAGTTGACGAAGTATATCGTTGATGAAGTGCAGGACGTTTATCGTCTGCAAGGTGTTCGCATCAATGACAAGCATATCGAAACGGTTGTTCGTCAAATGCTGCGCAAAGTTGAGATCAGAACATCGGGTGATACCGGTTTGATCAAAGGTGAGCAGGCTGAGTTTGCAAGAGTGCTCGAGTTGAATGAATCGGCGATGACTGAAGGAAATGTAGAAGCCAGTTTCCAACGTGTATTGTTGGGTATTACGAAGGCTTCTTTGGCGACGGAATCTTTTATTTCGGCCGCTTCTTTCCAAGAGACGACGCGCGTTCTGACCGAGGCCGCTGTCAGCGGTAAGAAGATAAGCTGGTCGGCTTGAAAGAAAACGTTATTGTTGGTCGATTGATCCCTGCGGGTACGGGCTTTGCCTATCACCAGGCTCGAAGAGCGGCTAATGAAAAAACGCAACAAGAGTTGACGGCTTTCATGGATGCCCAGGATGATGAAGCGGTGCAACCAGAGATGGTTGACGAAGAATCGTCTGTAACAGAAGTGTCGGAATAAGTTTGAAATTCATTGAATAAATTCATGAACTTATACTTGACAATGTAACGTGGGGTCTCTAAAATCCCACAACCTTATTCGTGGCGTTTTTATGCTGCGATAATTTTTGATAATTTAAGATGTTTTAAAAGTCTTAATATGGAGTGAGAAGTAATGGCTACTATTAACCAGTTGGTGCGTAAGCCGCGTAAGGATAAAGCGAAAAAATCAAACGTCCCTGCGTTGGAGGCCTGTCCTCAGCGTCGTGGTGTCTGTACGCGTGTTTATACAACAACCCCTAAAAAGCCTAACTCTGCCCTACGTAAAGTTGCACGTGTGCGCTTGACTAACGGATATGAAGTTTCTAGTTATATCGGTGGTGAAGGTCACAATCTGCAAGAACACTCCGTGATTCTAATTCGCGGTGGTCGTGTAAAAGACTTACCTGGTGTGCGTTATCATACCGTTCGTGGTTCCCTGGACTGCGCGGGCGTTGATGGTCGTAAACAAGGTCGTTCTAAGTACGGTGCGAAGCGTCCTAAGGGGTAAGCCCTTAAACATACGTTTTGCAATTGTTTAGTGTAAATTTATACCGGAAGAGTAAGAATGGCAAGAAGAAGAGAAATACCTAAAAGACAAGTATTACCAGATCCAAAGTTTGGTGATACCACTTTGACCAAGTTTGTAAACATGATTATGGTGAGCGGTAAAAAAGCCGTTGCTGAAAAGATTGTTTATGACGCACTGGATGTTGTGGTCGATCGAAAAAAAGGCGGAGAGCATGCCGGGCTTTTAAGAGAAGCATTGGAGAATGTTGGGCCAATGGTTGAAGTAAAGTCACGCCGAGTAGGTGGTGCTACCTACCAAGTTCCAGTTGAAGTAAGACCGGAACGTAAGACGGCTTTGGCAATGAGATGGATTGTTGAAGCGGCCAGAAAGCGCAGTGAGAAAGGCATGATGTTGCGCCTGGCGGGTGAGTTATCGGACGCTTTGGAAAATCGCGGCTCAGCGATTAAGAAGAAAGAGGATACCCATCGAATGGCGGAAGCAAACAAAGCTTTCTCGCATTTCCGCTGGTAATCTAAATTGGGCCCGTAAGTGGGCCTTTATTATTTATATTCAAACAAAAGGTTTATTAAAGTGGCACGTAAAACCCCCTTAGACAGATACCGTAACATTGGTATCATGGCGCATATTGATGCTGGTAAAACAACAACGACAGAACGTATTTTGTTTTACACAGGTGTTTCTCATAAGATTGGTGAAGTCCATGACGGTGGTGCGGCCATGGACTGGATGGAACAAGAGCAGGAAAGAGGGATTACAATCACTTCCGCTGCCACGACCACTTTCTGGAGTGGTATGGCTCAACAGTACCCTGAACACCGTGTTAATATTATCGATACTCCGGGGCACGTTGACTTCACAATCGAAGTCGAACGTTCCTTGCGTGTATTGGATGGTGCGGTAACCTGTTTCTGTTCAGTTGGTGGGGTTGAACCTCAGTCTGAAACAGTTTGGCGTCAAGCGGATAAGTATGGCGTGCCACGTATGGGCTTTGTCAATAAAATGGACCGTTCCGGAGCAAACTTTTTCAACGTTGTTGAGCAAGTTAAGACTCGCTTGGGAGCAATGCCGGTTCCGATGCAATTGCCTATCGGTGCAGAAGACGAGTTTAAGGGCGTTATTGATCTGGTCAAAATGAAAGCGATTTACTGGAAAGAAGAAAACATGGGGATGGAATTTACCTATGAAGACATTCCAGCAGAGTTGCAGGATCAAGCAGAAGAATACCGTGAAGCCATGATTGAAGCTGCGGCAGAGTCTTCTGAAGAATTGATGGATAAATACCTGGAAGAAGGTGAGCTGTCTGAAGAAGAAATTAAGGCCGGTATTCGTCAGCGTTGTATTGATGTCGAAATCGTTCCAATGTTCTGTGGGACGGCCTTTAAAAACAAAGGGGTTCAAGCCCTTTTGGATGCGGTTATCGATTATATGCCTGCACCATCTGATGTGCCTGCGATTGAAGGTGAGTTGGAAAATGGCGAAAAAGCGACTCGTAAGTCTTCCGATGATGAGCCGTTCGCAGCTCTTGCCTTTAAAATTATGACAGACCCTTATGTAGGGACTTTGACGTTCTTCCGTGTTTATTCTGGTGTTTTGGCAGCTGGTAGTCCGGTTTTCAACACTGTTAAGACCAAGCGCGAACGTGTGGGTCGTATCTTGCAAATGCATGCGAACTCTCGTGAAGAAATCAAAGAAGTGCGTGCTGGCGATATCGCTTGTGCCGTTGGTTTGAAAGATACAACGACTGGTGACACTTTGTGTGATCCGGATAATAAGATTATCCTTGAGCGTATGGAGTTTCCAGAGCCTGTTATTTCGATCGCTGTTGAGCCGAAAACCAAAGCAGACCAAGAGAAAATGGGTATTGCTTTGCAGAAGTTGGCGGCAGAAGATCCATCTTTCCGCGTGCATACAGACGAGGAAACTGGTCAGACAATTATGGCTGGTATGGGTGAGTTGCACTTGGATATCCTGGTCGATCGTATGAAACGAGAGTTTAATGTAGAAGCGAATGTTGGTGCGCCGCAGGTTTCTTATCGTGAGACGATTAAATCATCGGTTGAAGCTGAAGGTAAATTTGTGCGTCAGTCTGGTGGTCGTGGTCAATACGGTCATGTCGTATTGAGAATCGAGCCTCAGGAAGCCGGCGAAGGTTTCGAATTCGTCAACGAAATCGTTGGTGGTGTGGTTCCAAGAGAATACATTCCTGCGGTTGAAAAAGGTTGTCAGGAACAGCTTGAGAACGGTGTTATTGCAGGTTACCCAATGGTTGATGTTAAGGTTAGCCTGTTTGACGGTTCTTACCATGATGTTGACTCGAATGAAACTGCCTTCCGTGTTGCGGCCAGTATGGGGATTAAAAACGGGGTGGTTAAAGCCAATCCTGTGATTCTTGAGCCAATGATGGCGGTTGAAGTGACCACTCCTGAAGAGTATATGGGCGATGTTATGGGTGATTTGAACCGCCGCCGTGGCTTGGTTCAAAGCATGGAAGATATTCCAACTGGTAAAAGTTGAAGGCGGAAGTGCCTTTGGCGGAAATGTTTGGTTATGCGACTCAGTTGCGTTCTTTGACGCAAGGGCGTGCTTCTTATAGCATGGTGTTTGATAAGTACTCTGATGCGCCTGCCAATATTCAGGAAGAGATCATTGCTAAGGCCAAAAAAGGCGAATAATTTAACGTATTTAATTTAATAGGACTTTAAAAATGGCAAAGGAAAAGTTTGAACGTAGTAAGCCGCACGTAAACGTTGGTACGATTGGTCACGTTGACCATGGTAAGACAACTCTTACAGCGGCTCTAACA
>LZQR01000223.1_pt1 | contig 15197 bp, 19 predicted proteins | sample 768601 | NCBI WGS metagenome assembly LZQR01 (sample SAMN05207299, study PRJNA324521) | oil field metagenome | isolation source: sample BH-FW-24 from oil reservoir | place: India: Bombay High | collected 2015-12-04
CCCAGGAATGGCGATTTTCGGGGGTAACCGTGAAACCGAGGTCGGCCCACGCCTGGCCCGCGGCCTCCAGATCCCTCACCGCTAAAACGACGTGATCGAAGCCTCGAAAATGAGATCCCGATCGGCAACGCTCAACAGCTCGACGAAAAAACCGTCGAGCTGAACCAAACGGTTGGCCGTTCCCCAGGAATGGCGATTTTCGGGGGTAACCGTGAAACCGAGGTCGGCCCACGCCTGGCCCGCGGCCTCCAGATCCCTCACCGCTAAAACGACGTGATCGAGCCCGCGCACCATTATCTTGTCCCCTTCCCGCCTTGGTCGATCAGACCAGACGGCCCTGATGGATCGCTGCGCTTATGAAGGATGCAAACAGCGGATGCGGATCGAAAGGACGGGACTTCAGTTCCGGATGGTACTGAACACGACGAACCAGGGATGATCCGCGATTTCAACCGTTTCCGGCAAAACACCGTCTGGCGATGTCCCGGCGAAAATCAAACCGCATTTCTCGAGTTCATCGCGGTAGCCGATGTTGACTTCATACCGGTGGCGATGACGCTCCGAAATGCTGGTCGTTCCATAGATTTCAGCAATCTTGGAACCGGTCTTGAGCGCAGCAGGATAGGCACCAAGGCGCATCGTACCGCCCAGATCGCCTTCGGCGTCGCGCACTTCCTTGCGGTTGCCCTTCGTCCACTCGGTCATCAGGCCGACAACAGGTTCCTTCGCCGGGCCAAACTCGGTGGAATTGGCTTCGGCGATCCCGGCGAGATTGCGCGCTGCTTCCAGAACCGCCATCTGCATGCCGAAACAAATTCCGAAATACGGGATCTTGCGGGTCCGGGCGAAGTGTGCCGCAGCAATCTTGCCCTCGGCGCCCCTTTCCCCAAAACCACCGGGAACCAGAATTCCGTGAACACCTTCCAGGTAAGGGCTCGGGTCTTCCTTCTCGAAGGTCTCCGATTCGATCCATTCAAGGTTCACCTTGACCCGGTTGCGATACCGCCATGGACCAATGCTTCGATCAGCGACTTGTAGGCATCCTTCAGAACGGTGTACTTGCCGACAATTGCGATCTTGACCTCGCCTTCCGGATTGGCAACCGCCTCGGAAATGCCGTTCCAGCGATCGAGCACCGGTGCAGGTGCCCCTTGATGCCGAAAGCAGCCAGAACTTCGTCGTCCAGCCCTTCCTTGTGGTAGGCGACCGGCACGTCGTAGATCACTTGACGTCGTAGGCCGGAATGACCGCGCTCTCGCGCACGTTACAGAATAGCGACAGCTTCCGTTTTTCCGTTTCCGGAATCGGGCGATCACAACGGATCATCAGGATATCCGGCTGAATACCAATGGACCGCAGTTCCTTTACAGAGTGCTGCGTCGGTTTGGTCTTCATTTCACCGGCGCTCGGGATGTAGGGCATCAGGGTCAGATGCACATAGACGACGTCGCCTCGCGGAAGATCGTTCCCAAGCTGACGGATCGCCTCGAAGAACGGCAGGCCTTCAATATCGCCCACAGTTCCGCCGATCTCGACGAGAACAAAATCGTAGTCCTCGTTGCCGGTCAGAACGAAGTTCTTGATCGCATCAGTCACGTGCGGAATGACCTGGACGGTTCCGCCCAGATAATCGCCGCGCCGTTCCTTGGCGATGATGTCCTGATAGATCCGCCCGGTGGTGATGTTGTCCTGCTGGTTCGCAGGACGACCGGTGAACCGTTCGTAGTGGCCGAGATCGAGGTCTGTTTCCGCACCATCGTCGGTCACAAAGCATTCGCCATGCTGATACGGGCTCATGGTGCCCGGATCGACGTTCAGGTAGGGATCGAGTTTGCGGAGACGGACCTTGTAACCGCGAGCCTGGAGCAATGCGCCCAGTGCTGCAGAAGCAAGACCTTTTCCAAGCGAGGAGACCACGCCGCCAGTGATGAAAATATATCGCGCCATGGACCAATACCATATCCTTGCCGAGGGCGCCTTGGCCACTCGGGAGTTGCGTTCTCAACACATAAAAATGCCCTGCGAGTTAAGCCGCAGGGCATATGTCGGGTGAATGGGCCAGAAGACCCGTTCGGCCGCCTTACTGGGCGGCCGGGACCTGAGGTCCGGAAGGTTGCTGTTGGTTCAGCTGTTTCAACGAATCGAGAACTCCGCCTGAACCGCCTTCGGTCGTGCCGTCCGTCGTGGCAGGCGCTTCCTGGGTTGCTGTCGGAACAGCATCAAGAATCGAACCGGGCCGGTCCTGATTCTTTGCAATAAGGCTGAGCGTCAGCGATGTAGCGAAGAAAGCGACCGCCAGAACGGCAGTTGCACGCGTCAGGATATTCGCAGTCCCACGACTGGACATCAGACCACCGCCTCCGCCGCCAATGCCAAGCGCGCCGCCTTCGGAACGCTGCAGGAGGACAACAAGCACCAGGGCCAGGACGACCATCAAGTGGATTACGATGACTACGGTTTCCATCGAACGCCATTCTTCATTGAATTCAAGATTGGCGGCCTTCTACACCAGACGCCGCCAGCTTTCCACCCTTCAATTGCGCCTTCGACACAGAAGCTTCAAGGCCGGGCACAATATATTCGGTGTCTTCAGGAATAAGCAGCAAGTATGCCGAGGAAATCTTCAGCCTTGAGACTGGCTCCTCCAACAAGGGCGCCGTCAACATTGGCAACAGACATCAGTTCACGCGCATTGCCCGGTTTCACAGACCCGCCGTAAAGAAGGCGCATGGAAGCTCCTTCCCCGCCGAACCTTGCGGAAAGATTGTCCCGCATTGCCTTGTGCATTTCCTCAACATCACCTGCGGTTGGTGTCAGACCTGTACCGATCGCCCAGACAGGCTCGTAGGCAATCACGCAGTTTTCGGCAGTCGCCCCATCCGGAACCGATCCGTTCAATTGGCGGTCGACAATAGCAAGTGCCTGGCCTGCCTTGCGCTCGGCTTCTGTCTCGCCGACACACACAATCGCCACAAGGCCGGCTCTCCAGGCTGCCCGAGCCTTTTCATTGACATCAACATCGCTTTCAGCGTGATCCGTCCGGCGTTCGGAATGACCGACGATGACGGCCTTTGCGCCGGCATCTGCAAGCATTTCAGCGGAAATGTCACCGGTGTGAGCACCAGATACAGCGGTATGGCAATCCTGACCACCTACAGACAGAGCGCCGCCGCCAGCCTTTTCCGCAATTGCTGCGATCAGCGTTGCAGGCGCACAAATCATCGCATCGACCGAATCCGCCAGATCGTCACTGATGCCGGCGATCATCTTGTAGACTTCAGCCTGGCTTGCCTTCAGACCGTTCATTTTCCAGTTACCTGCAACCAGCGGCTTGATCGCTGCGCTCATGTTCAGTTTCTCCCGCGGCATGATCCTTGATTTGCCGCCTATAGAGCAGAAGCGTACACGCGTTGCAATCACCCTGAGGACGGGAAAACCCAAATCGCTTCCGAAGTTTGTAAAAGGCCGCCTTGCGGCGGCGGCGCGGCGTCTTTATGATCCGCCCGCTCCGGCCAAGGCCGGTCCTGAATTCAGCCGGTGACGCCGCTGCCGGAACGAAGAAGAATACGGGAGTCGTCATGCTTGACGCGCTGCGCAAGGGCGCTGGCACCTGGGTTGCCAAACTGTTTATTGCTCTGTTGATCTTTAGCTTCGCCGTTTGGGGCATTAGCGGTTTCTTGACCGGTGTCGCCAGAACACCGCCGCCAAGGTCGGTGACACGGAAGTCTCCCTGTTCGATTTTGATCGGGCCTACAGGCAGGACCTCGGACGGCTGGCTCAACAGTTCGGCCGGCCGCTGACGCCGGCAGAAGGTGCGACCCTCGGTGTTCCGCAGCAAACCCTGGGCAAGCTTGTGGCCGAAGCGGCCATGAACAACACCGCTCAAAACATGAAACTCGGTGTTTCGGACGAACGCCTGGCGACCATTATCCAGAGTGACCCTGCCTTTCAGGGTCTGGGTGGCAGGTATGACAAGAACCGGCTACAGCAGGTTCTGCAGGCCAACGGATACCGGGAAGACGAATATGTCGTCGAACGCCGCAGGTTGCAGAGCGTGCGCAGCTTGCAGAAGGCCTCGCCGGCAGCATGAAGGCTCCGATTGCCTATCTGGAAGTTCTTGACGCCTATCAGGGAGAAACACGAAGCGTTGATTACCTTGTCGTCACACCGGAATACATCGGAGACATCGAGGATCCGGTCGAAGGTGTGCTGACAACCTACTTCGAAGAGAACAAGGACAATTTCCGCGCACCCGAGTTCCGTGAAATCAAATACGTCTCACTCACGCCGACGTCTCTCTCTCGTCCGGATGACATTTCCGACGAAGACGCTCGCGCTGAGTTTGAGCGCCGGTCGGAAGATTTCTTCCAGCCCGAACGCCGTAAGATCCGTCAGATGTCCTTCCCGTCTCAACAGGCTGCGGAAGAAGCTGCCGAAGAAATCGCGAACGGCAAGACCTTTGACGAACTCATGAGTGAACGCAACCTTGCCAACAACGACGTTGCCCTTGGCGTCATGGCAAAGGCCGATTTTCTCGATGAAGCTATCGGCGATGCCGCTTTCAGCCTGGAAGAAGGCGCGACCAGCGGTACGGTGGAAGGCAGGTTCTCGACTGTCATTCTGAATGTCGAAGAAATCCTTCCTGAAAGCACCAAACCCTTCGAAGACGTGAAGGACGAGATCGTCCAGAGCCTCGCAAAGGAACAGGCGGAACGGGAAATTCTGGATCTGCTTAACGAAGTCGAGGATGCCCGGGCCGGCGGTGCTCCGCTGGACGAAATCGGCGAGCGTTTCTCCCTGACTGTAGAAACTCCGTCAGCTTTTGATGCATCCGGAAACGGTGAAGACGGTAAACCCGTAACCTTGCCTGATGCAGAGGGACTTGTAGCAGGTGCGTTCGACAGTGACATCGGCATCGAAAACGATGTCCTTCAGCTCGGTGAGCAAGGCTTTCTTTGGTATGATGTCGCAAAGGTTATTCCGTCGCGCGAACGCACCCTGACGAAGTTCGCGAAGACGTCATTGCCGCCTGGAAGCAGGATGAGCTCGGCAAACGCTTGAGCGACACTGCGGCAGACCTCTTGGCCAAGGCAGAAGGCGGCACGCCGTTCATCGCCCTTTCCGCAGAAACCGGGCTGGAAGTGAAATCCGCAACTGACCTGAAGCGCAACACGCCGTCCGGGGATTTCGGCCGCGAAGCTGTTTCGACAGTATTCAACGGCCCCGTTGGAACAAGCGCGGTCACCGAAACCAACGATGGCAACGGTCGGATCGTGCTTAAGGTGAGCGGTTCCAAGTACCGGACTTCCAGAGCGACGCACCGCAAGTAGCGGCCCTGGGTCAGCAGCTTTCCCAGCAGATTCAGGACACGCTGCTCGGCCAGTTCATCTCCGACCGGGAAAGCAAGGCAGGGGTCGAGATAAACAATGCCGGTATCGCTCAGATGATCGGGTTGGACCGGAATTGATCCGTTTGAAAGTGGAATGACGACATGAGCACATTCAAGGACTTCATCGCCAAGGTGTCAGACGGTCACGCCTTGAGCCCTGAAGAAGCCCGCGAAGCCTTTGAGGTGATCCTGTCGGGATCTGCAACACCATCGCAGCTTGGCGGGTTTCTGATGGCCTTGCGTGTGCGCGGCGAAAGCATTGCCGAAGTCACGGGTGCGGTCGCTACCATGCGGTCCAAGATGATCCCTGTGAGGGCCCCGGCCAACGCGATGGATATAGTGGGAACGGGTGGCGACAATTCCGGCAGCTACAATATTTCCACGTGCACGGCCCTGGTCGTCGCCGGCAGCGGCGTTCCGGTCGCCAAACACGGCAACAGGTCATTGTCTTCAAAGTCGGGCGCTGCAGAAGCGCTCGCCGAGCTTGGCGTCAACATCGATATCGATGCCAGGAAGATATCCGATTGCATCAACAGGGCGGGTATCGGTTTCATGTTTGCCCCGCTGCACCATGCAGCCATGAAACACGTGGGTCCAACCCGCATGGAACTCGGCACGCGCACAATCTTCAATCTGCTTGGCCCATTGACCAATCCCGCAGGCGTGAAGCGTCAGATGGTTGGTGTATTTGCCCGCAAATGGGTCGAACCGCTTGCGGAAGCTCTTCGCGAGCTAGGTCCGAAAAGGCTGGTCGTTCACGGTCCGACGGAATGGACGAAATAACCACAACCGGTCCAACCGCTATTGCCGAACTCAAGAACGGGACAATCCGTTCGTTTGAAATTTCACCCGAAGATGTTGGCCTTGCCGTTTCCGACCCGAAGGATCTCAAGGGCGGACTTCCCTCGGAAAACGCGAAAGCCCTGCGCGACGTCCTCGCCGGAGCAAAGAACGCCTATCGCGATGTGGTGCTGTTCAATGCGGCTGCCTCCCTGCTGGTTGCAGACAAGGTGGAAACCTTGAAGGATGGTGTCGAGTTGGCGGCGCAATCCATTGACAGCGGATCCGCAGCCGACACCTTGGAAAAGCTTGTCGCAGCATCGAACGGGTAAGACATGGCAGACATTCTTCAAAAGATCGAAGCCTACAAGCGCGAGGAAATCATCGCTGCAAAGGCATCCGTTCCGATCGACGAACTCAAGGCACGCATCAAAGACGTGAGTGCTCCACGCGGGTTTCTCAAGGCGATCGAAGCCAAACACGATAACGGTGAGTACGCTCTCATTGCGGAAATCAAGAAGGCCAGCCCTTCGAAAGGGCTCATTCGGGAAGATTTCAATCCACCTCTCCTGGCTAAGGCTTACGAAGTAGGTGGCGCAGCCTGTCTTTCGGTCCTTACCGATACGCCCTCTTTTCAGGGAAAGCCTGAATTTCTGACGGCTGCACGTGACGCTGTTGCCCTTCCGGCGCTACGCAAGGATTTCCTCTACGATCCTTACCAGGTATATGAAGCCAGAGCCTGGGGAGGCGATTGCATCCTGATCATTCTGGCCGCTGTTGATGACGACACCGCCAAAGCATTGGAAGACACCGCGTTCGAACTCGGAATGGATGTCTTGCTTGAGGTACATGACGCTGATGAGCTGGAGCGTGCGCTCAAGCTGTCGTCTCGTCTGCTCGGTATCAACAACCGAAATCTCAAGACATTCGAGACCAGACTGGAAACAAGCGAAGAGCTTGCACCGCGCATTCCGGACGACAGAATCATCGTCGGCGAAAGCGGCCTGTTCACCCCAGCCGACTATCCCGAATGAACAAGGTTGGTATTTCAACGTTCTTGATCGGCGAAAGCCTGATGCGTCAGGAAGACGTCGCCTCGCTACCAGAACGCTCCTGGCCCGTCCGGCCCTCTCCGAAGCGGTTTAGGCGGACATGGCCAACAAGGACGCCAAACTGACCCATCTGGATGCGGCAGGGTCTGCCAACATGGTGGACGTATCCGAGAAGTCCGTAACGCATCGGATTGCCGTGGCGCGCGGGACCGTCACCATGCGGACTGAAACCCTGGATCTCATTCGGTCCGGTAACGCCAAGAAAGGCGACGTTATCGGCACAGCACGCATAGCCGGCATCCTGGCCGCCAAGAAGACCCACGAACTGATACCGCTCTGCCATCCACTGATGTTGTCCAAGGTGTCCATCGACATCGATACCGATGATGATCTTCCCGGCCTCATAGTGACAGCGACAACCAAGGTCAGCGGCCAGACAGGTGTCGAGATGGAAGCCTTGACCGCATGCTCGCTGGCCTGCCTGACGATCTACGACATGGCTAAGGCCGTAGACCGGGGCATGGTCATCGGAGATATCCGTCTGGTTGAAAAATCCGGTGGCAAATCCGGCCATTGGAAACTCGACAAGGACGGCAGCCTGGGTGGCACCTGATGAGCCTGATGCCTGTCGACGAAGCGCTGACGAAGCTCCTTTCCGGCGTAAAACCTCTTGAAACGGAATATGTTCCGCTCGAGAGCGCCAACGGCAGATATCTGTCCGCCCCCCTTGTTTCCACCCGAACCCAACCGCCCTTCGCAGCGTCTGCGATGGACGGGCTACGCCATTCGTCATGAAGATCTTTCCGCTTCCCGAACATCCTTGACCGTTGTCGGCGAAGCGCCGGCCGGCCATGGTTTTTCCGGAACGGTCGGCAACGGAGAAACGGTGAGGATCTTTACCGGCGCTCCTGTGCCGGCCGGTACGGACACGATCCTGATCCAGGAAAACGCTGAGCGTGAAGGCGAGCGCATAACCGTTCTGGAGAACCCGGCCAAGGGCGCATTCGTCCGTCCGGCCGGCCTGGACTTTTCCGAAGGTGATGTGCTTCTGCAACCGCCGCTCAAACTTGCGTACCGGCATCTCGCCCTTGCCGCTGCAATGAACCACGCGGTCCTGCCGGTGCACCGCAGACCGAAGGTTGCGATACTCGCAACCGGAGATGAACTCGTTCGCCCAGGAACGGAACCGGGACCGGATCAGATAATCGCCTCGAACCACGCAGGTATCGCCGCACTCGTGGAAGATTGTGGCGGTCAGCCACTCGATCTTGGAATATCACCCGACGAACCGGTGGCACTTGCGAACCACGTTAGGCGTGCGATTACCGAGAAGGCCGACATATTGGTCACGCTCGGAGGTGCCTCGGTCGGCGACCACGATCTTGTTCAAAGTGTCCTTGGACAGGAAGGCATGGACCTGGCGTTCTGGCGAATTGCAATGCGTCCGGGCAAGCCGTTGATGGCAGGCCGTCTTGGCGGCACCAAGGTTCTTGGTCTGCCCGGAAACCCCGTCTCAAGCCTTATATGCGGCTTGCTGTTTCTGAAGCCACTCATGCAGGCAATGCTCGGTCAGACGCCGGAACAGTCCGGACCTCAACGAGCCATACTCGCTTCTCCCTTGCCCGAGAACGACCGCAGGCAGGACTACGTCAGGGCAACGCTTTCCAATTCGGAACACGGCGATCTGATCGTAACGCCGTTTTCCCGGCAAGACAGTTCCATGTTGAACCTGCTCGCCAAATCCGGCGCACTTGTGGTCCGTCCACCTCATGCACCGGCACTGGAAGCCGGAGCAGAAGTGCCCATACTGGTACTCTGACGTGACGCGGCAGCTAGCAGTGCGACTGTCTGCGCTTGTGCCCCAATCGAGAAGCTGACTACTCCTCCCTCAGGAAAACAAAACCCGGCCGAGTCTCGGCCGGGTTCTTATTCTTAAATCAGCACGAGGTCGGTTACGCCTTCTGGACGGCGCGCTTTGCCATAACGGTAACCAGGTTCGCACGATAAGCAGCAGACCCGTGAATGTCTGACAGAAGATCGTCTGCGTCGGGTGCTATGCCGGCGACGGCGTCGGCTGAGAAATTACTTGCAAGCGCCGTTTCCATGGCGGACATGCGGAAGACGCCACCCTGCCCTGCTCCGGTTACCGCAACCTTGACGGAGCCATCGTTGCCTTTGGCAACGAAGACACCGGCCATGGCATAACGCGATGCCGGGTTCGGGTATTTGGCATAGGCACTGGCCGCTGCACCCGGAAACTTGACCGCGACGACGATTTCATCTTCATCAAGCGCGGTTTCAAACATGCCGGTGAAGAACTCTTCCGCTGCCAGTTCCCGCTTGCTGGTGACAACGGTAGCACCGAGCGCAACCAGCGCAGCAGGATAGTCGGCTGCAGGATCATTGTTGGCAATCGAGCCGCCAATGGTGCCCATATGACGAACCGCCGGGTCACCAATGCCACCGGCGAGTGACGCCAGTCCAGGAAGCTTCTGCTTCACCAGATCGGAAGTCGAGACTTCGAAATGGCTCGTTGCTGCGCCGATGGTCACACCATCGCCGTTTGCGCTGATCCCCTTCATGTCCGCAATCTTGGTGACATCCACCAGATCGCTGGGGGCTGCAAGCCGCTGTTTCATGGTTGGCAGCAAAGTCTGGCCACCACCAAGGAATTTGCCGTCATCGGCATTGGCCATTAGTGAAGCAGCTTCCGCTACCGATCCGGCCTTGTGATACGTCGTTTCATACATGCTGGGTCTCCCCGGATTTCGAACTGTGCAATGGCGGGCGGGTTGCCCCGCCCGAAAATCCCGTTGTGGCGTTATTCGGCCGCCTGCTTCACACCTGCGTGGTAAAGCGCCCAGACCTTTTCAGGAGAGGCTGGCATCGACAGGCTGTTGTCCCCGATCGCATCCGTGATCGCATTGATAACTGCCGGCGGAGATCCGATAGCCCCGGCCTCGCCGCAACCTTTCATGCCAAGCGGGTTGCCTGGGCAGGCCGTGACATGCGTCGACAGATTGTAGGACGGCACATCATCGGCACGCGGCATGCAGTAATCCATGTAGGACGCCGTCAGCAGCTGGCCGTTTTCGTCGTAGGACGCATTTTCCAGAAGTGCCTGGCCAATGCCCTGCGTAATACCGCCATGCACCTGACCTTCCACGATCATCGGGTTGATGATGTTGCCGAAGTCGTCAGCCGCGACGAAGTTGACCACTTCCGTCTTGCCCGTATCCGGATCCACCTCGACTTCGCAGACATAAGTACCTGCCGGGAAGGTGAAGTTGGTCGGATCGTAGAAGGCTCCTTCCTTCAGGCCCGGCTCCATGCCTTCAGGCAGGTTGTGCGCCGTGTAGGCAGCGAGAGCCACCTCGGTGAAGGTCAGCTTCTTGTCGGTACCGGCTACTTTCAATTCGCCACCTTCGATCTGGATGTCTCCTTCGGAGGCTTCCATCAGGTGAGCAGCAATCTTCTTCGCCTTGGCTTCTACCTTGTCGAGCGCCTTGACGATTGCCGACATGCCGACCGCACCGGAGCGCGAGCCGTAGGTTCCCATACCGAACTGAACCTTGTCGGTATCGCCATGAACAATGGACACCGCATTGGTATCCAGGCCAAAACGTTCGCTGATCAGCTGGGCAAAGGTTGTCTCGTGTCCCTGACCATGACTGTGCGACCCCGTCAGAACCTCGATCGATCCGACAGGGTTTACCCGCACTTCCGCAGATTCCCAAAGACCGACACCAGCACCAAGTGAACCGACCGCAGCGGACGGCGCAATACCGCACGCCTCGATGTAGCAGGACAGACCAATACCGCGCAGCTTGCCGCGGGAAGCTGCTTCCGCCTTGCGGGCGGCAAAGCCGTCGTAGTCCGCGGCCTTCAGGGCTGCATCCAGCGTCGCATCATAATCACCTGCGTCGTAGCACATGATCACCGGTGTCTGATGCGGGAACGTGCGGATGAAGTTCTTGCGACGGAACTCTGCCGGCGACAAGCCCACTTCACGGGCTGCCGTTTCCATGATCCGCTCCAGAAGATAGGTCGCCTCCGGCCGGCCTGCGCCCCGATAGGCGTCCACCGGTGTGGTGTTGGTGTAGACCGTCTTCACGTTGGCGTGGATAGCCGGAATGTCGTACTGACCCGAAAGAAGCGTAGCGTAGAGATACGTCGGCACGGAAGACGAGAACAACGACATGTAGGCGCCGAGATTGGCGATCGTCTTGACCCTGAGGCCCAGGATCTTGTTGTCCGCGTCAAGCGCGAGTTCCGCTTCAGAGCGATGGTCCCGGCCATGTGCATCCGTCAGGAAGGCTTCGGTCCGGTCAGACACCCACTTGACCGGAGACCGACACGTTTGGACGCCCACAGGCAGACCATTTCTTCCGGGTAGATGTAGATCTTGGAACCAAAGCCACCACCGACATCAGGCGCAATCACACGCAGCTTGTTTCAGGAGCAACGTTGTAGAAGGCCGACAACACCAAGCGAGCCACATGTGGATTCTGCGAAGTAGTGTAAAGCGTATAGTGCTCCTCGGCCGCATCGTAACCTGCAAGAGCTGCGCGCGGCTCCATCGCGTTCGGAACGAGGCGGTTGTTATGGATCTCCATGCGCGTGACATGAGCGGCCTTTCGAAGGCCGCGTTTGTGGCTCCTTCGTCGCCAATTTCCCAATCGTAGATCAGGTTGCCTTCGGCTTCCGGGTGAATCTGCGGGGCACCTGCTTCGAGTGCCGCAAGCGGATCGATAACGGCTGGCAATTCCTCATAATCAACCACAACCGCGTCAGCGGCATCACGTGCCTGAGCCTGCGTATCGGCCACAACCACGGCAACAGCCTGCCCGACATGGCGGACAATTTCCGGTTCCAATGCGCGCCAACCGCCCATCTTCATCGGCGAACCATCCTTGGAATGGATCATCCAGCCACAGATCAGGTTGCCGATACCATCACCCACCAGTTGGTCGCCGGTGAGAACCGCATCCACTCCCGCATTGCCAGAGCAGCGCTCGCGTCAATCCCCTTGACCTTTGCATGCGCGTGCGGCGAGCGAACGAAAGCAGCGTACCCCATGCCCGGCATGGTCATATCGTCGGTGTATTTGCCCTTGCCGGTAATGAAGCGCTTGTCTTCCTTGCGCAAGGCACGGGCGCAATCCCTTCAACTGCCATTTCTTCTCTCCCGAATATCTGCCGGCTCCGCCAGTACCGGACATCCTCCACTCGCCGGACAATCCGGCTGCTGCCATCAAGCAACTGTCTCTCAAGACCTGGCGGTCAATACGAAGATGCCTGTTCCTCCCGGCATTTCATGCGATTGATCGGTCTTGCTGTCCTGCTGCGCGAACGTGTTCGCGCATCAATTTTGGGAGTTCAGGCCAACGCCGTTATTCGGCGGCCTGAGCCATACCGGCCATTTGATCGGAGGCGGCTTTGATCGCCTTGACGATATTGTGGTAGCCGGTGCAGCGGCAGATATTGCCTTCCAGCTCGTGGCGAATGGTTGCCTCGTCGAGATTTCCGGCACCATGACGCTTTATCATGTCCACGGCGGTCATGATCATGCCGGGGGTACAGAAGCCGCACTGAAGCCCGTGATGTTCACGGAAAGCTGCCTGTACGGGATGCAGGCTGTCGGCTGTGCCGATCCCCTCAAGTGTTACAACTTCTGCGCCGTCGGCCTGGGCTGCGAGCATGGTGCAAGACTTTACGGCCTTGCCGTCGACATGCACAACGCAGGCACCGCATTGCGAGGTGTCGCAGCCAACGTGCGTACCAGTCAATCCGCGCACGTCCCGGATAAACGATACGAGCAGCGTCCGGTCTTCGACATCAGCCGAAACCGTCTTGCCGTTCAATACCATCGATACTTTCGACATGAATTCCTCTCCCTCATGAAATTCCCTGAACCGGAGTGATCAAGCCGGCCCACCTGCATGAAATGACAGGCAAGACCTCTGATGTCCGATCCAGACCAGCGTACGAATAAACAATCGAATTCGATTGCGTGTCACTGACCCAATTTCCCGGCTTGTCACCGTGTTTTATGCTGGGGCCCTGGCGCGTCCTAAATTGTCAGAGCCCGATCATTTCAAGATTTGTCCTACCCGTCAACTTGCAAGTGCAAGCACGACAATCACGGCGGCGAGCAACACGAGCCCCCAGACCATGGGGCCGCCGAACACGTTGCGTCCCGCAGCGGCTTCAATATTTTGTTCCGCCTGATGGATCTTTTCCTCGACTGCATGCTCCGCATCCTCAATTGCGTGCATGACTTCGCCAGGGGACTCTTCAATCGCGATCCGCTTGGCTTCCTCGGCCACACCGGGATCCAGATCGTCATCGGCACCAGCTGCGGTCGCAGTTTCGTCCTGTCCTGCCGGTGAACCGACCATCTCGGAGAACTTAGTGAAAAAGTCTTCCGCCATTTTCTTGGCGGTAGAATCAATCAGCCGGCTGCCGAGCTGGGCAAGTTTGCCCCCGACCTGCGCCTTGGCTTCGTAGGAAAGTATGGTTTCGTCACCTTCCTCCGTAAGCTTCACATCCGCAGACCCCTTGGCAAATCCGGCGACGCCGCCCTTGCCTTCTCCCGAGATCGTGTAGCTTTCCGGAGGATTGATGTTCTCAAGGGTCACTTCCCCTTTGAACTTGGCTTTGACAGGCCCGATTTTCGATGTGACCGCGGCGGTCATTTCGGTGTCCGAGGTCTTCTCGAGGCTTCGCAGCCCGGGATGCAGGCCCGCAAGACATCCGGATCGTTCAAGGCTTGCCATACGGTTTCCCGTTTGGCCGGAATCCGGTGGGAGCCGCTCATGTCCATATGTTTTCTCCCCAAGTTGCGCTTTTGCGCATATTTACAAAGGTCCAGTCGACATTCAACGCGATTGACGCGTCCGCCGCAAACACGTTTTCCCGCATGAGAGCGTGTTTCGTACAAATTTTCAATCGCTTATGTGAACAGAATTGCAGAACGCAATCCTTGACAGGCTGTCCGATGTCTTCAATTCAACGTATGACCTAGCTGTCGCAGTATGCGCCAAAAAGGCACTTTTGTCCTGACAGTTCCGGCCAGAATTTGATAAACGGACGGATAAACTGTTTTATCCGAAGGCAACGCCTGGTTCGACAGCCTTCTGGATGAAACCGGACAGGTCATTGGTCGCCAGAGGCTTGGCGTAGAAATATCCTTGCAGGTAGTCGCAATGCAGCTCCTGCATGATATTTCTCTGGGCAACAGTCTCGACACCTTCTGCTGTAACGTTCAGATCCAGCGCCTGCGCAACGGCGATGATGGATTTCACGACAGCAAGCGCATCCGCATCCTGATCCATGTTCATGATAAAGCTTCGGTCGATCTTGATACCGTCAACCGGCAGCTTGCGCAGATAACTGAACGAGGAATACCCGGTGCCGAAATCGTCAATAACGACGCGCGCCCCCTTGTCACGCAGCCACGTCAGGAAGGCCAGGGTCACCTGATCGTTGCTGAGGAACAGCCCTTCGGTCACCTCGAAAACCAGGCGATCCAGCGGCAATTCCGCGGCTGTCACAGCATCTTCGATGTCCTTGTATATCCGGTTTGCCTGAACCTGCCTGGGAGACAGGTTCACATTCAACCGAACGTCATCGGAAATTCCGGTCAAGCTGCTGAACTCGGTAAAGGACGTCTTGAACATCCATGCGCCGATTTCGGTAATAAGACCACTGGCTTCGGCAGCTTCGATCATCCGAGGCGGTATTCAGGAACGTTCCACTGGGAGTACGGAACCGCATCAGGCCTCGAAGGACGCAAGGCTCTCGTCCCGGGCGTGGCATGATCGCTGATAATTCAGCGAAAACTTCGTCTGGTTGGAACTACCGGTAAGCAGCGAAGCGCCGATTTCGGTAATAAGACCACTGGCTTCGGCAGCTTCGATCATCCGAGGCGGTATTCAGGAACGTTCCACTGGGAGTACGGAACCGCATCAGGCC
>LZQR01000224.1_pt1 | contig 15148 bp, 19 predicted proteins | sample 768601 | NCBI WGS metagenome assembly LZQR01 (sample SAMN05207299, study PRJNA324521) | oil field metagenome | isolation source: sample BH-FW-24 from oil reservoir | place: India: Bombay High | collected 2015-12-04
CGGTGCACGATCAACGTGTTCGCGGTCGGAATATCCAGCCCGGATTCCACGATCGTTGTCGACAGCAGGACGTTGTACTTGCCCTCATAGAAGGCGTTCCGTCAACGTCTTGTTGGCAGGAACCGTAAAGAGCGCGTAGGCGCGGGTCTTGGACCGGCCGACACGGCCGCGCAGCTGGTAGAGCTGTGCAAGGCCGAACATATCCGCCCGGTGCACGATCAACGTGTTCGCGGTCGGAATATCCAGCCCGGATTCCACGATCGTTGTCGACAGCAGGACGTTGTACTTGCCCTCATAGAAGGCGTTCATGACGTCTTCCAGTTCCCCCGGAGGTATCTGGCCGTGGGCAACCGCCACTTTCAGTTCAGGCACCTGATTTTCAAGGAACTCGAGGCGCTCTGCAATGTCGGCAAGGCGCGGACAGACATAGAAACTCTGCCCGCCTCTGTAATGCTCGCGCAGAAGGGCTTCTCGAACCACCAACGGATCGAACGGCGAAACGAACGTGCGCACTGCCAGCCGGTCAACCGGCGGCGTCGCGATCAGCGACAGTTCGCGTACCCCGGTCAGCGCAAGCTGCAAGGTCCGCGGGATCGGTGTCGCCGATAGCGTCAACACGTGAACGTCCGATTTCAGCTCCTTCAGCCGCTCCTTGTGCTTGACCCCGAAATGCTGCTCCTCGTCGATGATAAGAAGGCCGAGATCCCGGAATTCGATGGACTTTCCCAGCAACGCATGGGTGCCGACGACAATATCGACTGACCCGTCCGTGATGCCTTTCTTGGTCAGGCTCAGTTGCTTGGTGGGCACCAGGCGGGATGCATGGGCGACGTTGATCGGCAGACCATGAAAGCGCTCGGAGAAGGTCTTGAAGTGCTGACGGGCCAAAAGGGTCGTCGGCACCACCACCGCAACCTGGCGCCCGGACATGGCGGCAATGAAAGCTGCACGAAGTGCCACTTCCGTCTTGCCGAATCCAACGTCGCCGCAAACCAGCCGATCCATCGGGACGCCCTGATGACAGATCGTCGAAAACCGCATCGATCGCCGTAAGCTGATCGTCTGTTTCCTCGTAGGGGAATCGCGTCGCGAACTCGTCGTAGACGCCTTCCGGTGTTTCCACCACCGGCGCGGTCTTTAGAGCGCGTTGAGCTGCTGTCTTGATCAGGCCGTCGGCGATTTCCAGAATGCGCTTCTTGAGCTTGGCCTTGCGTGCCTGCCAGGCACCGCCACCGAGCTTGTCGAGCTGGGCTTCCTGGTCTTCCGAGCCATAGCGGGACAGAAGCTCGATGTTTTCGACCGGAAGATAGAGTTTGTCGCCACCGGCATATTGAAGTTCCAGGCAGTCATGCGGCGCGCGACAGCTTCAATCGTTTTCAGACCGATGAACCTGCCGATACCGTGGTCCACGTGAACGACGAGATCGCCTTCCGAAAGGCCCGTCGCTTCGGTAATGACGTTGGCGCCCTTGGACTTGCGACGCGACTTGCGAACCAGCCTGTCGCCGAGAATGTCCTGTTCGCCGATGAAGACGACGTCATTGAGCTCAAAGCCATGCTCGATGCCCAGTACACACAGCGCGGTTGTCTTGGCGGGAAGGCCCTCGATGTCCTTCAACGTGTCCGCATTCTTGACCGCTCCAAGACCATGGTCTTCAAGAATCTGGCCGAGTCGGTCGCGCGAACCTTCCGACCAGCAGGCAATCACCGTGCGTTTGCCCTGTTTTTGCAGTTGGCGCACGTGAGTAGTCAGCGCGTCAAAAAAATGTTGATGTCGCCCGCCGCCCTTTCGGCAGCAAAACTCCGGCCCTGACGCCCACCCAGTTCGACAATCGTCTTGCCGCTGCCTGGCGGCGGCGTAAAGGGATCAAGTGCGGCGCTTGCGCGTCGGCGACAGCTGCACGCCATTCCTCTTCGGTGACATAGAGACTGGCCGGTTCAACCGGCATGTAAGGCACCGTTCCGGCGCTTGTCCCCATTTCGCGCGCTTCCTGACGTGCGCGGTAGTATTCCGTGACCTGGTCAACGCGTTCGCGGACTGCGTCACTCATGCTGGTGTCCAGAACGACAGGCGTATCGCCGATGTAATCGAACAGGCTTTCCAGTCGGTCGTGGAACAGTGGCAGCCAATGCTCCATGCCTGCGTATCGGCGACCGTCACTGATCGACTGATAAAGCACGTCTTCTCGGCTGGCTGCGCCAAAATTGGCAAGATAGGAACGACGGAAGCGGGAGATGGCTTCCTCGGACAATACGACCTCGCTCATCGGAACCAGGTCAAGGCGTTTCAGTTGTTTGGAGGTTCTCTGTGTTTCTGCGTTGAATGAGCGGATCGATTCAAGGGTATCGCCGAAGAAATCGAGCCGCACGGGCTCCTCCGCTCCAGGCGCGAAGAGATCGACAATACCGCCTCGAACAGCATATTCACCGGTTTCACGAACGGTCGGAGTTCGCGAAAAACCGTTCATCTCCAGCCATGTTGAGATCGCTCCCATGTCGACCCGGTTACCCGGTGCCATGGAGAAGGTCTGGTCGGCCATGAAAGAGCGCTCGGGAACACGCTGAAGTGCCGCGTTGAGCGTTGTCATCAGTACGGTTTTCTTGCCATCCGTCATGCCACGCGCAAGTTGGCCGAGCGCCAGCAAGCGGCGTGCACTGATCGCAGAATTGGGCGAAACGCGGTCGTATGGCAGGCAATCCCAGGCGGGCAACTGCAGGATTTCGACCTCGGGATCGAAGAACTGAAGTGCTTCGCTGACCATGGCCATGCGCGTGGCGTCGCGAGCGACAAATACCAGGGCAAGGCCATGCGCCCGTGTTTCGGCGAGCAGCCTTGCAAGAGCGTAGCTTTCGGCTCCATCCGGAACGCCGGCAAGCGTCACGTTGGCCTGATCCTTCAGCAGGCTGTCAAACACAGCTGGCGTCCTTGTTGTTATCTGCCGAACCCGGCCGGACCGGCGGCTTCATGATAGGCTATGATGCGGCGGTAAAGCGGACCGTCCCACTCCTGCGGCAAGGGCTTGCGACCCGTCATCCAGGCGTACAGATCCTGATCATGCGCTGTCAGCAGGTGCTCGAGTTCGAGGAGTTCTTCTTCCGTAAGGCTGTCGATCTTGGCATCCGCAAATCCACCCAACAGCAGATCCATTTCCTTCATGCCCCGATGCCAGCACCGAAACAGTATTTTCTTGCGCCGGGAATCCCGTTCGCCACCATTGGTATCGACGTGTGCGCCGGACATTTCGGACATGAGAGACAGACCTATGAGAAGCTGACCGGCCTTTAGGCAAAGGCAGTATTGTTTTCGCCGATATCGGCCGGACGAGTGATTTCGTGTCGGTTATATAGCGCCAGAGAACGAGCTTGTCAGCGCCCAGTTCACAGAATGTTCTATTTGTTGCGCAGCGCTCCGCCTTCGTGGCAGAACAGGGGTTCGTGATACCGAATACCCTGCCGTCTCTCGAAGGTTTACACGCCGAACATGCGCCCGCCGGTCCTCGATCCACTGTTTGCCCCGGTTTCGACTTTGCCTGGAATCGGGCCAAAGATCGAAAAGCTGGTGTCCGGCCTCGTCGGCAGCCAGCCGGACCGTGATGCGACCGTTGCTGATCTGCTTTTCATATTCCTCATAGCCTTATAGACCGGCGGCACCGCCCGGGCATCGCCTATTCGGAAAATGGCGACATCGTCACACTGGATGTCACCATCGGCCGGCACATGGCGCCCCCCGGCATTCGAAAGCACCTTACCGGATCAACGCCTACGACGAGACAGGCCAGATCACCTTTGTCTTCTTTCACCCGCGCCGTGACTGGCTGGAGAAAACTTTTCCCGAAGGCGAACGAAGAATCGTTCAGGCAAGTCGAATGGTTCAACGAGCGCCCTCAGATGGTGCACCCGGACTATTCGCTGAAACCTGAGGAAGCGGAAGAAATGCCGGCGATCGAACCGGTCTATCCGTTAACCGCCGGTTTGAGCTCCAAAACCCTGCAAAAGGCTGTGCGGGCGGCTGTCGACCGTGTGCCTCACCTCCCGGAATGGCTGAATGACGCCCATCTTCACCAGACTGGCTGGCCGGACTTTGCAGAAGCCTTGAAGACACTGCATGCACCGCATGAACGCAACGACATCGACCCCGCCTCCCCCTTCATGCAGCGGCTCGCCTATGACGAGCTGCTCGCCAGCCAGTTGGCTCTTGCATGGTGCGGGCACACATGCGTACGCTTGGCGGAATATCGCGAAGCCCCAAAGGGGAACTGCAAAAAGCGGTGATAGCGTCACTGCCGTTTCAATTGACCGGCAGTCAGGCAAAAGCGATCGAAGAAATAAATGAAGACCTCGCCAAGCCAGTACGCATGTTGCGACTTCTGCAAGGCGATGTCGGCGCCGGCAAGACCGTTGTTGCGCTTGCCGCCCTGGCACAGGTGATAGAAACCGGTGCACAAGGGGCCCTGATGGCCCCGACGGAAATTCTCGCCCGCCAGCACTACGCGTCGATGTTGCCACTGTGCGAAAAGGCAGGCATTCGCCTTGCCCTGATGACCGGAAAGGACAGCCAGAAGGAACGTCGCCTTCGACAGGAGCAGTTGGACGCAGGTGAGATCGACCTCGTAGTCGGCACCCACGCTCTTTTCCAGGGAACCGTGACTTTTCGCAATCTGGCCATGGTCGTCGTAGACGAGCAGCATCGCTTCGGTGTGCATCAACGGCTCGCCCTCTCAGCCAAGGGCAACGGCGTCGATGTTCTGGTCATGACCGCCACCCCTATTCCGAGAACGCTCGTGCTGACAGGCTTTGGCGACATGGACGTGTCGCGCCTGACGGACAAGCCCGCGGGCCGCAAGCCCATCACAACCGTATCAGTGTCTCTGGACCGCCTGGACGAGATCATTGGCCGGGTTGGTGCAGCGGTCGCCGACGGACAGAAGGTCTATTGGGTATGTCCACTTGTGGAAGAATCCGAGAAGATCGACCTGGCCGCCGTTGAGGAGCGTCACCGGGTTCTGGAACATGCTCTTCGGCAACGCGTCTCACTGGTCCACGGCCGCATGAACGCCGACGAAAAGGATGCCGCCATGGCAGACTTCAAGTCCGGCGCAACCAAGGTGCTGGTGGCAACAACCGTTATTGAAGTCGCGTCGATGTGCCCGATGCCACCATAATCGTGATCGAACACGCCGAACGCTTTGGCCTCGCGCAATTGCACCAGCTGCGAGGCCGTGTCGGACGCGGTGACAAGCCTTCGTCCTGCGTCCTTCTTTACAAGGGACCGCTTGGAGAAACGGCTGGCGCGCGCCTCAACATCATGCGCCAGACCAACGATGGTTTCCTGATCGCGGAAGAAGATCTGAAGCTTCGCGGCGGTGGTGAAATTCTCGGCACCCGACAATCCGGCACGCCAGGTTTTCGTATCGCACGCGCCGACGAACACGCCGATCTGATGGAAGTTGCACGCGACGACGCGAGACTTATCCTTGAACTGGATCCGGATCTGAAAACCAAACGCGGCGAAGCTCTGCGGTGTCTTTTGTATCTGTTCGGCCGCGATGCCGCGATCAGGCTCCTCAGGGCCGGCTGACACGCTAGGGCAAAGCGGACAATGGATTACTCGGCTTGACGCACTCAGGCGTCTTCGGAGCTTCTCACCCGTTCCAGCTGCGCCGGATCGACAATATCGTCTGCGAGAATTTCCGGATATTTCGGATTGACCAGACCAGCCGAGATCACGAGCTTTGCGGCATCTTCGACACTCATGTCCAGTTCAATCACATCTTCCTTCGGAACAAACAGCAAAATCCCGATGTCGGGTTCGGCGTGGTCGGCAAGAATACGGAAAGTGTATCGGCCTTGTCCTTGAGCCGGCGCTCCACTTCGCCCTTGGTGTCGGTGGAGATGAACACAATCGCCCAGAGGCCTCTGCGTGGATATTCGATCAGCGCCGCTGTGGTGAAGCTGCTTCCGCGCTGATCAAGCACTGTCTCAAAAATCTGCTTCAAGCCACTGTAAATGTTACGAACGAGCGGCATGCGACCGACGATTTTTTCGCCAACCGAGATAAGACTGCGCCCAAGGAAGTTTGCTGCAAGAAAGCCGACGACCGTGAGGACAAACACTGCAACGATGAGCCCGAAACCGGGTATCGGAAACGGCAGGTAGGTGTCCGGATTGTAGATCTTGGGTACAAACGGCTTGACCCAGCCATCCACCCATTTGATGAAGGTCCAGGTCAACCACAGGGTAATGCCGATCGGGCCGGCGATGACCAGCCCTGTCAGGAAGTAGTTGCGAAGACGTGTTGCCGCACCCGGCCGATGGCCTATCTTGTGCGCGTCTTCTGCTTTATGTTTGTGTCGGCTCATGGGTTAAACCCGAAACTTCCCTGTGTGTGCTCGTCTTTTCAACTGACCCGCAATTAGATAAGCATCTTTATCGCAGTGCGGTATCCTTCGCTTGATTTATTTTCAGCGATGTATTCAAATTATGCCGGATTTGGAGGCAGTGTTGCGGCGGACCACGTTCAAACTTCTGGGAACCGGATGTGTCGGCCTCGGGATTGTCGGTGCGTTCCTTCCCATTCTGCCGAGCACGATCTTCTTCATCCTCGCCGCGGCCTGTTTTGCCAGATCCTCTCCCGCACTTGAGGCGCGCATCCTCAACCACCCTATCTTCGGGCCGCCAGTGATTGCCTGGCGCGAACATGGCGCGATCCCGCCGAAGCAAAGATCTTCGCCATTTCCGGAATGACCTTCGGATATGCGTCTCTATCTTTCAGCCATCCTGACCTGTGGCTTGCCATAGGTGTCGGACTGTTCATGATCGGCTGCGCAGCCTACGTCCTGTCTCGTCCATCGGGCCCGGGCAACACCCCTCCCGACGGTTGCAAGGATCCGTCATAGGTCGACGGGCTAAATGTCTGGAATAAGCCGTTTCCCAAGGGAAACAGCGCTTTCTTCCGAATATCCGAGTTGTTCGTAAAACCGCAGAACCTTGTCGTTGTCCTGACGTACCATAAGGTTGATCTTCGGACAGCCCTTCGCAACCAGGAACGCCTCGCAGCGGCTCATCAGCATTTTCCCAAGGCCCACCGTCTGGCATTCGGGATCGACTGAAAGATAGTTGATCGAGCCGCGGTGGTCTCATACCCGGCCATGACGGACCCGATAAGCCTGTCCCCGCGCAGAAGCACGAAGAAGGCTCCGTTTTCGTCGGTCTGCTTGCGGTCGATGTCCTTGTCCGGATCATTCCAGGGGCGCGTCAGGCCACATTTCTCCCAGAGCGCAATGACGTCAGCCCTGTACCGCTCCTCGAAGGGCAAAACCCGATCTTGCGTGCTTATGCTGTCCATGGACTATTCAACCGTCACGGATTTGGCCAAGTTCCTCGGCTGATCGACATCGGTGCCCATGAAGACAGCCGTGTGGTAAGCGATGAGTTGAACAGGCAACGCGTAGATGATCGGCGCAACGATATCCGACATGTCCGGCAGAATGACGGTATTTTCGGCCGCATTGCCACACTCCGACGCACCGCGCTCGTCTGTGATGAGCACGATCCGTCCGCCGCGCGCGGCCACTTCCTGCATGTTGGAAACGGTTTTCTCGTAAATCGCGTCAAAGGGCGCGATCACGAAAACCGGCATGTTTTCATCGATGAGGGCTATAGGACCGTGCTTGAGTTCCCCGGCAGCGTAGCCTTCTGCGTGGATGTAGGAGAGCTCCTTGAGCTTCAGCGCGCCTTCCAGAGCAAGCGGGAAATTTGTTGCCCGGCCGAGGTAAAGTGCATTGCTTGCCTTGGAGAGCGGATGCGCCAGTTTCTCGATATCGCTTTCACGGGCCAGGGCCTTGAGAGCGAGGCTCGGCACTTCGATCAATTCCGCGACAAGCTCCTGCTCCCGCTCTGGCGTCAGCACGCCGCGCTCCCGTCCGGCCTGCAGGGCAAGTCCGGCGAGCACCGCAAGCTGACACGTGAAGGCCTTTGTCGAGGCAACGCCGATTTCAGGTCCGGCAATGGTCTGGAAAACCTGTCGGCTTCCCGGGCTATCGTGCTTTCCGGAACATTGACGATCGCGCCGATGGTGGCACCATTCGTCTTGCAGTAGCGCAGTGAGGCGAGCGTGTCTGCAGTTTCGCCAGACTGGGAAATCACCAGCGCCGTGTCCTTGTCGCTGACCGGTGTTTCGCGATAGCGGAACTCGCTGGCGATATCGATCTCCACGGGAAGGCGGGCGTATTTCTCGAACCAGTATTTGGACACCAGACCGGCAAGATACGCTGTTCCGCAGGCCGTGATGATCAGGCGCGACAGGTCCTTGAACTTGAGTTGGTCAGCCCCTTCCACACGGGCCCGCTTGGTCGTGTAATCGAAATAGCGTGACAGCGTATGGCCCAGCACTTCCGGCTGCTCGTGGATTTCCTTGGCCATGAAGTGCTTGTAGTTGCCCTTGTCCATAAGACTGGAGGTGACAGACGACCTTGCTTCCGGACGCGTGACAGGCTGGTTCGCCTGATCGAAGATCTCAACACCTGCCCTTGTGATGACAGCCCAATCGCCCTCATCAAGATAGGTAATCCGGTCGGTAAACGGCGACAGGGCGATGGCATCGGACCCGAAGAACATTTCCCCGTCTCCATGCCCGACAGCAAGCGGCGATCCTTTGCGGGCACCGATAAGAAGATCTTCCTCACCGGAAAACAGCATCGCCAATGCAAAAGCACCCTTCAGGCGCGGCAGAACCTGTGCAACAGCATCGCGAGGAGAAAGTCCGTTGGCCATCGCCAGATTGACCAGATGGGCCACGACTTCTGTGTCGGTTTCGGTATTCAGCACGGCGCCGGCAGCGACGATTTCCTCTCGCAGTTCCAGATAATTTTCGATGATACCATTATGAACGACGGCCACCGAGCCGGCCTGGTGCGGGTGGGCATTGGCAACAGTTGGTGCGCCGTGTGTTGCCCACCGTGTGTGACCGATCCCGGAGATGCCTGTCAGGGGTGACTTTTCGAGAACAGCTTCAAGATTGCGCAGCTTGCCTTCCGCCCTGCGGCGCACGATGGCACCATCCACCAATGTGGCAACGCCAGCAGAATCATAGCCCCGGTATTCCAGCCGCTTCAGCGAATCCACGATCCGCGGCGCCGCATCAACCGTTCCCAACACGCCAACAATGCCACACATGCAAAAAGCCCTTTAAAAATGGATCCAACGGACCGCACTGCTTTAGACGACAGCGCCTGCCAACCAGAAATCAATCCCTGTTTCATTAAATGACAAGGGTCGAGAATTGTATGAAAGTCAGGATTTGGTTTCCTTGGCAGCCTTCAGCCGCTCCCGCAGCTGTTTTGCCTTGCCTTCCTTGACGATCTGCCGAGCACGGCCAAATGCCATGGAATCCTGGTCCACATCGTCGGTGATCACGCTTCCGGCAGCGACAAAAAGTCCCGCTGCAAGGCTGACCGGTGCCACCAGCGTGGAATTGGAACCGACAAAACTGCCCGCACCAATCTCTGTCCGGTGTTTCAGGTAGCCGTCGTAATTGCAGGTAATCGTGCCAGCACCAATGTTCGACTTCGAACCGACACTGGCGTCGCCGATGTAACTGAGATGATTGGCCTTGGCACCATCTTCGAAGGTCGTGTTCTTGACTTCGACAAAGTTGCCGACACGGGTGTCGGCCCCCAGAACCGCGCCGGGCCGCAGACGGGCATAGGGGCCAACAGCGCTATTTCTGCCAACGGATGCTCCCTCAAGGTGACTGAAGGCGCGGATCCTTGCTCCGCTTGCGACCCTTACCCCCGGGGCGAAGACGACATTCTGCTCTACGACCACATCAGATTCCAGAATGGTATCATGCGAGAAATAAACCGTTTGGGGCGCAAGCAATGTGCAGCCGTTTTCCAAAGCAAAATTACGCATACGAACCTGGAAATCCTCTTCACAGGCAGCCAGCTGAGCACGTGTATTGATACCTTGCGTTTCGACTTCCGAACCCGAAACCGCAACAACCTTCAAGCCCCTGCTGTTGGCGATTTCAACCGCGTCCGTCAGGTAAAATTCGCTTTTGGCATTGGCATTACCAATCGCATCCAACAAAGAAAGCGCATGCTGCCCCGAGAAACCCATGATGCCGGAATTGCAGAACGTGATCCTCCGTTCTGCGTCCGAGGCGTCCTTTTCTTCCCGAATGGCAACCAGTTGCCCGTTATCGGTCAGCAACCGGCCATAGCCGAATGGTTGTTGGGTTTCGAACCCAAGCACGGCCAGATCTGCGCATCCGACAAGGCCCGTCGAACTTTGCCAATCGTGTCTGCCGTCACCAGTGGAGTGTCGCCGAACAGGATCAGGACATCGTCCGAAGGCGAAGCCAGTGCAGAACGGGCGGCAAGCGCCGCGTGAGCCGTACCCAGCCTCTCGTGCTGGACATGACAATGCGCTTCCGGCGCAAGGTTTTGAACCAGCTTTTCAAGCTCGGGCATATCTGGGCCGGTTACGACGGAAATTCGGTCAGAGCCAGCCTGTTTCAGGGCCTTTACCACATGCCCGACCAACGGCAGTCCGCCGATCTCATGCATCACCTTTGGCAGATTGGATTTCATCCGGGTGCCAAGTCCGGCGGCCAGAACAATCGAAAGGCAAGAACGGGAAGTCATCAAAGGTCCACTGTCAATTTTTCGGGCATCACCCACACAAGTCGGCCTCTATATGCCCCGATCCACAGAACATTGAAAGATCTGACTTCCTGAGTGCTTCGGTTTGCTTTTCATTAACCATAATGCACACCTGATGAGGTATCTTCTTTGAGATTCGGTTTCAGGCTCGGAAAGCAGGACTTTTGGCAAAACGGAAGGCACAAAAATCTGTTCGGGACGTTGTCCGGGATACGTTCACGCCTTCGCGTGTCGGCCTGCTTTCCTGGGCATTTGCGGCCGTTTGCATGGGAACTGTCGGCCTTGCTTCCTATCAGTTCAGCAACGCCCACGGCCAGTTCACACCGAAGTTCGATTTCCCGACGGGAATAACTCTGCCCCCGATCGGAAGCGTGGGTTCAACTGCCTCCATCACGTCACCTTCCGGCAGAGGGGTGCCGGTAGAAGTCATGCAGTTGCCGGAAGATAGCGATCACGCCCCCCTTCCCGGCCTGGACCAGAGCCAGATCGCGGTGCTGCAGAAAGAAATCGTCGGATTGCGTCGACGCCTTAGCGCACTTGCCGAACAAAATCTTGCTTATTCGCGCCGCATCGCAGCACTGGAGAAGGAAGCTGCTTTTTCGAGGCTTTCTGAAGCGGACAATACTGGCAAAGACAGCGGTCAACCAGTGGAACCGAGCCCGGGCATCGTCCGCACCGAGGTAACGGAAAAACTGGAAAACCACTTCCCGTCCCCGTAGCGTCGCCTAAAGCAAAACGCGATGCTTCAAAGCTGAACCAGACGACTTCTGCGGCACCAGATCAGGCGGACACCAAGAAACAGGTTGCAACGCCGGCCCTTGATGTTCCCAAGGCGCCCCCCCGGATGGTCAGCATCGTTTCCGGAACCGCTCCAGTCGACGCGCCTACCCGAAGTTTCAATCCTGCCGAACCGGTCCGGATTGTCGACCTGCCAAGGGTAGATATGCCCGCGCCAGGTGGCGAACTACAAGCGACAGGTTCAATACCCTTGCTGTTGAAGACAATACGCCTTCTACACCGCCCTCGCCGGAGCCGTTCGACGCAACACCTACCCAGACGACAAGTCGACCTGCGGTTATCACGCCTTCCAGTCCCGCCGGACGGCTTCGCGGTGGCGGTGACAGCAAACTGAAGCGAAGCGATTTCGGGGCGATTATCGGTCACTACAGCTCAACTGCTGCAGCAGCAAAAGCCTGGGCCGATTTCAAGAATCAAAATGCGGAACGCATGCGTGACCTTCGCCCGCTCCTGATGGAACGAAATACGCCTCAAGGCGGCATTGCCTTGATGGTCGGACCGTTTGCCAATGCGGCGGACGCTGCCGTTGCGTGTCTTCACCTGTTGGATGTGACTGAGCTCTGTCACCCGGCCCTGTTCGCGGGTGACCCGCTCGTGACTGCGGCGGAATTTCGCGACACGGCGTTTTAAGGCAACCTAATCTCGTGAGATTTTAGTCGGTTGATGCAATGCGCCAAGCGAAGAACCTTGGCGCTGCGTTTACCCGATGGTCTGCAGCGCGGGGAACGTTTCCAGGAGCCAATAGGACAAGACCGCCATCTGCCCGGTCAGGAACATGACCCCGGTCAATACGAGAACGCCGCCCATGGTCTTTTCGACGACACCCATGTGCTTGCGGAACCGCCGCATGAACTTGAGAAACGGCGAAGCGAAAAGCGCTGCAATCAGGAACGGGATACCGAGGCCGAGTGCATAGGCGCTCAAGAGCAAGGCTCCCTGCCCCACCGTTTCTTTTCCGCCAGCGACAAACAGAATGGCAGCCAGTATTGGGCCGACACAAGGTGTCCAGCCAAAGCCGAAGGCAAGGCCGATGACATAGGCGCCAAGCGGACCCGCAGGCTTTTTCTCCACGTGAACACGCGCTTCCTTGTAAAGCAGGCCTATGCGGAACACGCCAAGGAAATGCAGGCCCATAACGATGATCGCGGCGCCGGCGATATAGCTCAGGTAATCGAGATAGGCGCGAATGAACTGGCCAAGAAAACTGGCTGTCGCCCCCAGCAAAACAAACACGGTTGAAAAACCAAGCACAAAGAACAGGGCACTCAGAAACACCCGACGCGATGCAGCCGTGCTGTCTTCTGCTTCACCTGATAGTTGCTCCAGCGAAACGCCCGCAAGGAACCCCAGGTAAGGTGGCACCAGCGGCAGGACGCAAGGCGAGACAAAAGATAGGACACCGGCAAGCGCGGCGCCTATGATGGTGACTTCCTGGATCATTCGACATTCCGGTTGTTCAGGCAGCCCACCGGCAATCCGGCGAGGCTCGGAGCGACCTTATTAGCCGCTTCCCCGCTTTGACCAAAGACACAAGGTGCTCACCATTTGGAGAGCTGTGAACACCGGTCAGTTTGCCTTGGCCGGTGCGGTTGCGGGCACTAGGCCTTTTTCCTGGAAATAGGTCAATGCGCCAGGATGTAGCGGCGCCGGCATCCCGTAGGCAACCAGGTCATTTTCGGTCAGACGGCCAAGTGCGGGATGCAGACGCTTGAAGCTGTCGAAATTTTCGAAAACCGCTTCTACGAGTGTTGTCACGATCGGTTCCGGCATGCGCGCAGACGTTACGAAGGTCGCGACACGCCGAAGGAATCCACTGGCTGCGAAAGACCATAAAGGCCCGCAGGGATGTCGGCCGGCATGTAGTAGGGAACTTCTGTCAAAAGCTCATCAACCGCCTTGCCATCGATACCAATCAGTCGAATATCGCAACGAGCCTGAGTTTCCTCGATCAACGCAGCCGGATGACCTATCAATTCGAAATAGGCATCAATTCTGCCTGAACAAAGCGCTTCAGACAGCTCCGATGTCTTGAGCTCTTCAAGATCTTCCTGATCGCTCTGCGTCCAGCCAAGGCCGCTGATCAGTGCGTTCCAGGAAGCAGCGGACCCCGATCCCTTGCTGCCGATATTTATCTTTGCCTCTTTCAAATCATCGAAGACCCGATAAGAAGATTCGTCTCGAACGACGATCGTTGCGACTTCGGCATGAAGTGAAAAGATGGAGCGTAGCTCGTCAAACGGCCCGACCTCTTCAAAGGCAGAGGTCCCGAGAAAAGCGTGATGCTGCCAGTCGGACTGCACATAACCAAAATCGATTTCACCGGAACGAATCTTTTCGATATTGGCAATTGACCCCAGCGTGGTTTCGACTGAGCAACGAACGCCGTGGTCGGCGCGTGTCATATTGACGATCTTGCAAGTCGCCCCGCCGGACGGATAGTAGACGCCGGTAACACCGCCGGTGCCAATCGTGATGAAATGCTGTTCATCCGCACGCACGCCAGCGATTGCACCGCTCATAACCAACAATCCCGCTCCCAGAAGTGCGGTAAGACGCTGCATGCGGTATTGGAACCGGACAACTGGCGCGTAAAGCACTGCGCTGCTACGAGGGTCTCCAGAGATTTTGCCAAATGTTCCGCCCTTCTGCCGCCGACAAATATGGCGGTATCCTTCAACATTTCGGCTACACACCGACCACAACAACCCAGCATCAGGCGCTGCAGTGCGACTCCTGCACATCTGGCTGCCGAGGCACCCGCAAGATTACGCAATGTCGAAGGGATAGCAAAGGCGACGCGTCAACACCAGTTCGGGACGATAGGTTCAATCACAAGTTACCGAGCCCATGACCGGACCGATAGCGCAAACAGTTTGAAAAATTTCTGGTCAGAACAAATTTCGATTGAACAAATGCTACGGACGAGAATATGCCACGGTCCCCAACCCCTTGGACCGGCCATACTCCAGACAGCGTCAGTTGTTTCGCCCTCCCCGGATCACCTCAAAGAGCTTCCCCTTTAGCTCTTCTTCAGCATCACCGTCGCGAAGGCCCTGCCGCCACTGGTCAAGGATGAGACGCAAGCCGAGCGTTTCCCGGCTATGCGGTAGGTCTCCGATAAACGACGCGAAAAACAGGTCGAGCCGTTCCCGGTCGATCAAGCCCTGGTCGATCAATCCGTGAATCAGCGTCATCGTCGCCGCGATGTGCCCTTTCACGAAATCGAACTCGACGGAGCTCGTGTGGGTGTCGATTGTCGTTGTGTGCATGTAACCTCTCATGTGCCTGATAACGTTACCTCACATAGCTTTATTGCGCTACCTGACAGTTTTCGCAGGAGAATGATCGTTATTTTCTTAGACGCGAAAATTAGCAACTAGAGTTAAAAAGAGTAAAATCTACTGTACTTGATAATACTATCAATCGAAGGACCGTTGTTGCTAATAACATGTGCGAGAATTCACCATTTCCCGAATTTGGTTGTGTGTTTTCAACAGTGACCACTGAACAACGCTGTTTTTTGCTACCCTGTTGAAAAATCGATTTTGCCTCTTGCATTGTCCTCAAGGTCGGCCTAAACACACGCCACCAACGCGGTGGCGCTGCAACAACGCACTGAACCGCTTCGGAATTGGTGAGAGCCGATAGCTCAGCTGGTAGAGCAACTGACTTTTAATCAGTAGGTCC
>LZQR01000225.1_pt1 | contig 15079 bp, 14 predicted proteins | sample 768601 | NCBI WGS metagenome assembly LZQR01 (sample SAMN05207299, study PRJNA324521) | oil field metagenome | isolation source: sample BH-FW-24 from oil reservoir | place: India: Bombay High | collected 2015-12-04
TCGATGTGACTACGCTGGAAGAAAGGGTTGCCTCTGAAACGGTATTCGCGATTCTCTTGTCGGACAAGCGCCTCAACGCGGTACTGATCGGTCCGGGTTATGGTGTTGGTGAAAAGACCCGATCTGCGGTAGCGGAGATCCTGGACTGTAACCGGGCAAGCGTGTTCGATGCCGATGGTCTGACGAGTTGCACCGTCGATCGCGCTCCGTTTTTCGATAGCATCAGGTCGCATAAGGAACCGGTCGTTCTGACGCCGCATGAGGGAGAGTTTGCTCGCCTTTTCCCGGAACTTGCCGGCGACAAGCTGACCCGTGCCAGGGAGGCAGCACGAATGTCCGGTGCTGTCGTGATTCTGAAGGGGCCGGACAGCGTTGTCGCTGCGCCGGATGGGCGTGCGGCAATCAATTGCAACGCACCTCCATGGCTTGCAACAGCCGGGTCTGGTGATGTGCTTGCCGGAATTGTAGTTGGTCTGCTTGCGCAGGGTGTTTCCGGCTTCGAGGCGGCTGCAATGGCCGTCTGGCTACATGGCGAAGCAGGCTGCGAGGCCGGGCCGGGCTGATCGCAGAAGATCTTGAGAGTGCCCTGAAACCCGCGCTTCGCGCACTTGTGGAGAAATCCGATTTACGGTGAGGCAAGGCACTGCTTTTTCCTTTGACGGGAAAATCAGCGATGCTATAGAGGCCCCGCTTCAATCGCAGGGTGGTTTGCCACTTGTTGCGACGCGGATGTGGTGAAATTGGTAGACACGCCAGATTTAGGTTCTGGTGCCGCAAGGCGTGGGGGTTCAAGTCCCTCCATCCGCACCATTCTTCAAAGTTCTTTCCATCCTGTGCGCGTTCAGCGCTTGTCGTTCGACGTTGTGCTTTTTGTCGAGAACCCTCGTATTTGGTAGCCGGTTTTTGATCACCACGCGTCAGGCCTGGTGTGGCACTGTTGACTGAGCGGAGTTGTTGCGCAGTGCAATTTGCATTCCGTGTGGCTTCAGCAGTGCGGGCCGGTCTGGTCAAGTTCTGGCCAAGCTCTGATTTGGCGTGGTCTGGCATCAGGCTGTCAACATCAGTGACGGGGAGCGGTTCTTTACTGCAGGCCGGCGAGGTTGGCGGAATTGGCTTCCGGCTCCTGGAAGAGACCAAATCACTTGGTCGAAAGAGCTGATTTTAGGCGATTTACGCCGACAAACCCCGCTCTCCCCTTGACACTTTCGGGCCTACGCAGTATCGCGCTCCCATCGTGCGTCTTGGAGTCTCTTCAAGGCGATGCATGGCCGTTTGAACGCTCCCGGCAAAGGGAGTGCAGGCGATGTGGCACACGGGATTTTAAAAACGAAACCTCCGGGGCGGATTGCCGCTCGGGACCGAGGACGACAAAACCCATGCAGGTAACCGAAACCCTCTCCGAGGGCCTCAAGCGTGAGCTGAAAATCGACATTCCGGCTGGTGATCTCGCCGCCAAGCTCGACGATTACATGGCCGACCTGAAATCCAAGGCCAACATCAAGGGCTTCCGCCCTGGCAAGGTTCCGCTCGCCCATCTGAAAAAGATGTATGGCCGTCAGGCCATGGCCGAGATCCTGTCGAACACCATCCAGGAAACCACCCAGAAGGCTGTTGAGGAGCGCTCCGAGCGCCCGGCTCTGACCCCGGAAATCGATCTGCCGGAAGAAGATGCTGAGAAGATCATGGCTGGTGACGCCGATCTTTCCTTCAAGATGACCTACGACATTCTGCCGAGCTTCGAGATCGTTGATTTCGCCGGTATCGAAATCGAGCGTCCGGTCGTTGAAATCGCTGAAGAAGAAGTCGACGAGCAAGTTTCCCAGATCGCCAAGAACAACGCACCGTTCGATGCGAAAGACGGCGCGGCTGCAGACGGCGACCGCGTGACCATGTCCTACCTGGGCAAGATCGACGGCGAGCCTTTTGAGGGCGGTGCCGACGAGAACGGCATGCTGGTTCTGGGTTCCGGTCAGTTCATCCCGGGCTTCGAAGAGCAGCTTGTTGGCGTCAAGGCTGGCGACGAGAAGGTCATCGAAGTGTCCTTCCCGGAAGAATATCCGGCTGCACATCTGGCCGGCAAGGCTGCCACCTTCGACATCGTCGTCAAGGAAGTTGCCGCACCGGGTGAAGCCAAGGTCGACGACGAGTTCGCTAAGAACCTCGGCCTTGAGTCTCTCGACAAGCTGAAGGAAATCGTCCGCGGCCAGATCGAAGGCCAGTTCGGTCAGATGACCCGCCAGCGCGTGAAGCGTCAGCTGCTCGACAAGCTGGACGAGCACTATTCGTTCGATCTGCCGGAAAAACTGCTGAACTCCGAGTTCGACGTTGTCTGGCGTCAGGTCGAAGAAGACATGAAGCGCAACGAGAAGACCTTCGAAGACGAAGAGACCACGGAAGAAGAAGCGAAGGCGGAATACCGCAAGATCGCTGAGCGCCGTGTTCGTCTTGGCCTGGTTCTGTCCGAAATCGGTGAGCAGAACAACATCCAGGTGACCGACGAAGAACTGCAGCGCGCTCTTTACGACCGCGTCCGCCAGTTCCCGGGCCAGGAACAGCAGGTGTTCGAATTCTACAAGAACAACCAGCAGGCTCTGGCTTCCCTGCGTGCGCCGATCTACGAAGAAAAGGTCGTCGACTTCATGCTGGAGCTCGCCAAGGTGACCGACAAGACGGTGACCAAGGAAGAGCTGGAGAAGCTGGTCGCCGAGGAGGAAGACGAGGCTTAAGGTCATCCGCTTTCGAGGGTAGGCTCTCGAAAGCGGCCAGATTGGCCGGTTGGTTTTCCCGTCTATCCCCAGATGTGGCCGCAGATTTAACCTTGCATTCACGCCGCATCTGTCATGACTTTGCGTTGAGGGCGACATCCCATATATACGGGGTGTCGCTTTTTTCGAGTCAGGCCCTGAATCGATGCGCTTCATGGCCTGTTTCCTGCCCGGAGACCCTCCGGGCAACATCTCAAGCATATGGATGAGGTATGAAGGATCCTGTCGATATCTACATGAACACTCTCGTGCCGATGGTTGTCGAGCAGACCAACCGGGGAGAGCGGGCCTTCGATATCTATTCGCGCCTGCTGAAGGAGCGCATCATCTTCCTGACCGGCCCGGTCGAGGATCACGTGGCAACCCTGGTTAGCGCACAGCTTCTGTATCTGGAAGCTGAAAACCCAACCAAAGAGATCGCGATCTACATCAATTCGCCGGGAGGTCTCGTGACCTCCGGTCTTGCGATCTATGACACGATGCAGTTCATCCGCCGGCTGTGTCGACGCTCTGCATCGGCCAGGCAGCCTCCATGGGCTCGCTTCTGCTTGCCGCAGGCGAGAAAGACATGCGCTATATCCTGCCGAACGCGCGGGTCATGGTGCATCAGCCGTCCGGCGGGTTCCGCGGTCAGGCTGCCGACATCATGCTTCATGCACAGGAAATCCTGGCCATGAAGCGCCGGCTGAATGAAATCTACGTGAAGCACACCGGACGCACACTCGACCAGGTCGAGGAGGCACTGGAACGTGACAACTTCATGACCGCTGACAAAGCTAAGGAATTCGGGATCGTCGACAAGGTGATCACCGACCGCAACACGCTTGGCGGCGACGAAGAGAAGTGAGGGACTTACCCGCTTAATCATGGATTGAATTTCCACGCTTAAAGCCGGAAAATCCCCAGGTGATGCCGGGTTTTCATCTTCGCCTTAAACCTATATTGATTTTTAATGGCGAAGCATGATGACATTACATGGTGAGGTGGCGACTGTGCGCCGCTTCAGAACCGGTTCAGTCATAATTTGGCCGCAACCGGAGAGATAAGGGGAAACACTCCCCGTAAACGCGAGGTTGACTACATGACCAAGGCCAGCGGCAGCGATTCCAAGAATACGCTTTACTGCTCCTTCTGCGGCAAGAGCCAGCATGAGGTTCGCAAGCTGATCGCCGGCCCGACTGTTTTCATTTGCGATGAATGTGTCGAGCTGTGCATGGATATCATTCGCGAGGAGAACAAATCCTCGCTGGTGAAGTCACGGGACGGGATCCCGACCCCTCAGGAAATTCGCGACGTTCTGGATGACTATGTCATCGGGCAGGGCAGCGCGAAGAAGGTTCTATCGGTCGCCGTTCACAACCATTACAAGCGCCTCAATCACGCATCGAAAAACAACGATGTCGAGCTGGCGAAATCCAACATCCTTCTGGTCGGCCCGACCGGTTGCGGCAAGACCCTGCTTGCGCAGACCCTTGCCCGCATTCTGGACGTGCCTTTCACGATGGCTGATGCCACCACGCTGACCGAAGCCGGTTACGTGGGTGAGGACGTTGAAAACATCATTCTGAAGCTGCTGCAGTCCGCCGACTACAACGTCGAACGCGCGCAGCGCGGCATCGTATACATCGATGAGGTCGACAAGATCAGCCGCAAGGCCGACAATCCGTCGATCACCCGCGACGTTTCGGGCGAAGGTGTTCAGCAGGCACTTCTGAAGATCATGGAAGGCACCGTTGCTTCCGTGCCGCCCAGGGTGGCCGCAAGCATCCGCAGCAGGAATTCCTGCAGGTGGACACGACCAACATCCTGTTCATCTGTGGCGGCGCCTTTGCGGGCCTCGACAAGATCATTTCCGATCGTGGCACGCAGACCTCCATCGGGTTCAAAGCGCAGGTCCATGCACCGGAAGATCGCCGGATCGGCGAACTCTTCTCGGTACTTGAGCCGGAAGATCTGCTCAAATTCGGTCTTATCCCGAATTCGTCGGCCGTCTGCCGGTTATCGCAACCCTGGAAGACCTCGACGAGGAAGCCCTGGTTACGATCCTGACGGAGCCGAAGAACGCTCTGGTCAAGCAGTACCAGCGTCTTTTCGAAATGGAACAGGTGGAACTGTCCTTCCACGAGGAAGCCCTCAAGCGATCGCTCGCCGGGCCATCGAACGCAAGACCGGTGCACGCGGCCTGCGTTCGATCCTCGAAGCCATCCTGCTCGATACGATGTACGAGCTGCCGGGCCTGAAGGGTGTCAAGGAAGTCGTGATCTCACCGGAAGTCGTGAAGGGCGAGGCACGCCCGCTCTATATTTACGAAGACCGGGAAGAAACGTCGGCTACCAGCGCCTGAGGCACCGAAGGCTGTTTCAAGAAACCGTGAATAAATGCCGCTCAACTTGAGCGGCATTTTGTTTTTGGCGGTCATGCGCTTGTTCGGGGCCGTTTTCCACTGGTGCAATGAGTCGTCAACAGACAAGACTTGTGGGCAGCAACCGATTGCCTTGACACCGGCAGGTCTGGTGTCCACCTAATAGACCTAAGGACGGCTTATGCGGATTGTCGGCGCGCCCATCTGGGGTGCCGTGATCTGGCCTTCAGGACCTTCCGGTTCGGAGCCGTTTTCCAGTGTTTTGGCTGCCTTTTACCGAGTGGGGCCGGGACACGCTGAGAAAGGAAAAAAATGAGCGACGCAGAAATTCGCGCCACAGATCAGGACAGCACGTCTGTCTACCCCGTCTTGCCCCTGCGCGACATCGTTGTCTTCCCGCATATGATCGTGCCGCTGTTTGTCGGCCGCGAGAAGTCAATCAAGGCGCTCGAAGAGGTGATGACCACCGACAAGCACATTCTTCTGGCAACACAGATGAATGCAGCTGACGACGATCCCAAGCCTGACCAGATCTACAATGTCGGCACGCTCGCGACCGTGCTGCAGCTTCTCAAGCTGCCCGACAATACGGTCAAGGTTCTGGTGGAAGGCGGTGCCCGTGCACAGATCGGCGAATACACCGACCGTGCCGACTATTTCGAGGCCTCCGCAACGGTTCTGCCGGAGCGTGATGGCGAGAACATCGAAGTGGAAGCGCTTGCGCGCTCGGTCGTGTCCGAGTTCGAGAACTACGTGAAACTGAACAAGAAGGTTTCGCCGGAAGTTCTGGGCGCGATCAACCAGATCGACGATTATTCCAAGCTCGCCGACACGGTAGCTTCCCATCTTGCGATCAAGATTCCGGAAAGCAGGAAATCCTTGCGTCGTTTCCGTCGCCGAGCGGCTTGAGCGCGTCCTGGGCATGATGGAGAGCGAAATCTCCGTCCTGCAGGTGGAAAAGCGCATCCGTTCCCGCGTCAAGCGGCAGATGGAGAAGACCCAGCGCGAGTACTATCTGAATGAGCAGATGAAGGCCATTCAGAAGGAGCTTGGCGACAGCGAGGACGGCCGCGACGAGGTCGCCGAACTCGAAGACAAGATCAAGAAGACGAAGCTGACCAAGGAAGCACGCGAGCGCGCTGCGGCCGAAATCAAGAAGCTGAAACAGATGAGCCCGATGTCCGCGGAAGCGACCGTCGTGCGGAACTATCTGGATTGGCTGATCGGCATTCCGTGGAACAAGAAGTCCAAGGTCAAGCACGACCTGGCCTTCTCCGAAAAGGTTCTCGACACCGACCATTATGGCCTTGAAAAGGTCAAGGAACGGATCGTGGAGTATCTGGCGGTCCAGAGCCGGGCCAACAAGTTGCGTGGTCCGATCCTGTGTCTCGTTGGTCCTCCAGCGTCGGCAAGACTTCGCTCGGCAAGTCGATTGCGAAGGCGACCGGCCGTGAATTCGTACGCATGTCGCTCGGCGGTGTGCGGGACGAAGCGGAAATCCGTGGTCACCGCCGTACCTACATCGGCTCGATGCCCGGCAAGGTCATCCAGTCGATGAAGAAGGCCAAGAAGTCCAATCCGCTGTTCCTGCTCGATGAAATCGACAAGATGGGCATGGACTTCCGCGGCGACCCGTCATCGGCTCTGCTGGAAGTGCTGGATCCGGAACAGAACTCGTCCTTCATGGACCACTATCTGGAGGTCGAATATGACCTTTCGGATGTGATGTTCGTGACCACGGCGAACACGCTGAACATTCCGGGCCCGCTGATGGATCGTATGGAAGTGATCCGCATCGCCGGTTACACGGAAGAGGAAAAGGTGGAAATCTGCCGCCGTCACCTCATCCCTAAGGCCGAGAAGGATCATGGCCTGCGCGAAGGTGAGTTCACCATCGAGGATGAAGCGCTTCACTTCATCGTGCGCCGCTACACCCGCGAAGCCGGTGTGCGTAACCTTGAACGTGAAATGGCAACCCTGGCCCGTAAAGCGGTCAAGGACATCCTGATGAGCGACAAGGAAAGCATCACGGTGACCAGCGAGGTCGTCGAGAAATACCTTGGTGTGCCGCGGTATCGCTACGGCGAAGCTGAACTGGAAGACCAGGTCGGTGTGGTTACCGGCCTTGCCTGGACCGAAGTCGGCGGTGAGCTTCTCACCATCGAAGGCGTGATGATGCCCGGCAAGGGCAAGATGACCGTCACCGGCAACCTGAAGGACGTGATGAAGGAATCGATTTCTGCGGCGGCATCTTATGTCCGCTCGCGTGCGATTGATTACGGCATTGAACCGCCGACCTTCGAAAAGAAGGACATTCACGTTCACGTTCCGGAAGGGGCTACCCCGAAGGATGGTCCGTCCGCAGGTATCGCGATGGCTACGGCCGTGATCTCGACCATGACCGGCATTCCGGTTCGCCGGGACGTTGCCATGACCGGTGAAATCACCTGCGTGGTCGCATCCTGCCGATCGGTGGTCTGAAGGAGAAGTTGCTTTGCTGCCCTTCGTGGCGGAATCAAGCTGGTTATGATCCCGGAAGACAACGCCAAGGATCTGGCGGATATCCCGGACTCGGTCAAGAACTCGCTTGAGATCATCCCGGTTTCGGGCATGGAAGAAGTGCTGAAAAACGCTCTTGTTCGCTTGCCGGAGGCCATCGAATGGGATGAGTCAGCTCACGAAGCTGCAACCAAGGCGCGAGAAAAGGACGACGACACCTCCGGTGTTCTTGCCCACTAATCGCGACATTGCAGCGCACAAATTGGAAAGCCCCGGGAAAACCGGGGCTTTTCTTTTGAATAATCGGTCAAAATGGCTGTTTTCTGCGAAAAAACCACTTGCGTTTCAGTTCAATTCAACCGAATTTCGCGCAACGGCGCTGACAGGAATCGTCGGCACTCTGCCGTTTCTTAGAAAGGTATCTGCTATGAATAAGAACGATCTGATCGCAGCTGTTGCAGAAAAGACCGGCCTCACCAAGGCGCAGGCAGGCGAAGCAGTTGACGCAACTTTCGAAGCTGTCACCTCTACGCTGAAGAGCGGCGACGAAGTCCGCATCATCGGCTTTGGTAACTTCACCGTTTCCGAACGTGCAGCAACCGAAGGCCGTAACCCGCGGACTGGCGAAACGATCCAGATCCCGGCTTCTAAGACGCCGAAGTTCAAGGCCGGTAAAGGCTGAAGGACGCCGTGAACGCCTAATAGCGCTCACGAGCGATTTCTTCGCTCAACCCCGTATCCGGAAACGGATGCGGGGTTTTTCCTTGCCTGTTTTCTATTTTTGATTGAGCTCTGGCGAATTGCCATTGCTACATTATATTGCGTTTGTCGTGAGGTGATGCCAATTGCTCGACAGGATTTGGAATGTCACTGCAAGCTTGATCCGCCGGCGCCAACGCGCGCTATTTGATGCCTGGGTTCGTGACCCCCTGGTGCAGGTTCAGGTGGAACACCCCGAGGCACTTGGACGCCTCGTGTTCCTCGATGATTTCGACGAGGACGTCCAGACCGGAAAAGCCGGTAGAAGCAGCCTGAAGAACGTAGCATCGTGCAGAAACCCGGCAACGCGGACGAAAATGCCAGCGTGTGGGTGAGGGCGGGGTATTCGTCTTATCAGAAAGCCTGGCTGCGCTTTGTCGAGCAGGTCTACGGCATCAAGGCCGCGCCGTCGGATCTTGCCGGGTACAATATCGACCACCTGCTCAACAAGGCACGTAGTCCCAATAAAGCCGGTTCATTCGCATCGAAGCCATCAACGATGCCGTTAATCAGGCGTGGGGCGGTTTGTTCGAGCGAGCAGCCAGCAATCCAGAATTCAGTGCCAATCAGAATCGCCTTCGCCGGACGATGTCCTGGATCATCGCCGCCAAGCTCATGGATCAGCCGCCGCCAAGAGGACCGAACGACCAGCAGGGGATTGCCCGTCTGGTTCAGTCTCAATCAGAACGGACTTGCCGCGGACAACCCGCAGCGCGGGCTCACCGACATGCTCCAGTTCGCCTACAAGTTCCAATAGACTTAGCGGGCACTTGCGATCACGTCGCGTGCGGCGCGCTGGCCGGAAAGCCAAGCGCCGTGCACCGTTGCCGGATAGTCCTGGGCGGTGGCTTCTCCCGCAAAGAAGACCCTTCCATTGAGGTCGGCAGCCAGTGCTTTTCTTGCTCGCGGCTCCACCCCGACAGGCAGGAACGAGTAGGATCCTCGCGTTCGTTCGTTTTGCTGCCAGGCGGAACTTATGCTGGCGTCAGGCGGCGGTATGTCGCGGCCGAACATCGTTTGAAGCGCTTCGAAGGCGACCTGTCTGCGGTTCTCTTCACCAAGTTCCTCAAGGTTCTGAGCAAATTCGCCGACATTCAGCGCACATAGAATCGGTTTTCCGGTCACGGGCGAAAGATTCGGCCAGTAGGCAAAAGTGTCGGGCTTGCCGGATATGCGACCGAAGTTGTGGACAGTTTCATCCCAGAACGCTTCCGGGAACGAGAGATAGATTTTATCAAGCACGCCCATGCGCAGGGAACTGACGGCGTTGCGCTTGTTGTCAGGAAGACCAGGTGAAAAGACGATGTCGCCAGCCTTCAGGACACCCAGAGACACTGCGCAGATTGCAAAATCGGCCTCCAGTACACCGTTCTCAGTTCTTACCGAAACGCCCCTTTGGGAATGGTCGATTTGGGTCACGACGGTTTCGGTCTGGATGGTCAATCCCTCCGCCACCCCCAATGCAATCTTGTCATAGCCCTGCGGAAGCACGGCGTCGGGTCCCTCAAAGGCACCGCCTTCTTCAACGGCTGCAAGCGAAAGGTTGCTCACTGGGGCTGCAAATTCCTGCTCCAGCAGAATATGCGCCATGAAGCCGAGTTCAGCGTCAGTGAGGCTCGACAGGGCTCGTTGCCGGCGTATCTTTTCAATGGCATTGGCTGCCGATATCCGGTTGAGGGAGGTTTCAGTGTCGTCCAGAAAATCTTCCAGGGCGTTCGCGAAAGTCTCAAAACGTTCGACTGCTCTGCCACCGTTGCCGGTCAGGTCGAAGACCTCCTCGTTGTCGTAGTCCCACTCGAACATCGGCTGTGCGAAGCGCTGCGCGAGCGCTGTGATGGGGTTGGACCGTGTTCCATGGATCCAGCTTGCTCCAAGGTCGAGAGGCGCCCCCAACGATCTGTCCGTGTGCAGACGGCCGCCGATCCGGTTACCAGCCTCAAGCACGGTTACGGAGAAGCCTGCGTCTGCAAGTGTTCTTGCAGCCGCCAGACCAGCGATGCCGGCACCGACAACAACCACTCTCTGTCCGACCACAGATTGTGATGAGCTTTTTCTGGTCAACAGCGGCAGGCCGGTGAGGGCAGCCAGAATTCCAGTCAGAAACAACCGGCGGGATGTCACCATGGGTGCGGCTTTCTCAAGCTTTTGAAGCGGTCAGTTTGCAGGTTTTCGGAGCCGTCATCCACAGGCATTATCATTGAAACGGAAATCTGAGATTTTGCTCTTGCCAAGCAGCAAACGAGCCCCTAAAAGGCGTCTCACCTCGTTGAGGGCGATTAGCTCAGTTGGTAGAGCGCTTCGTTTACACCGAAGATGTCGGGAGTTCGAGTCTCTCATCGCCCACCATTCCCCTTATGAAATCCGTCACTTGTAACCAGGGTGCCTGCGCATCAGGGTGTTTTCTGCTGTTTGCTGCCGCTCTCACATTGCCAGGCAGTTCGCTGTTTCGGAAATTCGCACATTTACAGTCATTTCGCTTTGCCGCCGTTGCTGGGCATACCGGTGGCGGGTTGATTTCGTTTGGCCTTCGAATGGTGAGTTTTCTTTTCCTTTTTGTCCGATAAACTTCTGCGGCTAAATAAAAACTCGTTTAAAGGTAGCTGCTTGGCAAGATGGGAATCCTAGTTTTCATCAAGATGTTCGGGGCAGTCATGCTGCTCCTTTACGCGGTTCGCATGGTTCGAACAGGTTTTGAAAGGGCGGCCGGGCCAACGTTGAGACGCGCCATCGGCAAAGCGTCCTCCGGACCGGTTGCCGGCGCCTTGTCTGGGACAGCGGTTGCCATTTTGCTGCAAAGTGCGACGGCGGTTGCGATCCTGGCGGCGGGATTTGCGACATCCGGCTTCATTTCCACAGCTGCCGGACTGGCGGTTCTGCTGGGCGCCGATCTCGGGTCGGCGCTTGTCGTGCAGTTTCTTGTGTTCGATCTCAGCTGGCTGGTGCCGTTGCTCCTGGGTGGAGGAGCGTGGCTGTTCCTGAAGCTCGACGCTCGGTCCGCGAAACAGATCGGACGCATTCTTCTGGGAATCGCTTTCATCCTGATTGCGCTGCAAATGATCGGCGAAGCGACGACGCCGTTGAAGGAAGCGCGGTTCATGCCGCAGTTTGCCGGCTTCCTTGCGCAGGACACACCGACGGCGATGGCGGTTGGGGCGCTTCTGGCGTTTCTGGTGCATTCCAGCGTGGCGGCCGTGCTGATGATCGCAGCCCTGGTGCAAAAGACCGGCCTGCCGCACGAGGCTGCGATTCCACTCGTTCTGGGGGGCGAACATTGGCGCCGGCATCGTCGCGCTCTGGCTGACACGCGGAATGGATCGCAAGGCCAAGCTTCTACCGCTTGGTAATTTTCTCTTCAGGTCTACCGGCGCAGTGCTGGTCATGCTCGCGCTAAATTCCAAGATCTTCCTCTGGCTTCTATCAGCAATGACCCGGCCCAGCAGATCGTTGCCGTTCATGTGCTTTTCAATCTCCTGCTTGTTCTCGTCTGCCTGCCACTGACAAGACCGGTTGCCTGGCTGGTTGAACGCCTGGTGCCCGACAGAGAGGAACAAGAAGAGGCGGATCGGCTGACACCGCAAAGCGCGCTGGACAAGCAACTGGTCGGCAACCCAAGGCTTGCCCTGGCTAGTGCAACGCGCGAACTCCTGCGTATGGGGGAACTGGTCGAGGTGATGGCAAGACCGGTTCTCATGATGCTGGAGAAGGGCAGTGAGCCGGAAATCAGGCGCTTGCAGCAGTTGGATAAGCAGGTCAATGCGATCCATTCCTCGGTGAAACTCTACATCGCAGAGGTGAATCGTGGGGAACTGACCGGCGAACAGGCTGAGCGCAGCATGGAACTGGTGGGGTTCGCGGTCAATCTGGAGCGCGCTGGAGACCTTGTGGCAAAGAACCTTCTCGAACTTGCCCTGGAGTTGCAGAAGAACAAGATCAGCTTTTCGCAGGAGGGGCTGAAGGAGCTCACCTGGATGCACGACCGTGTTCTGGCGAACATGGAGCTTGCCCTCAATGTGCTCGTTTCGGCGGATGTCGCGTCTGCGCGTGAGTTGATTGCAGAAAAGGACAAGATGCGCACCCTGGAACGCGAAAGTCATAACCGGCATCTGGAGCGGCTGAAATCGAAAACGCTTCAGAGCATGGAATCGAGCAATGCCCATCTGGAAGTCATGCGCAGCCTCAAGGAAATCAATTCGCTGTTCGCAGCTGCTGCGGTGCCTATTCTTGCCAGAGAGGGCCTGTTGCGCGATACGCGGCTGGTGCCGGCTGAATAAAACACGGTTGAAGAACGAGAATCTGCGTGGCTCAGGTCGTATTTATGAGCTGGCGAATGTGTTTGAGGCTAAGGCCATCGGAAAACAGCCCGTGGCAACGTGGATAATTCCGTTACGAAACAGGAAGTTATCCACATTGATCGGCAAGGCGGCTCTGGGGAAAACCTGCGATTGGGCGCTTCTTTGTCAAAAAACGGCAATTCGGACGGAATAGGGTGCTTGACTTCCAAAACCAGCCGCCGTACATCAGCGCCACTTCAGGGCGACAACGCGTTGCCTGACGAAGCGGGTGTAGCTCAGTTGGTTAGAGTGCCGGCCTGTCACGCCGGAGGTCGCGGGTTCGAGCCCCGTCACTCGCGCCACTCACGGTACCTCTTGTTTCCCCAGACTGTTCAATCGAAAACATCAAGCCTCGCGCAAAGCGAGCGCTTTGCCGCGCAGACAGGCAACCCCTTGGCATTGTCGCAAGATGGCTATCATGCGTTCAAGGCAGGGGCGACGCAGTCCATTCAAATTTCAGCTCTTTTGGTGTTTGTCTGGCGTTTGCTTCGATTCTGCGAGGGGGTGGAAAACGAACGCAGGTGCGGCATATTTCCTGAAGGGTTGTGCAAAGTTTTTGCCTTCCTGCAAACTGGCTGAAATTAAGGATTTGTCGGGGGTAGGTGCGAAACAGGTGCAAACATGGCAAGAGTTTGACCGCATGTGGGTCTTGCGTTGCACCAAGTCGTAAGCTAAGCGTGCGCTCGCATGTTGGTTTCATAACGCCGACGGGCACAGCGTGACCTGCCGGTATAATGAAGGCAACGGGGCGCGCAGCCCTGGCACCGGATCGCCTCCCGATCCGCCTCCATATGCAAGGACGCGAAAGACATGGAAGAACTCTTGCGGGAATATGTCCCGATCGTCGTGTTCATCGGCATTGCGCTGGTGATCGGCCTTGCGCTGCTGATTTCGCCTTTCATCCTGGCCTACAAGAATCCGGATCCGGAAAAGCTGTCGGCCTATGAGTGCGGCTTCAACGCTTTCGACGATGCACGCATGAAATTTGACGTGCGCTTTTATCTGGTCTCGATCCTCTTCATCATCTTCGACCTGGAAGTCGCGTTCCTGTTCCCCTGGGCAACCGTGTTCGGTGACCTGGGCTGGTACGGCTTCTGGTCCATGATGGTCTTCCTCGGTGTCCTGACCGTCGGCTTCATCTACGAATGGAAAAAGGGAGCGCTGGAATGGGATTGACCACGACCGAGCCGCTCGTCGCACCGCAGCCGCAGGGTATTATCGACCCGAATACGGGCAAGCCTGTCGGCGCGGATGACGCATTCTTCCTGGAAGTCAATAACGAGCTGGCCGACAAGGGCTTTCTCGTAACCTCCACCGACAACCTCATCCAGTGGGCTCGTACCGGCTCGCTGATGTGGATGACCTTCGGCCTGGCCTGCTGCGCCGTTGAAATGATGCAGATGTCGATGCCGCGCTATGACGCCGAGCGTTTCGGTTTCGCGCCGCGTGCTTCACCGCGCCAGTCGGACGTGATGATTGTTGCCGGCACGCTGACGAACAAGATGGCACCTGCGCTGCGCAAGGTCTACGACCAGATGCCTGAGCCGCGGTACGTCATTTCCATGGGGTCCTGCGCCAATGGTGCGGCTACTACCACTATTCCTATTCTGTGGTGCGCGGTTGCGACCGCGTGGTGCCGGTCGATATCTACGTTCCGGGCTGTCCTCCGACAGCGAGGCGCTGCTCTACGGCGTGTTGATGCTTCAAAAGAAGATCCGCCGCACGGGCACTATCGAAAGATAAGGATCTGCCGCCGAAGAGGCGGCGGATTTTTGAGGGAGTGGGCGCCTGGCGCCCGTTCAACTGACTCTCCGGGTCGCGTCCAGCGGGGCGCAACAAAAGACCCGGCAAACTGGATCGATCGGCAGTCGGCACTCAATCGGAACCGGTTGAACGCTGCAGATCTACGAGTGAGGTCGAACACGATGGACGAGACGTTGAAGGAACTCGCTGAGCATATCGAGCTCGGTCTGGGTGAGTCCCTTGTGTCCTGGAAGGTCGAATACGGTGAGCTGACGCTGACCGTAAACGCGACCGACATTCTCGATGCGATCCGCTTTCTGCGCGACAACAGCTCGTGCAAGTTCGTCAATCTGACGGATATCTGCGGTGTGGATTACCCTTCGCGCGAGAAGCGCTTTGACGTTGTCTACCACTTCCTGTCTCCTGTTCAGAACCAGCGCGTTCGTGTGAAGGTCGCAACCGATGAAAATACGCCGGTTGCTTCGCTGACCCCGCTGTTTCCAGGTGCTGAGTGGTTCGAGCGTGAAGCCTACGACATGTACGGCATTCTGTTCTCCGGCCATCCGGACCTGCGCCGCATTCTGACCGACTATGGTTTTGACGGATATCCGCTGCGCAAG
>LZQR01000226.1_pt1 | contig 15036 bp, 25 predicted proteins | sample 768601 | NCBI WGS metagenome assembly LZQR01 (sample SAMN05207299, study PRJNA324521) | oil field metagenome | isolation source: sample BH-FW-24 from oil reservoir | place: India: Bombay High | collected 2015-12-04
GACCGGCCAGCGAGCCGGAAACTGGCAGAAAACTAAGGGAAAGAGCGTCTCTATCGGCGGGTGACATTGTGGATGACACTTCATTGTTTTTTGAGCTGGCTTGCCATGCCGTGGTATAGTTAAGCGCTGGCGGGTCAGTTGCCCTATTTAAGGATCAAGGCGTCCGATGACTACCTTCGATGAAATCAAAGTCGATATTTCCGTCGTTCTCGGGGAGAACGAGATGCCTGTCCACCAGTTGCTCCGCATGGGGCGTGGCGCCGTTATCGACCTTGATGTGGCCGAAGACGACGATGTGAAGATCTATGCCAACAATACGCTGGTCGCCAAGGGGCAGGTGGTTTTGCTCGGCGAGCGGATAGGCATCTCGATCACGGAAGTTCTGATGCGTCCGCCGGACATCCGGCCCATGCGTACCGATGGCCCTCTGTGAGGGACTAAAGCATTTCTGCATAAGAAAAATCGCGTGCCTGTGAATTAATGCAAAAAGGCCTCTTGCGCCCCCAAATTCCTTTTGCTACATGGAGCGCCTCGACGCTGAGAGGCGCCGGGAACAATCGAATATGCGGTCGTGGCGGAATTGGTAGACGCGCAGCGTTGAGGTCGCTGTGGGGTAAAACCCGTGGAAGTTCGAGTCTTCTCGACCGCACCATATTCGAAGCATTTCTACCGATGCTTCCTCAAAAGGCTGCCCCTCCGGGCGGCCTTTTTGCTTTTCCGCACTGCCCGCAAAATACCTGATTGCTCTGGGAAAATTCAGATACCGGCTTTTTGGGTTTGTTGCGATGTGCTTTTCTGCATGGAACAGCCTCAGCGGGCTACTGGCAAAAACCGGTCCGGCACATTCATGCGAAATCGAAGGAAGCCGCACGTGTTCAATTTCCGTTCCATCAATACTTCGTCCTGTGCCGCAATGATGACCCTGAGCTTGCTGGCAGGTCCGCTTCAGGCGCAAGAGCAAGAGAAAGTGCAGGAGCAATGGTCCCGGCCGGTGCCATTGCCGGTGCAGTCACGTCTCCCGTCGACGGCGATATCAATCGCTTTCGCGCAATCCTCGTTGAAACGGAAGAAGGCGCCGATCTCTACGTCTTTACGGACGCAGGAGAGGGCTGGAAACAGGTTGCCCATGCGAAAGACATGGTGTGGCGCGGCGGCATGTACGGCCAGGAGCCCTGGATGGAAGCAACCGAACACGGTTCTTTGAAAATCTATTCGGAAAATTCGGCTGTCGGACGCAACCGTTGGGAACAGGTCCTGACCATTGCCTATCGTAACGGCGTCTTCCGGGTCGCCGGATACACCTATTCCTACTACGATACGCTGGATCCGGATGCGAACGGGCAGTGTGACGTCAACCTTCTGACGGGCAAGGGAGTCCTGAACGGGAAGAACTTCAAGACTTCACTCGGTGCCCTGCCTGTACAGGATTGGACCATGGATACGCGGCCGCCGGAGTGCGAGGTCGAGTGATGCGCCTTTGCGGCGAGTGTCCGCACTGGCTGTGGAAGCGGTTCTGAAGGGCTCTTGATGACGCTTTGTCGTGTTGTTGTCCGTCATTGAGAAAACACGGGAGGGATGACATGTCCGATATCGCAAGGCTGGATTGGCGCTGGGTTATCCGCGGCATGATTCTGACGCTCGTCATCTGCCTGTTGCTGATACAGCTCTTCCCCGAAATTACGCCGTAAAGGATTTCTGGCTTGTCACTGTGCCGAGTGGCGCCTTATGGGGCAGCTTCTTGTCGCGTCTCTTGAGCGAACCGGGGCTCTGGAAACTTCTCGTGACGAGCGCGGAAGGTGCTGCGATGATCGTCGTGCTGTTTCTTGTGGTGTTTCGTCCGCTGATTGCCTGGAAAGCGTATCTGGTCTGCGTCGCCTTGACTGCCGTCTCGGCAATCCTGTTTTTACCTACGTTCTTCCCGCAATGCCGAACAGCACGCTGCTCATGGTCTTGATCGGAAGTCTCTACTCATCGTTCCGCTATGGCGTCACGCTTGCGCTGCTCTATGCACTCGCGCTCACGTCGGACACAGCGCCAACCAATCGGCAGCTTCCCGCCCATGCGTGAAGGTGTGAGACAGGGCATTGCAGAGCGACTGAAAGCCTCCGAACCAGGTTCGTTCTCGTGTGGCTGGCACTTGCATTTGTGTCGCCGGCGGCATTTGCGCAGTCACTTTCCGTTTATCCTGCCGTTGATCCGGGCAGGTTTGGCGCGATGACGTGCCAGCAGCTTTGGTATGTCGAGCAGGAGGTGCTGGCTGCGGGCAGAGTGTGTCTTGCCAGCGAAAGAGCACGCCGCGCGTTCCGCCGTGCGGAGCGATGCATATCCGATGACGAGGCCATTCTGCCACAGGATACGCGTGACTATCTCGATCACTTGCGAAGCGTTGCAGCGGACAAGGGGTGCAGCGGCCCCGAGAGGCGTTGAAGGACTTCAAGGAAAGTTGGCAGGCTTTTGAACCAGACCGGCATTTCGGAGTTAAGTCTGTGGACCGGTTTCGCTTTTCCGGTGGCGCTTTGCCGCCGCAAACGCTAGATCTGGTGAGGAGTGTCCGGTGCCTTTCGCCGGAAGAGTTCGTTGCGTTTTGAGGGGAGGCGCCAGATGAGTGAAGCATCCGAGCTTGATGTCACCGCCTCTCCCGTTCCCGACATTCCGGTGCGCGACGAGGATGAGCATCTCAATCGCGAGTTCATTGCGGCTGTTGAAGCGGCAATCGAGACGAACGATCAGGATGGCTTGAGGCACCTTGCCGCCGACCTTCACGAAGCCGACACCGGTGACCTTCTCGAGACGCTGGATCCGGAGGATCGGGCGTCCTTCATCCGGCTTCTGGCGAGGACTTCGACTATACCGCGCTGACCGAGATCGATGAGGCGGTGCGTCTGCAGGTTCTGGAAGACCTGCCGACGGAAGTCATTGCCGAAGGTCTGGGCGAGCTCGATTCGGATGATGCGGTCTACATTCTGGAAGACCTCGATGAGGACGACCAGGCTGCTATTCTGGAAGAGCTGCCTTATGCGGACAGGGCCCAGCTGCAAAAGGCTCTGGATTATCCGGAAGAAAGCGCCGGCCGGCGCATGCAGACCGAATTCATTGCGGTTGCACCGTTCTGGACCATCGGTCAGACGATCGACTACATGCGCGAGGCCCGCGACCTTCCGGACAGCTTCTACGAAATTTATGTGGTCGATCCGACGTTCAAACTGCTCGGGTCCGTTCACCTGGACAAGATTCTGCGCACCAAGCGGGACGAGAAGGTCACTTCCATCATGGAGGAGACCCGCCAGGCGGTGCTCGCGACGGAAGATCAGGAAGAGGTCGCCCGCCGGTTTGAGCGCTACAACCTCGTTTCATCCGCCGTTGTCGACGAGAATGACCGTCTGGTCGGTGTTCTGACGGTTGATGACATCGTCGACGTCATCCAGGAAGAAGCGGAAGAGGACCTGCGTGCCCTGGCCGGTGTCGGTGACGAAGAGATCTCCGATAATGTGATGACCATTGCGCGCTCGCGGCTGACCTGGCTGGTCGTCAACCTTGGCACCGCCGTGCTTGCCTCGGTGGTGATTGCGCTGTTCGAGGACACGATCGAGGCCATGGTGGCGCTGGCGGTGCTGATGCCGATCGTCGCTTCCATGGGGGGCAACGCCGGCACCCAGACGATGACCGTTGCCGTGCGTGGTATCGCGACCCAGGAACTGGGTGCGCGCAATCTTTTGCGCGTTCTCAACCGTGAAATCCTGGTGAGTGTGTTCAACGGTGTTGCCCTGGCCATCCTAATCGGGGTGACTGCCTGGATGTGGTTTGGAAGTCCGGGGCTCGGCGTGGTGATTGGCGGTGCGATCGTGATCAATCTGCTGTTCGCGGGTCTCTCCGGCCTTCTGATCCCGATCGCGCTCGACAAGATGAACGTCGATCCGGCGATCGCCTCGAGCGTCTTCGTGACGACGGTAACGGATGTGGTCGGTTTCTTCGCCTTTCTCGGCATCGCTGCGCTTTGGTTCGGCCTGCCGTTCTAGCCTCCAATCGGCAGGCCTCGTTTAAAGGTCAGTCACCGCATACCAGAACCTTCTGTCGCAGACACGCGGCCGTGCGGTGATGGAAGGCCTCGCGATAGGCGCTGTCCGAATAGAGTGCGACCGAACGCGGTTAAATCGGGATAGCGCCGATAGCGACCAGATCCCAATCCTCGTCCTGCCCCAGGAACATGCCCTGAAACGGTCCGACATAAAGGAACCGTCCACCAGCCCGCTCCATGGCCGGCATGCTTGCAGCCGCATAACTGGCAAAGGCTTCCTGGCCCGACTGACCCGTCGTTCCGTCCGCATATGTCGCGGCGGCATTCAGCTTGAAGAAATTGATCAGGGTTACGGGTTTGTCGTTCGCCCGGCTGAGGATCTGCGTCCATTGGCTTTCCGTCGGGCTGGTGCCGTCGGTTCCCGGGCCGTACCAGGTTACGAATTGGGCTGACTGTTGCTTGACGTCCATGAGGCTTCTCCATAACTTTACACGTGTCAAATTGCAGGAAAGTTTACACGTGTCAAGTCAAGCCAGAGTGCAACGCACGCGCGCGGAAATTCTCGATAGTGCCTGGACGCTCATCTCGCAGCGGGGAGCGGACGTGTCGCTGGCGGAAATCGCCAAGGCAGCAAAATCAGCCGGCAGTCCGTCTACGATCACTTTGGTTCGCGTGGGGGCTGATTCTGGCGCTCGTCCGGCGGGCTGATGAACGTCTCGACATACGGGCGAAACTGTTTGCAGCCTTTGACAGGCCACAGCCGCGCGAACGGCTGAATGCTACTGTTGCCGTCTGGATCGGCTTCGTGAAGGAAATCTACCCGGTTGCCTCGGATCTTATCCGCCTGCGAACCACCGATGCGGACGCATCGGCGGCGTGGGAAGACCGGATGTCGGAACTGAGGCAATGGTTGCTTGTGTTGACCGGATCGCTGGAACGCGACGGTGCGCTGCAATCCGTCTGGACAGCGAAGTCGGCTTCAGAATTTCTCTGGGCGTCGTTCAGTGTGCAGGCCTGGGGTCTGTTGACACAGGACTGCGGCTGGGATGAGGGCGAGGCGGAAGCTGTCCTGACGAGGACACTGCAGCAGGCATTGCTGACGGAAAAATGATGCCGCGGAGGTCGTGAAGGTGGGTCATTAAAAGCAAACACACCTGACGCGAAGTGGAAAACTCTGGTTCAAAGGTTCGGCGGGCAGGCCATGCCTGGACCATGGCTGCTTCCTGTCGAAAGTTTTGTTGTCGAATTCAACAAACACAACGCCATGGAGGGGATGCCGGTCGACAAAGACTTGAGCTGCGCTGCAAAAGGTCACGCAGACCCGTTATTGCCAAAACAAAAGGCCCCGAGATTTGTGCTGGTGCAGCAACCTCCCGGAGCCTGTTTGATGGCTACTCATTTTGCCCGCTGCTCAATGCCAGGTATCACTCCAGGCCAGCTTTACGCAAATTGTCCCGAAGCGTCATGACCTTTGCCTGAAGGTCGATGACTTCTTCCAGTTTCAGTCCGGTCGAAGACATGATGCAGGTGCTGAAATGTTCCGTTTTCTTCTGCAAGGCGCGGCCCTTGCGGGTCAGTTTCAGGATAACCTGGCGCTCGTCCTTGATGTTGCGCGTGCGCGTTACAAGCCCCATGGCCTCAAGCCGCTTTAACAGTGGTGTCAGCGTGTTGGTGTCGAGCTGCAGCTTGGACGTGATTGCACCGACCGGAACGTTGTTGGTTTCCCAGAGCACCGTCATGGCCAGGAACTGCGGGTAGGTGAGCTCGACTTCCTTGAGCAACGCCTTGTAGACGCCGTGCATCGCGTGGTTGGCGGAATACAGCGCAAAACACAGGTGCCGGTCGAGCGGCAAGCTGCCATCATGGATTTCTGACTGTCGTCGTCCTGGTCGCTCGCAGGGGCATCGGCAGCGGATGCAGCCTGCTCGGTGCCGGGATCTTCGCCAGCCTGCGTTTCCGCAGAAACGTCAGGCGTCTCCCCGGTATCAGCTACCGCTTGGCTAACAGGCGTTTCGGCGACGGCAACGTCAATTTCCGCTTCGCGTGCGTCATTGCTTTCAGCGCCGGAAGCCGCTTCCGCCTCAGGCTTGGCAGCGGCCTTCTTGCGCTGTTTCTTCTCAGACTTTTCGGCTTTTGCGGCTTGTCTTTTTTTGTTTTCAGTCGCTTCCGGCGCGGAAAATCCAATCGCGTCCAGCAGGGACATCTGGTTTGTGGTCTCGCTCATTCGCCCCTTATAAATCGCGCGCGATATGGTCGCAACTGTTGACGAACTGCAGGCGTGTGTATATGTGGGTAATTTATATCGTGTACGATTAAAGCTTACGCGATAAATATGGCTAGATGACTTGATATTTGAGAGAAGGAGCCTGCAGATGGCTGTTGATGTGAAATATGAAACCAAGGCAAAGGCCACCGGCGGCCGTGATGGTGCGGCGGAGACGTTGAGCGGATCCTTCAAGGTCAAGCTGGCGACGCCGAAAGAACTCGGCGCGCAGGCGGCGAAGGCAATAACCCGGAAGAGCTGTTCGCAGCCGGATATGCAGCCTGCTTTATTGGCGCGATGAAATTCGTCGGCGGGCAGGAAAAGATTGCTGTCCCGGCTGATACGTCCATCACCTCGACGGTTGGCATCGGTCCGCGTTCTGAAGGCGGGTTCGGTCTGGCGGTCGCGCTGGAAGTGTCCCTGCCGGGTTTGGACAAGGCTGTAGCTGAAGACCTCGTTGCCAAGGCACACCAGGTTTGCCCGTATTCAAACGCCACCCGGAACAACATTGACGTCAAGCTGACTGTCGTCTGACACAGATTGTCCGGTTCGACCTTTTGTGGTCGAGCCGGACCTCTTTTTGAGCTTTCTGTTGGTGGAAAGGAGCTTTCGTGAGCCTCTTTGTTATCGATCTTCACTACACTGCTGATCTGCGGGAAATAGACGCTCTGGCGGAAGAACACAGGTCCTTCCTGCGGGATCATTATGAGGCCGGTCTGTTCCTGGCGTCCGGTCCGAAACAGCCGCGAACCGGTGGTGTGATCCTGGCGCGCGCAGCAGACCGTGTCGAAGTCGAACTGGCGATCAACAAGGACCCGTTCAAGTCGGCGGGCGTTGCGGAATATACCGTAACGGAATTCAAGCCGGTCATGCACGCACGGAACTTCCCGATTTGACGCAATCACGGGCGATAAGCTCCGTGCGGAATGCAGCCGCCACACGACAATTCCAATTGGCGATGGCGATTTGAAAGAAAACCTTGCCGGGTAACCTGAAATTCCCGGCGGATGGGTGTTAAGAAGGGCCGACCTGTCTCACGCGGAGAATTAAGAACATGCGGCCGAAGCTCGATGGCATCCTGGAAACCGCCGTTTATGTCGACGACATGGAGACGGCTCACTCCTTTTATTCCGAAATCCTGGGATTGAAGCGCATGGTCGCTGGAGAAAGGCTGTTTGCCTATGATGCCGGCCCCGCGCAGGCGCTTCTGGTATTCATCGCGGCCATACCGGGGAGGACGTTGAGACGCCGGGAGGTGTCGTTCCCGGGCACGATACGTCGGGGCACAGTCATTTCGCGTTTCGCATTGGGTCCGACCAACTGGAACCTGGCGGGCTTACCTGGGCGAGATGGGAGTGGAAATTGTCAGCGAGGTCGTATGGCCAGCAGGCGGCACCAGCCTTTATTTCAACGACCCGGACGGCAATGTCCTGGAGCTGGCGGCAGCCCCGCTCTGGCCGAATTACCTATCGTGATTCTTAACAGTTTTGCGGCAGGGTGACGGCGTTTGAAAGTCATAACAGGTGGCGCAATGAATTTCTTGCAAGCGGTCCTGCGGACATTGTTCTACGTTGCCGTCGGCGGGGTGATTTCGATTGTCGGAGCGGCGTTTTTCTTCATGAACTGGGAGCCTGACCGGAACCAATACACAATCCGCGGCATCGATATTTCGCACCACCAGGGTGATATCGACTGGGCGCAGGTGGCGGCGGACGATATTGCCTTCGTCTACATGAAGGCAACCGAGGGCGGAGACTTCAAGGACCGTGCCTTTGCCCGTAACTGGGCCGGAGCAGGAGGCGCTGGTCTGGCGCGTGGTGCCTATCATTTCTTCAGTTTGTGCAAATCCGGCCGCGAGCAGGCGCAAAACTTCCTGTCGGTTCTACCTCAGGATAGCGACATGCTGGCGCCGGTGGTGGATCTGGAATTCACCGGGAACTGCGCGCGCCGTCCGCCGGCCGAGGAAGTGCTGCAGGAAATCAGTGATTTCGTTGCTCTGGTCGAGCAGGGGCGCGGCAAGCAGGTCATCCTTTATGTGCCGGAGGATTTCTATCTGGACTATCTGAAAGGCAAGGGCCTGAACCGCCGTCTCTGGACGCAGTCGATCTGGCATTCCCCCGGCTATGTGTCAGACTGGTCGCTCTGGCAGTACCATGACCGGGGCACGATCAAAGGCATTTCCGGCGATGTTGATCTGAATGTCCTTCATCCAGAGAAGAGCTTGGATAACCTGAAATCCTGATTGATCAAGTGTATGAAATATAAGCTTTAAAATAGACGTGTTGACTTTAACGTAAAAAGACGGAACTGTGCGCTCCAACAAGGAGCGGGCATGCAGCGTTATTACACCATCACCCAGCTGACGCAGGAGTTCGACATTACCACCCGAACCCTGCGGTTCTACGAAGCGCAGGGGCTGGTGTCGCCGACGCGCCGGGGGCGTCAACGCCTTTACACACCTGGTGATCGTACCCGCATCAAACTGATCCTTCGCGGCAAGCGTCTCGGATTTTCCCTGAACGAAATCAAGGAAATGATCGAGATGTACGGCAGTGCGCCCGGTGAAACCGGCCAGCTGCGGCTGCTCCTCGACAGGATCGCCGCCCGCCGGGCAGAACTTCTCGAAAACAGCGCGATATCGAATTGACCCTTGTTGAACTCGACGATGTCGAAGCCGGTGCAAAAGCGCGCATGGTCGAGCTTGAAACAGGCGCTGACCAACTGTCTGGCGCCGTTGCGAACTCAGAGGACAAGTGATGGATCTTTCGCCTCGAGACGAAAACTGGGAACCCCGTGTCCGGGCCAGTTTTGCCGCGCAGAAATTCATGACCCATCTGGGGGCGAAGATGGTTCACGTCTCGCCCGGAGCGGTCGATCTGGAATTGACGATGCTTCCGGAACTGACACAGCAACACGGCTTTTTTCATGCCGGTGCGACGTCTTCCATTGCGGACAGTGCGGCAGGCTATGCAGCTCTGACGCTGTTTTCCGCCGGCTTCGGGGTGTTGACCAGCGAATACAAGATCAACCTGCTCAATCCGGCGAAACAACCGGTGCTTCTTGCGCGTGGACGGGTTGTCAAACCGGGACGAACGCTGACCATAGCCAAGGCGGATGTCTACGGACTGGATGACGGCGAACAGGTGCATGTCGCAACGGGGCTGTTCACGCTCATGAGCGTTGCCGGCGTCAAGGACTGAAGAATGACCGATATCACCATCAGGCCGCTGGAACGATCCGACAAGCCGGGCTGGCTCGAACTCTGGAAGGCCTATCTTGCATTCTACGAGCAGGATCTGGCGCCGGGGAGTGACGGAAACCCTCTTTGAGCGACTGCATTCCGATGCAGGTCACAGCGCGTTCGTGGCAGTTCAGGAGAATGAGCTGGTTGGACTGGTCCATTACCTTTTTCACGATAGCACCTGGGCCAGTTCGTCCACCTGCTATCTGGAAGATCTGTATGTCAGCAAGAAGCTTCGTGGTGGCGGAGCCGGCCGCAAGTTGATCGAGGCGGTCTACAGGGCCGCGACCGAAGAACCGTCTGCCAGCGGCAAAGTCTACTGGCACACACATGATCACAATACACGCGCCCGGCAGCTTTACGACCGGATCGGCGTTTTGAGCGATTTTGTCCGATACGACAGGCCTTAAGAACTCTGGGAGGTAATCAAGATGATCCGTAACGATTTTCCGGGTTTCAATTTCGATCTCGGCGAAACCGCCGACATGCTGCGCGACACCGTTCGGTCCTACAGTCAGGACCGGATTGCGCCTCTGGCAGAAAAGATTGACCGCGAGGACTGGTTCCCGCGGGAGCTCTGGCCGGAAATGGGAGACCTTGGCCTTCACGGGATCACAGTGGAGGAAGAATGGGGCGGTTCGGGTCTGGGCTACCTGGAGCACTGCATTGCCATGGAAGAGGTCAGCCGGGCGTCCGCCTCCATCGGCCTCAGCTATGGCGCCCATTCAAACCTGTGTGTCAACCAGCTGCGCCGCTGGGGAAGTGACGACCAGAAGAAGCGCTATCTGAACAAGCTCGTGACCGGTGAACATCTGGGCGCATTGGCCATGTCGGAGCCGGGCGCTGGCTCAGACGTCGTTTCCATGAAACTGAAGGCGGAAAAGAAGGGCGATCGGTACGTCCTCAATGGTTCCAAGATGTGGATCACCAACGGTCCTTCCGCCGATACGATGATCATCTATGCCAAGACCGATCCGGAAGCCGGGCCGAAGGGCATTACCGCGTTTCTGGTCGAGAAGAGCTTCCCAGGTTTTTCCGTCGCGCAGAAACTCGACAAGCTCGGCATGCGCGGGTCCGAAACCGGTGAACTGGTGTTCCAGGATTGCGAAGTGCCGGAAGAAAACGTCCTCGGCCAGGTTGGCAAGGGCGTCAACGTACTGATGTCGGGTCTGGACTACGAGCGCGCCGTTCTGGCTGCAGGGGCCGTCGGCATCATGCAGGCAGCCATGGACGTGGTCATTCCCTATGTGCACGAGCGCGAGCAGTTCGGCCAGCCGATCGGCACGTTCCAGCTTGTACAGGGCAAGGTCGCAGACATGTATGTGACCATGAACGCCACCAAGTCCTATGTCTATGCGGTTGCCAAGGCGTGCGACCGGGGCGAGACCACGCGCGAAGACGCCGCTGGTGCAATCCTCTACGCTGCCGAAAACGCAACCAAACTGGCACTTGATGCGATCCAGCTGCTTGGTGGCAATGGCTACATCAACGAATATCCGACCGGGCGTTTGCTGCGTGACGCCAAGCTGTACGAGATTGGTGCGGGAACTTCCGAAATTCGTCGGATGCTGATCGGTCGTGAGATCTTTAACAAGACGGCCTGATCACCGAATTCGGAGAATGGCATGAAACAGACCCGGCTTCCCGAAAAGCCCGACGCGAAATCTCCGGCGGGGGCCGATATCCGTTTCATCATGGATGGGCCGACAGGAAACATGATCCATTCGACTGTTCCTGTCGGCCAGACCAACCGCGCAACACGGCACAGGACCGTGCATGAGTTCTGGCATGTGCTTTCCGGCCATGGACAGATCTGGAGGTCCGACGATGCCAGCCAGGGCGTTGTCGACCTGGAAGCGGGTGTCTCCATCGATATCCCGGCTGGAACTGCTTTCCAGTACCGCAACACCGGTGAAAGTGTTCTGCAGTTCATCTGTATCTCTATGCCTCCCTGGCCAGGGGATGACGAAGCCGAATTTGTTGATGGGCCCTGGGAAGCGACGGTCGGCAGCACCTGAGACCAATCCTGCTAGCGAACCGATCCGGCTTTTTCTGCGTATCGCTGTCACGACGAAAGTGAGGCAGTGAATGACGTCAATTGCGGTAATCTTTGGGGCCAGCGGCGGAATTGGCTCAGCCATGAGAGACCACCTTGAAGCGGGCAGCGGCTACGACAAGGTTTTCGCCCTTCATCGTACGTCGTCACCACCTCTGGACCTGCTCGACGAACGCATGATCCAGGCCTGTGCCGACTGGATAAGGGAGGCAGAGGGGGATGTTCGATTGCTGTTCGATGCCACCGGAGCTCTCACCTTGGGCAGTGCCCGTCCGGAAAAGAGCCTGCGCGAACTCGATCCTGAAGTCCTTGCCCGTTCATATGCGATCAACGCCATTGGACCGGCACTGCTGATGAAACACTTTTTGCCGCTCCTCCCGAAAGAGGGAAGAAGTGTCTTTGCGACGCTATCGGCCCGGGTCGGTTCGATCGGCGACAACGGTCTTGGCGGATGGTTTGCTTACCGGGCCGCGAAGGCTGGACTCAATCAACTGGTCCGCACGGCGTCTATCGAGCTGGCACGCAAAAATCCCGCTGCTATCTGTGTTGCGCTTCATCCCGGTACGGTGAAAACGCCGTTGACCGAGAACTTTGCGAAAACCGGGCTCGACGTGCAGGAACCGGCTGTTGCTGCAGAGCGTCTTGTCGATGCGCTGACCAGTCTTACGCCTGCAGACACCGGTGGATTTTTCGATCAAAACGGCAGGCTGATCCCCTGGTAAGGCATGGCCTGGGCTTAAATCCCGGCGTGTTGCGATCACCAACCGTTCTTCGTCCGCTCAATTCAGGTGTTGGCAGGGATCCCTTTCGTTTTCAATGCCTCAATTTCAGAAACCCCGCTCGCTCGCTCAAACGCGTTTGGCGCATCCTTGCTAGCCGGTGACAGGGAGTTGCAGTACGGTCTTAAAGCAAGTTGATTGACAACATACCAACTGGTCGGTATGAATAGCGCATGACAGAGAAACCTCAAAAGACCAAACGGCCGGATGCGCGGATCAAGCTGCTGGATTCGGCACTGCGTGTGATCCGCATGAAGGGCTACACGGCCACCACCGTCGATGATCTGTGCCGGGAGGCGGGCGTGACCAAGGGGGCCTTCTTCCACCACTTTCGTTCGAGGACGATCTGGCAGTAGCCGCTGCTGACTATTGGTCTGAAACGACCGGGGCTCTGTTCGAGAAGGCGGCGTATCACGATCCCGAAGATCCGTTGGACCGGGTTCTCGGCTATCTCGATTTCCGCAAGGCACTGGTGCAGGGCGATGTGCCGGAGTTCACTTGTCTGGTCGGGACCATGGTCCAGGAAGTCTATGACACGAACCCCTCCATCCGCGATGCCTGCAACCGCAGCATAACGGGGCACGCCGCAACGCTGGTTTCCGATATCGCAGAAGCAGCTGAAGCCCGGGGCGTTGAAGTTCCAGGTGGTGCGGAAAGCCTGGCACTTCACACACAGGTCGTGATCCAGGGGGCATTCGTGCTGGCAAAGGCAGGCAATGCGCCGTCGATAGCAACTGACAGCATTGATCATCTGAAACGTTACGTCGAACTGTTGTTCGGCCGGTCTAGAAACGGGAGAGCGCAATGAGTGAAGTCGAAATTCGCAAGGAAGGTCTGACGCTGGAACTCAGCCGCGTCATTGCCGCGCCGCGCGAGGCCGTCTGGCAATGCTGGACCAATCCCGAATTATTGAAGCGGTGGTTTTGCCCGAAGCCCTGGTTCGTACCGAAGGCCGACATGGACGTCCGTCCGGGAGGGCGTTTCAACACAGTGATGGCCGGTCCGGAAGGGGAGCTGTTCGAGAACGTCGGAATGTTTCTGGAAGTTGTCGACGGTGAGAAGCTAACGTTCACGGATGCCTATTCGGAAGGATATGTGCCGCGGGAAAACGCGTTCATGACCGGGTATGTGGAACTGGCAGATGTTCCCGGTGTTGGTACGCGCTTCACATGGGGGGCTCGCCACACTTCGGAAGCTGACAGGAACAAGCACCTGGAAATGGGTTTTGAGGAAGGCTGGAAGGCCGCTTCCACTCAGCTTGATGAGCTTGCTAGGTCGATTGCCATTGAGGGCTTGCAAACAACTCCTGCATTTTCCGCCAAGGTACGCACTTGCCTGTTCTTCAGTGAAAAGGGCGAAGAAGCCGCCAAATACTATACGTCCCTGTTGCCGGATAGCGTGATGGGCTCGGTCTTCAGGCCGGATCCGAATGGACCTGTGCTTGTTGCCGAGTTCACCCTGGCGGGCTCACCTTTCATGATCCTGAACGGCAACCCGGATATGCAGCCAAGTTATCTGACCTCGATTTCCATACTGACGGAAGATCAGGCGGAAACGGACCGGCTTTGGCAGGCGCTCCTTGCCGATGGCGGGGAAGAAGGGCAGTGCGGCTGGTTGAGAGATCGCTACGGTGTTCACTGGCAGATCGTACCGAAGGCGTTGCCTCGCTGATGCATGCTGGCAATCCGGAACGGGCTGGCCGTGTCAGTGCTGCCCTGATGAAGATGAGGAAGATCGACATTGCCGGGTTGGAAGCCGCTGCCTGAATTGGAGCATTCACGCAGACCGTTGTCTTGATTGCCCAACAAGGCTTGAGCGAAGAAGGAAAATACGAAACGCCGCCTGTTGAGCGGCGTTTTGCTTTGTGGAACAGACACTTTCACCGGGATTGCCGTCCCCGTTCTTTCCGTGCAACTTTGCAATCCGGAGGAGTGGATATGACACATAACGATCCCGTCCACATTCAGCTTGCAACCCCGGAGCGCTGGGCAGATCTGGTGGATCTGTTCGGACCGGAGAGGGGGGCGTCTGGCGGTTGCTGGTGCATGTGGCCGTTCTTGCGGGGAAGGGACTGGAAAGCGATGACCCGTGATGAACGCGCGATGCATTCCAGCAGAAAGTGGACGCGGGTCCGGTGCCAGGGCTTCTGGGCCTATCGCGGTGATCTGGCCGTGGGCTGGATCGCACTCGGTCCGCGCGTGCAGTATCTGCGTTTTCAGCTTGGAAAAACCACCCAGCCGCTGCCCGATGACAGCGAACAAGCGCTGGCGGCCACATATGCCGTCACCTGTTTCTTTATCAGAAACGGACATCGCAAAACCGGGTTGATGTCCGTGTTGCTTGATGCAGGCATTGGCCACGCCAAAGCGCAGGGAGCGCATCAACTGGATGCTTGTCCAATGGAATCGGAAAGCCCCTTCAATGGGGAGAAGGCTTCGTGGGTATAGCAGACGTCTTCCGCAGGGCAGGTTTGTCGAAATCGCACGCAGAAGCCCGCGGCGGCCGCTGATGCGCAAACTTCTTTGAATGGATTATCCGAATGACCGGTGAAACCGACCTTGCCACCCTGATCTCCCAGATGCGTCCGATGCTGGATCCGGAGCCTTATGTGTTCTGCACCTTGCTTCGAATCATGACGGACCTAGCGGAATACGACCGATCGGCTTTTGCGGAACGGAAGCC
>LZQR01000227.1_pt1 | contig 14957 bp, 22 predicted proteins | sample 768601 | NCBI WGS metagenome assembly LZQR01 (sample SAMN05207299, study PRJNA324521) | oil field metagenome | isolation source: sample BH-FW-24 from oil reservoir | place: India: Bombay High | collected 2015-12-04
TTGGTAATGATCGTATTGATGCTGATTGGTGCGGGTTCTACCTCAACGGGTGGCGGTATTAAGGTATCGACCTTTGCTGTGGCATTTATGGCGACATGGACATTCTTACGCCAGAAGAAGCATGTAGCGGCGTTCTTCCAATCTGCCAGTGCGCGAACAGCGGGTTTTAACAGTATCGATTTAGCTCAGTTTACCCAGCCTGCCTTGTTGGTAATGATCGTATTGATGCTGATTGGTGCGGGTTCTACCTCAACGGGTGGCGGTATTAAGGTATCGACCTTTGCTGTGGCATTTATGGCGACATGGGACATTCTTACGCCAGAAGAAGCATGTAGTGATCTTCAAACGCACAGTAAACTGGCAAACGGTGACGAAATCGCTGGCCATCATTGTGGTCAGTGGCGCTATCCTAACGACCGCAATGTTCTTATTGATGATCACGGAGAAAGCGGCCTTCGATAAGGTGATGTTCGAGACCATTTCTGCATTTGCAACGGTTGGCCTTACCGCTGGTTTAACGGCTGAATTGTCGGAGCCGGGTAAGTACATCATGATTGTGGTGATGATAATCGGACGTATCGGACCTTTGACGTTGGCGTATATGCTCGCGCGTCCTGAGCCAACTCTGATCAAGTACCCAGAAGACAATGTCTTGACTGGTTAATAACCGGTTAATCATCAAAAACGATTACGCGAGAGTGTGGTTTAACCGCCTCTCGCGTTTTTTATAAATTCATCAAATAAATGAGCATAATTTCTATTTATTTGTGGCGATAGTATTTCAATATTGATTGAAATCTGTAGTATTCGATAGCTCTATTATGTGCAACTTGTTGTTTTGTTTGCGTATGAAATGCGTTATCTGCGCATTGAACTCATGGAGCCGTAGTTTGGAGTAAGGTAAGAGCATCATGATTGATGTGTTATCGAATGACTCTGACTTCCACAATGACTTCGGTAGCTCAGGCGGCGGAGGCAGTGTTTCTTACTGGGTGTTAATGCTGTTAGCACTGTTGGGCTGGCGTCGTCGCGCTTAATCGATATCTCAAAGGCACTCCTTCGAGTGCCTTTGTTCTTATTTCTTGTTCCAACGATAAACTCGTCAATCTTTTTAGTATGAGATGAGTTTCACTTTTATTTTTACGCGCTGTCTATTTTTGGGGCGTAGTCTATGGCTAGATACTTATAAAAGTAAGGATATTTTTATGTCTGATAATTCGTTTTCTGTTGCGGCTATTTGCCGAGAGGCAATCGTCATGGTCAGGGCAAATTTGCTCGCGATTGTCATTGCTTGTATTCCTTTGATTGTGGTGCACACTATCTTTATCACCCAATACCAAGAAGCCTTGGTCCAAGGCTCGCAAGAGCCCGATTTTTCTAACTTTGGTCCTGGCTTTTTTATTACGACATTCCTTTTGTACCCGCTAGTTGCAGCGATGGCGGCGGTTCTATTCACCGTATTTACCTTGCTCGTGAATACATGCGTTCCGCTCTTGATGTGATGCGTCTATCCATGCGCGAGCTGCGCTTTATTGGCTGGTGGATTTTGTTTGGCTTAGCAATGGGGTTGATCATCGCACTACCCATCTTCTTAGTGACGTTTTTGTCGTCTTTGAAGGCGGAGATATTAGTCATCTGGCATTAGAGGCGATCACTTTGGTTCTGAGCATTCCGGGATACTGGGTTCTTTCTCGTTGGTCATTGGTTTTACCCGCTACTGCCTTGGACCGAGAGCCACGCAGTTTGGGCAATGCTTGGCGACAAAGTCGTCCGTTCAATAAGCAAGTGTTTATCTTGATGGGCTTGATTCCTTTATTGGTGGGAACGGCTAGCCAATTGGTCTTCGCTGAGTTTTCTCACTTGTTGGCACTGATCATATCTGGAGTGATCTTTGGTATTTTTGGTGCTTTCCAAATCGCACTCTTATCTTTGAGCTACCGCAAGATTGTGGATATCGAGCGTGCTCAGTTTAAGGGCGAACAGGAGCTTCAACAGAGTAACGACGAGTTCCCGGCTTAACCTCGCTTATTCGCCCCGTCTTACTTTCCTTGTGGCGGGGCATCTCAGTTCTTGATTATCTTCCACTCTCATTTTCCAGTCCTAGCAAATACCCATGCACAATTCGTGGCTGAAGGCGAACGCATACACGGCGTATACTCTTTTACAGGAAGCCATATTTAAGGAATCACAATGTCCAACTGGGAAGGGGTGAATTTCACCCATCGATTCAGTGAATTGCCGTCAGCATTTTTCACCTACGTTACCCCGCAGCTCTTAGACAATACCCGCTGGGTGGTATGGAATGGTGAGTTTGCTCAGCAGTTTGGTTTACCAGCCACCGAAAACGATGAGCTGTTGAATGTGTTTTCTGGGCAAGTGGATTTTGCGCCATTTGCTCCTCTAGCTATGAAGTATGCGGGTCATCAGTTTGGTGTTTACAATCCAGACTTGGGTGACGGTCGTGGTTTGCTGCTGGCAGAAATGCAACATCAAGATGGCACTTGGTTCGACATTCACCTCAAAGGGGCCGGTCTTACCCCTTATTCTCGAATGGCGATGGCCGAGCAGTATTGCGTTCTACGATTCGTGAATATTTGTGCAGTGAAGCGATGGCGGGGCTAGGTATTCCCACCACCAGAGCGCTGGGTATGATGGATAGCGATACGCCCGTCTATCGCGAGAAGACGGAATATGGCGCACTATTGATTCGTGTTGCGGAAACGCACATCCGTTTTGGTCACTTTGAGCACTTCTTCTACACCAACCAATTAGCCGAGCAAAAGCTGCTCGCTGACAAAGTGATTGAATGGCATTTCCCTGAGTGCTTAGAAACCGAGAAGCCATACGCAGCCATGTTCGAGTCTATTGTGGAGAAACCGCAGAGATGATTGCGTACTGGCAAGCTTATGGTTTTGCCCATGGTGTGATGAATACCGACAACATGTCGATTCTAGGACAAACCTTTGATTACGGGCCGTTTGGCTTCCTCGATGACTACGATCCTAATTACATCTGCAACCACTCGGATTACCAAGGTCGTTACGCCTTTGAACAGCAACCGCGTATTGCACTGTGGAATCTCTCTGCTTTGGCGCACTCCTTGTCGCCTCTTGTACAAAGAGAAGATCTTGAGGCTGCACTAGGGAAGTTTGAAGTGCGTCTGAGTCAAAAATTCAGTGAGTTGATGCGTACCAAACTTGGTCTTCGTACCAAAGTGGACGAAGACGGCCGCTTGTTCGAAGCCATGTTTGAGTTGTTGAATCAAAACAAAGCTGACTACACTCGCTTCTTCCGTGAGTTATCTAACCTCGATGTGAAGTCGCCTCAAGCTGTGATTGATTTGTTTATTGATCGAGAAGCGGCAAGTGCATGGGTAGACTTATATCTCGCTCGCTGTGAATTAGAAGTGGACGATCACGGTGAGCGTGTATCAGCACAAACTCGCTGTGAAAAGATGCGTCGAACGAATCCGAAATACATCTTACGCAACTACCTCGCTCAAATTGCCATCGATAAGGCAGAGGAGGGGAACTTTAGTGAAGTAAAGCGACTGGCTGAGCTATTAAAGCGTCCTTATGATGAACAGCCCGAGTTTGATGATTATGCCAAGTTGCCGCCCGAGTGGGGTAAGAAATGGAAATCAGCTGTTCATCGTAAATGTGTCATTTCCCACCCATTGAGCTTGTTCTCGTGGGTGGATTTAACCCCTTATCCTCACCAATAATTTTTTATTTTTATTTAAGTTGCTGAATAGTAATAAGTAATCGACTTGGTCTGCAACTTGCTCTTTGTTGAACATTCGTACCCATCACCTTCTACCCACTTAGGTGTTCATGGAAAGGATGGGATGTGATTCAACAAGGAGAATAATAATGTTTAAGCCTCTAACTCTACTGTCTGTTTCTGCTCTGGCTATTACTAGCTTTAACGCTGCCGCAAACTGTGACCCTGGTGAAACCGTGATCAAGTTCAGTCACGTAACCAATACAGATAAGCATCCAAAAGGCATTGCTGCTCATTATATTTGTGACCGCTGGTGTGGCCAAGATGTCGATGATGAATGTGGTGAAAGCGGCACTGCCATGGGTGGCGGTGATGTTCCTCTTCCTGATTATCGTCACTTACGTGCCTTGGGTATCGACTTGGTTGCCAACGACATTGATGGGGCCAGAAATTATCACTAAGTAATGGTTTTTAGCCACAAAGACAAAAGAGGTGTGACTATTCACACCTCTTCATCTATGGATTTATAGGCTGGCCTTCTTGGGTCCGGTTTCACTCGACGCTCGTAACCGAGCCATTTCTTTTTGTTTTTACGCCTGTCTTCCCCAGAACGCCTTTCTTCTTGATAATGCCCGTCAACCATCACAGTATCGGTGATCACGGGGATTTTGATCTTTTCTGTCATATCCGTTTAAGCCGTCTTTTCGTTGTTATAAAAAAGTATGATTCAAGTTGGATATAACGACAAACCGCAAACTGCGTTTTATTTATATAGATCCTTATCTATCTGATAGCGTTGCATTTGTCGTACAGAGTTTTTCGAGGCACATTCAATTGTTCCATGGTCTGTTTGATACTGGCGGCTAGCCCAAACCTCTGCAGCTTTTGGATCGTCGAGTGGCTGTAAGCTTTTGAATAGCCAGTCACTCCGGCTACTCATAAACACAATGCCATTTGGGTCACTCGCAACAAAGACGCTTTTGGGGTGTTGCCAGTTATCTTCTATCTTACTTAAATCCATTTTGACCACCACGACACCAAGCACGCCCCGGCATAGACGATTGGGTAGGAGTAGTAGTAACCGCGCTTTCCTGAGGTAGATCCGAGGGCGTAATATTCAGCCCGCTGACCGACAATCGCCTGTTTGAAGTAGGGACGGAAAGCAAAGTTGCGGCCGATAAAAGAACGCGCTTTGCGCCAGTTACTGGCGGCGATCGTCGTGCCCCATTTGTCGATCAAATAAGTGTCTGAAGCTGCAATGACATTGTTGACCGATTCTAAATATCGATTAGTGATTTCCAGTTGGGCACTGTTGGCTGGATTGAGTAGGGCTTCAACCAGAGGTTTGTCTTTGGAGAGCAGGTGAGGGATGTGCGCGTACTTATCTAACTTGTTCTGAATATGGCTGGAGAACCGCTCTAACTGGGATTGATGTTTATCGAGCAAAGGTTGGTAGCTGGCCTGCCAAACCCAATGCCCACCAACGAAGGCACAAAGGAAATAGAAGGCAAAAAAATCAGTAGAATACGACTTTTTTGCGACATCCTTGCGCTCCCTTACATCTTGTTTTCACCACGTAAGAAAATGTTAATAGTTTGTAGGGATGAATGGGGATTTCGTTTCCAACTCAGTGGAGTAAACAAGAGCAAGATCTCTTTTTAGGCTTTTCAATAAAAAAAGCTGTCGATTCTCTTGAAAAAGTCGCTATTGTCCCCATTCTAGATATGCTGGCTGAGGCGAAGCGATGCTAAAAGGGCATTTTTCGTAAAAATTGAGTCCGTATTCGAGAATTTAGCGCAGACAATGTCCACATAGTGGCTATTGGCTCGACAGGATTGCGACAGATCGCTAGAATGTCGCGTCTAAAAATTCTGTCCTGAGGCTAATAGGAGATACCTTTTGCGTTTGCTGAGGATATCACTGATTAGTCCGGTGTTGGTTTCCAGCATCGATACTCGGTTTTAACTTAGGTGTTCGGACAGGACACTACACAAGGATGAAGCGTGAACTCAAAGAGTCTCGCTCATAAGCTCGGGAAGACCGAGCCACTTTAGAGGTTTATATATAATGCAAGTTACTGTTGAAACGCTAGAGGGCCTAGAGCGCCGTCTAAACATTACTGTTCCAGCTGCAAACATCGAAGACGCTGTAACAGCTGAACTACGCAACATCGCTAAAAACCGTCGTTTCGATGGTTTCCGTAAAGGTAAAGTGCCTCTAAAAATGGTTGCTAAGATGTACGGCAAAGCAGTACGTCAAGACGTTCTTGGTGAAGTTATGCAACGCCACTTCATCGAAGCGATCGTAAAAGAGAAATCAACCCAGCTGGCGCACCAACGTTCGCTCCAGTTGAAAACAACGAAGGCGCAGATCTAGTATTCACTGCAACTTTCGAAGTTTACCCAGAAGTTGAGCTAAAAGGTCTAGACAGCATCACTGTTGAAAAACCAACAACTGAAGTTAACGATTCAGACGTAGAAGAGATGATCGAAACTCTACGTAAGCAACAAGCTACTTGGGCTGAAGTTGAAGAAGCTGCAGAAGCTGGTAAGCGCGTAAGCATCGACTTCGTTGGTTCTATCGACGGTGAAGAGTTCGAAGGCGGTAAAGCTGAGAACTTCCCACTAGAAATGGGCGCAGGTCGCATGATCCCAGGTTTCGAAGACGGTATCGAAGGTAAAACTAAAGGTATGGAATTCGAAATCGACGTAAACTTCCCAGAAGATTACCACGCTGAAAACCTAAAAGGTAAAGCGGCTAAGTTCGCAATCAAAGTGAACAAAGTTGAAGCTCGTGAACTACCAGAACTAAACGACGAGTTCGTTTCTAAGTTCGGTGTTGCTGAAGGTGGCGTTGAAGCACTTAAAGCTGAAGTTCGTAAGAACATGGAGCGTGAACTTAAGCAAGCTGTTAAGAACCGCATCAAAGAGCAAGCTATCGACGGTCTAGTTGAGCAAAACGAAATCGACGTACCAGCTGCACTTATCGACCAAGAAATCCAAGTTCTACGTCAACAAGCTGCACAACGCTTCGGTGGTAACCCAGAAGCAGCTGCACAGCTTCCACGTGAACTGTTCGAAGAGCAAGCTAAACGTCGCGTAGTTGTAGGTCTTCTACTAGGTGAATAAGATCACTGAAGAGCTAAAAGCTGACGACGAGAAGTGAAAGCACTTATCGAAGAGATGGCAACTGCTTACGAAGATCCATCAGAAGTTATTGCTTACTACGAGCAAAACGAGCAAATGATGAACAACATGCGTAACGTTGCTCTAGAAGAGCAAGCTATCGACGCGATCATCGCTAAAGCACAGGTTACTGAGAAAGAAGTAAGCTTCAACGAGCTACTTAACCAACAACAACCTGCTGCTTAATAAGCAATATCTTGCGTAGAAGGTTGACTTAACGTCGACTATTCTGCTAACAATGGTCCGTATGATACACATCATCCGGGCCATTTATTTTAGGGACATAAGAATATGAGCTACCAAGAAAAAAACGCAATGTCGCCAATTATTGACGCGCTAGTGCCAATGGTGGTTGAACAAACTTCCCGCGGCGAACGCTCTTACGACATTTACTCACGTCTGCTTAAAGAGCGCGTGATCTTTTTAACTGGTCAAGTGGAAGACCACATGGCAAACCTTGTCGTGGCTCAACTACTTTCCTAGAATCTGAAAATCCAGATAAAGATATTTTCCTATACATCAACTCACCAGGCGGCAGCGTAACAGCAGGTATGTCTATCTACGACACCATGCAGTTCATCAAGCCAAATGTAAGCACAGTATGTATGGGTCAAGCTTGCTCTATGGGTGCGTTCCTGCTTGCAGGTGGTGCGCCAGGTAAGCGTTACGTTCTGCCTAATTCACGTGTGATGATCCACCAACCACTAGGTGGCTTCCAAGGTCAAGCTTCTGATATTCAAATTCATGCTCAGGAAATCCTGACCATCAAGCAGAAGCTAAACAACCTATTAGCAGAACATACTGGCCAGCCTCTTGACGTGATTGAGCGCGATACCGATCGTGACAACTTCATGTCGGCAGATCAGGCAGTAGAATACGGTATTGTGGATGCAGTGTTGAGCCACCGCGGCGAGTAATTTAGCCAGCGCATTTTGGCTAAATTTGATATACACTCATTCATAAAGAGTAAAGGCTAAGAGGTTAGCGAATGACAGATAAAAGCAAAGAAAGTGGCAGCGGCAAATTGCTGTACTGCTCTTTCTGTGGCAAAAGTCAGCACGAAGTTCGCAAGCTAATCGCAGGTCCGTCAGTTTACATTTGCGACGAGTGTGTCGACTTATGTAACGATATCATTCGCGAAGAAATCAAGGATGTTCTCCCTAAGAAAGAATCTGAAGCGTTACCAACGCCAAAACAGATCCGTGAACACCTTGATGACTATGTGATCGGACAAGATTACGCGAAAAAAGTGCTCGCAGTTGCGGTATATAACCACTACAAGCGTTTACGCAATGGTGATACAACGAGCGAAGGTGTGGAACTTGGTAAAAGTAACATCCTTCTAATTGGTCCTACTGGTAGTGGTAAAACACTGCTTGCTGAGACGCTAGCTCGATTCCTGGATGTGCCATTTACAATGGCTGACGCTACCACACTAACCGAAGCAGGTTACGTTGGTGAAGACGTTGAAAACATCATCCAGAAGCTTCTGCAAAAATGTGATTACGATGTAGCGAAGGCTGAACGCGGCATTGTATACATTGACGAAATTGACAAAATTTCTCGTAAAGCTGAAAACCCATCAATTACGCGCGACGTATCTGGTGAAGGTGTTCAGCAGGCGCTACTAAAACTTATCGAAGGTACGGTTGCATCGGTTCCGCCACAAGGTGGTCGTAAGCATCCGCAGCAAGAATTCCTACAAGTGGACACGTCTAAGATCCTGTTCATCTGTGGTGGTGCATTTGCTGGCCTAGATAAAGTGATTGAACAGCGTGTAGCGACAGGCACAGGTATTGGTTTTGGCGCAGAAGTGCGCTCTAAGAACGAAACCAAAACAGTCGGTGAACTATTTACTCAGGTAGAGCCTGAAGATCTAGTGAAATACGGTCTGATCCCTGAGTTCATCGGTCGTCTACCAGTAACAACAACACTGACTGAGCTTGATGAAGAAGCGTTAATTCAGATCCTATGTGAACCGAAGAACGCACTGACCAAGCAATACGCAGCATTGTTCGAGCTAGAAGACGCTGAGCTTGAGTTCCGTGAAGACGCGCTACGTGCTATCGCTAAGAAAGCGATGGAGCGTAAAACGGGTGCTCGTGGTCTACGCTCAATCTTAGAAAGCGTTCTGCTAGAAACCATGTATGAACTGCCATCAGCGACGGACGTAAGTAAAGTCGTGATTGATGAATCAGTGATTAACGGTGAATCAGAACCATTGCTCATTTACAGCAATGCCGACAATCAGGCCGCTGGAGCAGAATAAATTCAGCCATGAATAGAAAGGAGGTAAGTAATTACCTCCTTTTTTTATTTCTCTTATTGAATCCAAATAATTAGACCCCATATACTGCCTTAAGTAATACGTTAAACGTGAAAGCGGAAGAGAGAATTATATGAACTTGGAACGTTCCGAGCGTATCGAGATCCCGGTATTACCTCTACGTGACGTAGTGGTCTACCCACACATGGTCATTCCATTGTTTGTTGGTCGCGAGAAATCGATTAGCTGTCTAGAAACAGCGATGGAAACAAACAAACAAGTTCTGCTTGTGGCACAAAAGCAAGCTGACACTGACGAGCCGACGGTTGACGACCTATTTGAAGTAGGTACGGTAGCAACCATTCTCCAGCTTCTTAAGCTACCTGACGGCACCGTTAAAGTGCTGGTTGAAGGTCAGCAACGCGCTAAGATTAACCACTTCAAAGAAAGCGAATTCTTCCTTGCTGAGGCTGAGTTTGTGGTAACGCCAGAGCTTGATGAGCGTGAGCAAGAAGTGATTGTTCGCAGTGCGATTAACCAATTTGAAGGCTTCATCAAACTGAACAAAAAGATCCCGCCAGAAGTACTGACTTCACTAAGCGGTATTGATGAAGCGGCGCGCCTAGCAGATACGATTGCAGCGCATATGCCTCTTAAGCTGGTGGATAAACAACAAGTACTTGAAATCGTTGATGTGACTGAGCGCCTTGAGTTCCTAATGGGCCAGATGGAATCAGAAATCGACCTTCTTCAAGTAGAGAAACGCATCCGCGGTCGTGTTAAGAAGCAGATGGAAAATCTCAGCGTGAGTACTACCTGAATGAGCAAATGAAAGCGATTCAGAAAGAACTTGGTGAGATGGAAGATGCGCCTGACGAGTTTGAAACGCTGAAGCAAAAGATTGAAGAATCGAAAATGCCTCAGGACGCACGTGAAAAGACAGAACAAGAGCTGCAAAAGCTTAAGATGATGTCTCCAATGTCTGCAGAAGCGACAGTGGTACGTAGCTACATCGACTGGATGGTAAGCGTTCCTTGGAACAAGCGTTCTAAAGTGAAGAAGAACCTTGCGAAAGCAGAAGAGATTCTAAACGAAGACCACTACGGTCTAGAGCGTGTTAAAGAACGTATTCTTGAGTACTTAGCGGTACAAAACCGTATCAACAAGCTGAAAGGCCCTATCCTTTGTCTTGTAGGTCCTCCTGGTGTGGGTAAAACATCGCTAGGTCGCTCTATCGCAGCTGCAACAGGCCGTAAATACACTCGTATGGCTCTGGGTGGCGTGCGTGATGAAGCGGAAATCCGCGGCCACCGTCGTACTTACATTGCTCATTGCCAGGTAAGCTTATTCAGAAGATGTCTAAAGTTGGCGTGAAAAACCCGCTGTTCCTTCTGGATGAAATCGACAAGATGTCTTCAGATATGCGTGGTGATCCATCGTCAGCATTGCTAGAAGTACTAGATCCAGAACAAAACAATGCATTTAACGATCACTACCTAGAAGTAGATTACGATCTGTCTGATGTAATGTTCGTCGCGACGTCTAACTCGATGGATATTCCGGGTCCGCTACTTGACCGTATGGAAGTGATTCGTCTTTCTGGTTATACAGAAGATGAGAAGCTAAACATTGCCAAACGTCACCTTGTTGATAAGCAAGTGAAGCGTAACGGTCTGAAACCAAACGAAATTACCATGAAGATTCGGCAATCATCGGCATTATTCGCTACTACACGCGTGAAGCGGGTGTACGTAGCCTCGAGCGTGAGATTTCTAAGATCTGCCGTAAAGCAGTGAAGAACATCCTGCTTGATACGAGCTTGAAGTCTGTGACGGTGACAATGGACAACCTGAAAGAGTACCTAGGTGTTCAACGTCATGACTTTGGTAAAGCAGATGACAGCAACCGTATTGGCCAAGTAACTGGTCTAGCTTGGACACAAGTTGGCGGCGATCTACTAACGATCGAAACGGAAGCGATGCCTGGTAAAGGTAAGCTGACGCAAACTGGCTCTCTTGGCGACGTAATGAAAGAGTCGATCCAAGCGGCAATGACGGTTGTACGTTCACGAGCTGAAAAGCTGGGTATCAACTCAGACTTCTACGAGAAGCGTGACATCCACGTGCACGTACCAGAAGGCGCAACACCTAAAGACGGCCCAAGTGCGGGTATCGCAATGTGTACTGCGCTAGTTTCTAGCTTGACGGGTAACCCGGTAAAAGCAGAAGTAGGTATGACAGGTGAAATCACTCTACGTGGTGAAGTTCTACCTATCGGCGGCCTAAAAGAGAAGTTACTTGCGGCACACCGTGGTGGCATCAAAACGGTACTGATTCCGAAAGACAACGAGCGTGATTTGGAAGAGATTCCAGAAAATGTTATCGCGGATCTGAAGGTTATCCCAGTACAGTGGATTGACGAAGTTCTGAAAGTTGCACTAGAGCGAGACCCGACGGGCGTTGAGTTTCAGTCTCAAAAATAGTGATGTGCAGCAAAAATAAGTAAAACTTTACGCTGATAGGCCTAAAAAGGCTTGTCAGCGTTTTTTTTGGAGGCTAAGTTAAGTTCGAAAGCTTGCAGCCCTTGAAGGATAAGGGGCGAAGCATATTTTCTTAATTATGGAACGAAAGTCATCACAAAAATAATCACAGATGACACAAAGGGGAAATCACAGTGAATAAAACTCAACTAGTAGAACAAATCGCAGAAAACGCAGACATCTCTAAAGCATCAGCTGGTCGCGCTCTAGACGCATTCATCGAAGCAGTTAGTGGTACGCTTCAGTCTGGTGACCAAGTTGCTCTTGTTGGCTTCGGTACATTCAGCGTTCGTACTCGTGCAGCGCGCACTGGCCGTAACCCAAAAACTGGTGAAGAAATCCAAATCGCAGAAGCTAAAGTACCTTCTTTCAAAGCTGGTAAAGCTCTAAAAGACGCTTGTAACTAATTCTTTGCGTCGATGACGCAGAGCTAGTTCAGCGAACGGCCGTTGCATGATTTTTGTCCAAACAGTCGGATTTGAACAAAAATTTACAAACTAAGAGCCGAACTTTCTTAAATTATGCGCATCCTACTGATGCGCATTTCTTTTCTGATATTATCGCGACATTACATTTTCTATTAGAAGCAGTCGGCTTCAATTGTGGAGAGCAGTTAAATTATGATGGATCGACTACGCGAAGGCGTGAACAGCATCGCGGTCAAAATTATCCTTGGACTTATCATCCTTTCTTTCGTATTTGCTGGTGTAGGTAGCTACATCGTTGGCGGTAACAACAACGCAGCTGCGAAAGTAGGTAACACCGAGATTGCTCGTGGTGAGTTCGAGATGGCTTACCAAAATGAGCGTAACCGCATGCAAGCTCAATTGGGTGATTACTTCTCTCAAATGCTGGCTGACCCTGCATACGTTGAATCTTTCCGCAAATCTGTTCTAGATCGTATGATCAACGACGTGCTGCTTGACCAACAAGCAGAAGCACTTGGCCTGCGCATTAGCGATGCTCAAGTACGTAGCATGATTCTAGATATGCCTCAGTTCCAATCGAACGGTAAATTCGACCAAGAGATCTACCAAGCATCTCTACGTCGTGCAGGTTTCTCTCCAGATTCTTTTGCTGAGTACATGCGTCGTGAATTGGTTCGTGAGCAACTGTTGAACGCACTACAAACCAGTGAATTCACTCTACCTGGCGAAGTTCAGTCTGAAGGTAAACTGTTCACTCAGACTCGTGACGTTCGCACAATCACTATCGATTTGAATGAGTTTGCTAAGAAGGTAGATCTGACTGACGAAGAAATTCAAGACTACTACAAAGCAAACCCAGAAATGTTCACTCGTCCTGAACAAGTTAAGGTTGCTTACATTGAACTTTCAGCTGACGAGCTTAAGAAGCAAATCCAAATTTCTGACGAAGACGTTAAGAAATACTACGATGAGCACCTAGATAAATACTCTACAGAAGAGCAGCGTCGCGTAGCGCACATCCTTGTTGAGGGTGATGACGAAGCGAAAGCACAAGCGATTCTTGACGAGCTAAACGGTGGCGCTGACTTCGCTAAACTAGCAGAAGAAAATCAGACGACTTTGGTAGCGCGGAAAACGGCGGTGACCTGGGTTGGATTGAGCGAGAGTGATGGATCCTGCATTCGAAGAGGCAGCATTCGCACTTAAGAACCCTGGTGATATGACAGGTCTAGTGAAGTCTGACTTCGGCTACCACATCATCAAGCTAGAAGAGCTAAAAGGTGCGGTTGCTAAGCCGTTCTCTGAAGTAGCAGCTGAAATCAAACAAGAAATGGTTGACCAGAAAGCGGTTGATCAATTCTACGAACTGCAAAACGAACTTGAGAAAGTGGCGTTTGAATACCCAGATTCTCTAGACGACGCTTCTAAAGCGGTTGGTCAGAAAGTGAAGACAACGGACTTCATCTCTCAAGTTGATGCGCCTGAGGTTCTTAAGAACCAAGCGGTAATGCAAGCAATCTTGAGCCCAGAAGTGAAAGAAGATGGTCTGAACTCTGAAGCTATCGAAGTGGCGCCAGAGCACATCATCGTCGTTCGTGTTGAAGACGCTCGTGACGAGACGGTTCTTCCTCTTGCTGACGTGAAAGACCAAGTGGTTGCTGAACTGTCTCGCGTTAAAGGTGAGCAAGGTGCAATTGAACTAGGTACTAAAGTTGTGGCGGCTCTGAAAGATGGTAACAAAGACATCCTTGCAGAAAACAGCCTAGCGTTTGGTGAGCAAGAATCTGTTGATCGTCGTTCTCCACTCGCTGCAACAGTATTCGCTATGGCGAAACCTGAAGGTGACAAGCTGTATACGGTCAATCTAAAGATCTAGAAGGTAACGTTGTAGTTGTAGAGCTTGATGCGGTACACGCGGAGCTAGACAGCGCGCTAGAAGAGCAAGTTGCGATGCAAATGCAACGTGCTTCGTCTCAACAAGATCTTACTTCGGTAATTGCAGTACTGCGCGCAAACACGGACATTGAGTACTTTGTTGTGAGCAACTAAGCATTACTTATGTAATTTGCATGTTAACTAAAACGGGTCGCATTAGCGGCCCGTTTTATTTTTATCTGAAGAAACTTCAATACAAACAGCGCTTTGCCTAAAGTAGTTTTCGTTCTTATACAACTACTAAAGGGAGATTGCTCAAATGAAATGGATGTTAACGCTGTGCTTATTGATACTCGCGCCGATGAGCTGGGCGGAAACAAAGACTAAAGCAGATAAGTATGAAGGTATTGAGATTACGGTTAACGTTAACTCTGCCACTGCAGAAGAGATTGCGACGCTACTTAATGGTATTGGTGAGAAGAAAGCGCAAGATATTGTTGAGTATCGCAACGAGCACGGTCCATTTAAAACAGCTGCGGATCTTACTAAGGTGAAAGGCATCGGTGAGGCGACTGTTAAGAAGAACGAAGACCGCATCCTGCTGTAATCGACGTTCTTGCCATTAAAATAAAAGCAAAGTTTTGTTTCCTATTACTGCTTTCCCGAACCAAGCCTCTTTGCTGGTTCGGGATTTTTTGCTCTTCTTTGGGGCTATTTACAGAGTAGTGGTTAACTGGCTTTCAATTCTCTAATCTCTAGCCAAAGATACGACGATGGGTCAGTTTCTCTAACCAAGCCATACTCAAACCACCTATTGCACCAAACAGGTGAGCATCCACCGCCACGCGAGCCCAATCATCTCCGCTGTGCTTGTTGAAGGGCCGTAGAACTGCTCCAAGCGACTTAGCGATCAAACCACCTACCAGCACTAACTACTTCTT
>LZQR01000228.1_pt1 | contig 14795 bp, 18 predicted proteins | sample 768601 | NCBI WGS metagenome assembly LZQR01 (sample SAMN05207299, study PRJNA324521) | oil field metagenome | isolation source: sample BH-FW-24 from oil reservoir | place: India: Bombay High | collected 2015-12-04
TTTATTCACCGTCTCTTTGATTTAGATATTGATAAGCGACTTCAAGGCTTCATCGGCGTCCAAACCTTGATGCATAAAGTCGTAGGCGATTTGCTGCTCTTCACTGAGAAAGCGGTTTTCGAAATCGGAAATCAGCGTTTTCCAAGCCAGCTTGTCATTGGATTCTTCCGGAGTGTGCGCCAACAACTTGGCCAGCGTCGCGAACGCCAGCGTGCTTTCATTCATTTGGTGCAGATAGGCGCGAAAATCATCGAACTCGTCTTTCAAATCCTGTACTTTCATTTCCGCCGACAAACCGCTGTTGAAAATGGAGTCCACCGCGTTGATAAAACGCGCCACCTCTTTCTGGTTTCGATCGGATTGCGTCACCGCGAGGTTCAAGGCCATGCTGGCTTCCTGAAAGTCGGATTGGTCCGTCGACAAAGCGGAGCCGTCTTCCATGAAATTGAATTCGGATAATTGAGACGTTTCCATCGATACCAGAGCTGTCTGGGCATCGGTCATGACCAAACGATGATGCGCCAACAATTGCCCACTGGTGACTTGAGCGATGTGGCAACCGCAGAGGTATTTACCGTTCTCATCCGGACGCAGGTGAATGACTTCCACGCCTTCCAAGCAATAGACCTCTTCGGTTTGTTCATTCTTGACGCGTAGACTGATCAATTGTTGTGGCAGGAACAAATCCGGGTCGTCGATATAGAACCCCAACCCGGTCAAGTTGACATCCGCTCCTTCGAACGCTACGGAAAACGTCTCGTCTTCATGGTTTGTCACTTGAAACGGCCGGACAAAACGTGCCGATTGCCGCTGCTCCAGGTCCATTTGAATCATATTGCTACAACCCTGCTCAAGTGCGAACTTTGCTCGCAATCTCTTTTTGATAACCCAATGCTTCGCAGTCGGCCTGCGGAATCCACCCCAGACAGCTGCGCACTTTCAAAGACTGATAATTCCGCACAATCGGCATAACAGTCAAAATTCCCCAGGCCTGCTGATACCAGCGCCAACCGATGGCAGATGGTTGCTGCACCCACCACAGGTTATTCACACCGAAATGGCGGGTTTTGAAAATCAAATGGAAGGCCAGACGCCAATATTTCAATGCAAAGCGTAGTTTTGTTTTGTTCATGGCATCATTCTATCACAAGCGAGTTTAAGAGAGTTATCGGCCGTTTGCACGGCCTTTTGCGGTTGGAAGGTTGATTAAAGCGTTTATTTTTTGCGTCGTATTTCCGAATAAACTCTTCCAGCATTTTCTGGTCGACCATGCCGGTTCTCGCCGCAACCACCTCGCCTTTCGGGGTGACCATATAAGTGGTTGGCAAGCCTCTCAAAGGACCGAACGGAGTGGTTTTACCGTCAATGCGGCCTTTTTGGCGAACAATCGGAAACTTGATGTCTTCCTGTTCCAAAAACGTTTTCACCTGAGACGGACTGTTATCTTCATAGTTCACGCCCAAAACGACGGCATTTTTATCTTTATGCGCATCATAGAAAAACCTAACTCCGGCATTTCCACACGGCACGGCGGGCACCAGGTCGCCCAATAGTTCACCACCACCCACTTGCCTCGGAAATCGGACAGTTTCACCGTTTTACCATCCAGCGTTTCGAACTCAATGTCGGTCGCCGCTTGAACCGTTGATGACAAGGCCGCCATCCACACCATTGAAATTAAAAGAGAGAATTTAATCGGATTCATCCAGTTTTTCGCGTGAATCATCTTGCTTCCTTATGGTTTCATTTTTAATCGCAAGCAGGCTACCACAGCCCGCGAGACAGACTATGAATGCTTCGTTAATATCTGTTTGACGAACGGCAAGGTCATACGGCGTTTTTCCACAAACGTCGCCTGTTCGAGAATTTTCAGCACCGACAGCAACTCCTGCAAGTCGGTGGAAAACTGTTTGATGAGGTAATTGCCCACGTCCAATGGCAGTTCAAAGCCTAGCTTCAAGGCATGGCGTTGCATCGCGACCACCAGATCGCGCTTATTGTGCAATGGCTTCAAACGAATCGGCAACACCGACATCAACGCCTGAGTCAGATCCGACGTCACAATCGGCCAGTCCCCGATATTCTGTATGCCCGACAACACCACTTTATGCCCCAGCACCTTAGAACGCATCAACAAATTCGCCAAAGCATGCTCCCAAGATTCCTGCCCGATCACCTTTTCCACATCATCAAGGCACACCAACGGCGTGCGCTCCAGACCATGGAGCACATCTGGAATCAACGGCAAGGTCGTGTCACCCAACGGTAAATACACACTGGCGGATTTTTTTTCCGTCATAAAGCGGCAGGCCGCCTGCAGCAGATGGGTTTTGCCCACCCCACTCTCACCTTGAAATAAAAGGCTTCACCTTCCTGACTCTTCATCAGCGTCTGTTGAACCGGTTCAGCCAAGACGGTCGCTTCGTCTTCGGTCACAAACGTGTCAAAGCAAACCTCTTCACGCAAACCGATTTTAAGGGGTAACTGTACAAACACTGTCGCTTATCTTCCTATCGGTCCGTCGACTTTATTCCCATTCCGCATTGACTTGCCCGATGACGGCATCATCACGAACCGACACCAAATTTGGCATGGCCGCCAACCGATTCACCAATCGAATGTATTCGCCTTGATAGACCACCTCGAACACCACCTGATGCTTCTCCACCGATGTCAGACGCACCTGATGAACAGTCGGTTTCATGGCTTTCAGTCGTTTTTCCAACTCCGTCAGTTGCTCAACCGAACGGATGTTATCGACCGTCAGGGTCAAAGACCCCAGAAACTCGGCCTGCTCACGATATGGTGCGGAATACAGTCGCAACAGTTCGGAAAAAGTGTCTTCAAAGTACCCTTGTTCCGGTTCCTCACGGGTCTCCCCCTGTAACAAGCTGATTCCGCTGCGATCAAACAATTGCCATTTATAACGTTCGGCACCGCTGATGGACGCCACCACCTGAAAACTCAACAAATAACGGGCATCACTGGATTGTAAAATGTCAGCCACCCGTTGGTTGGAACCATCCGCATCCGGATAAACCCAATTAGTCGCATATTGCAGCGTTTCAATCGGCAACCCCAGTTGTAAGGCGGTATTACGGTAATTCAGTTTCGGTAAATAATCCAATGTCCCGCCGGTTAGCTTGACCAGGGTTCCGGCAATCAATTGCGACCCCATGACCAGCGTCGTCGGACGATTCGCCATCGGCCAAATCACCAGCCCCTGTTGCTGGAAATAACGGTAAAAGCGTTGTTGGTCAAACTCGAACACCAACCAGTTGCCGACCTTGACCCCTTCCTGTTCATAAGATTCATAGCGATAGCTTTTCAACCAAGCCTTCGGCGATTGAACAAACGTCTCGGCTTCGGGTTGCGATAAAAAACTTGGATTGCCCGTCAAACGAATCAGTTCGATTCGAATCGCCTTCAATAAACTCTCGTCCAACGTCTGCTGAGCGCTTTTATCCGTCGCGTCATCCAACTGTAGCATTCGGACTTCAAACAAATCCGATTGCTCACCGGCATAACCGGAAGCGGCGAAGGTCATTAAAATAAAAAATACCGCCGAGACAAAACTTCTCATATTTACCTCATGATTTTTGGTTACAATATGTTATCCGATTTTGCGGTAAAACTCTGGTAAATTCGTCACAAGATTTCAGGTGTCGAATGCTTGCGAAGGTGCAAGTCACTCGCCGGGTTCACCGAAATTTACACAAACTTTATTCAACAGCAGTTTTAATCAAACCTATGACAACACAAAAGCCATCCATTAGCTATAAAGACGCCGGTGTCGACATTGATGCGGGTAACGCCCTAGTTGAAGCCATTAAACCGATTGCCAAAGCCACCTCCAGACCGGAAGTCTCCACCTCTCTCGGTGGGTTCGGGGCTTTGTTCGAGCTACCGATGGACAAATACAAAAACCCATTGCTGGTCTCCGGAACCGACGGCGTCGGCACCAAACTGCGTTTAGCCATTGAAAGCGGCAAACACGACCAAGTCGGCATCGACCTGGTGGCCATGTGTGTCAACGATTTGATTGTGCAAGGCGCCGAACCACTGTTCTTCCTAGACTATTACGCCACCGGCAAACTGGACATCTACACCGCGCGCGATGTCGTCGCCGGTATCGGGGAAGGCTGCCAACAATCCGGTTGTGCCTTAATCGGCGGTGAAACCGCCGAAATGCCCGGCATGTACCCGGACGGCGACTACGACCTGGCCGGGTTCTGTGTCGGCATCGTCGAAAAAGCGGACTTGATTGACGGACGCAAGGTCAAAGCCGGCGACGTTTTGCTCGGTTTGGCCTCTTCCGGACCGCACTCCAACGGTTACTCTTTGATTCGCAAGATCATCGATGTCAACGCAGCGGATCTGTCACAGGACTGTGGTGGACAACCGTTAATCGATGCTTTGATGGCTCCGACACGTATTTACGTCAAACCGATTCTGGAGCTGATGAAACACATTGATATCCACGCCATTTCACACATCACCGGTGGCGGTTTGCTGGAAAATCTGCCGCGCGTCATGCCGGAAAATACCCAGGCCAAGATCGACACCCAGAGCTGGGAGCGCCCAGCCGTATTCGACTGGATTCAGGAAAAAGGCAATGTCGACTTCCATGAAATGCACCGTACTTTGAACTGCGGCATCGGCTTGGTCGTCGTCGTCAGTGCCGACGACAAACAGAAAGCCATCGACACCTTAACCGCGCAAGGTGAAACCGTTTCCGTCATCGGCACCATTGAAGCCAGCGACTCGGAAACGCCTGTCGTCGAGCTGGCATAATCGCCACCCCGAAAGCCGCTTCGACCGGTTTTCGGGCCATGCTTCCATCACGTCTGTCACCGAAACCTTTTATGACATCAAAAATGCGCATTGCGGTTCTCATTTCCGGTACCGGCTCCAATCTGCAAGCCTTGATTGACCGTGCGCCGGATTCCGATTACGAAATCGCGCTCGTTTTGTCCAACCGCCCCCAAGCCGTCGGTCTGCAAAAAGCCCAAGCCGCTGGAATCCCAACCGTCGTCATCGACCACACCGAATACGACTCCCGGGAAAGTTTCGACCAGGCGATGATTGAAGCCCTCGATGCCGAGCAAATCGACGGCATTATTCTGGCCGGATTCATGCGCATTCTGACACCGGCGTTCACCTTGCATTACCTGGGACGCATGCTCAACATCCACCCTTCCTTGTTGCCGAAATACCCAGGCCTGAACACGCACCAACGCGCACTGGACGCGCAGGATGCCGAACACGGCCTCAGTATCCATTTCGTCACCCCGGAACTGGACGGCGGCCCGGTCATCCTGCAAGCCAAAGTCCCCGTGGAAGCCGGTGACACGGCCGAGAGCCTGCAAAAAAAGGTACAAATCCAGGAACACATCGCGTATCCTTTAGTCACCAACTGGTTGGCACAAGGCCGTATTCAGTTACAAAACAACCAGGCCTGCTACCAAGACCAAAACTTGCAGGTACCGCTGCAATTGACCGAGCTAGAGCTATGAAATCATTGTCCTTTTTGGCGACCCGAACCCTATTCGCCGCCGTATTATTGCTCCCCTTCACGTCGCAGGCCGCACAAATTCCAAGCTTTAAAGCGACCTTCGACATCTGTACTCGGCTTTAAAATCGGCCAAGCCCATCAGGAAATGAACTGCCAAAACGGCGACTGCCACCTGTCCAGCGAAGCCATTCCGCCAGGCTGGGCCAAAGCGTTCATCAACGAATCGGCCATCGAAAAAATTCACCTCAAGCAGAGTGACGAAGATTTCAAATGGCTGGAATACAAAAAATTCCTGACCCGAGAATACGACGACCGTACCGAAAAGAAAACCTATACGCTGATTCGCCGCGAAGACCTTGATAAAGTCGAATATGTCGAAGATAAAAAGTTCTGGCCGAATCAAAAACAGATTTACGACGTCATTTCCATGGCTTACGGCATCCAATACCAAGTGATAAACCAACGCCCGATTGACAACATTTATTTGCAGGACGATAAAATCCAGCAAAAAATCACTTTCAGCACCATCAACGAATCGGATGAAATCGACCTCCCGTTTGAAGAAGCGGTACAAACAAAACTTTTTGCCTTCCATAATGGTAAAATTGAAGCAGAACTCTGGCTCTTGCCCGAACTTAATTATTTCCCGGCCCGCATCGTGATTCTCAACAAAGACGAAGACCGAAAAATTGAGCTGGAATTGAATCATAAGCCGACATTCAAATGAAACTTAGCGATAGAGACATCATCCAACACCTGAAAATTGGCAAAATCGGCATCGATCCGATGCCGGATCAAAACAAGATCAAAGGCATCAGCGTCGATTTACGATTGGCGAACAAGTTCCGCGTCTTCAACGACCACACGGCTCCTTTCATCGATTTGAGCGGCGCGTCGGACGAAATGCAACAACTCATGGACAAAGTCATGGGAGACGAAGTCGTGATTGAAGATGGTCAGGCATTCTTTCTGCATCCAGGCGAGCTGGCACTGGCCTCGACATACGAATCCGTCTCCATTCCGGACGACCTGGTCGGCTGGTTGGATGGCCGTTCCAGTTTGGCACGCCTAGGATTGATGGTACACGTCACGGCACATCGCATCGACCCGGGCTGGGAAGGCCAAATCGTATTGGAAATCTTCAACAGCGGCAAACTGCCACTGGCATTGCGTCCCGGCATGGACATTTGCGCCATCAACTTTGAAACCCTGTCCAGCGCGGCCATCAAACCCTACAATAAACGTGCGGATGCCAAATACCGCAATCAACAAGGCCCAACCGCCAGCCGCATCACGCAAGACCAAGCCAGCCAACAAGACGAGCGCCAACTGGATTTGCTTTCCTAACCTTGAATCCCAAGGTTTTGTCACCACTCAATAAGGTTCAAACCAAAACGCATTTATTCGAAATCGGCCAGGCCTGGTCGATTTCGGCATAATGACGGAAGGAATACGACATGAACATTCTGAATAAACTCTTCGGCAACAATTTAACGGATGAACAACGTGATGCCATTGCTCAAGCCATCGACTCGGTGACGCTACCCGACATCGACAGTGAGGCGTTGAATTCGAGTGCATTGGAAGCCGCTCAGTTGAAAAACACACACCTGACACTGACATTAGCGCTACCGTTTCCGGGCAAAAGCCTGTGGCCGGCCATTGAGCAACAACTGCACACGCCTTATTACAGCAAGACACCTTGAGACGGTTGAAATAACCTTTACCACCGACATCAAGGCCCACGCCGTTCAAGGCGGCACCCAACCGCTTAAAAACGTCAAGAACATCATCGCTGTGGCCTCGGGGAAAGGCGGTGTCGGAAAATCCACCACCAGCGTCAACCTGGCCTTGGCACTGCAACAGGAAGGTGCACAGGTCGGCCTGCTGGACGCCGACATTTACGGCCCAAGCATTCCGACCATGCTCGGCGTACACCAAAACCGGAAACCAAAGACGGCAAAAGCATGGAACCCTTATCCGCTTACGGCCTGCAACTGATGTCCATCGGCTTTCTCATCAACCCGGACGACCCGATGATTTGGCGCGGCCCGATCGTCACCTCGACCCTGACCCAGCTGCTGAACGAAACCAACTGGCAGAACCTGGATTACCTGATTATCGATTTACCGCCCGGCACGGGCGATGTGCAGCTGACCCTTTCCCAGCAGATTCCGGTGACCGGTGCAGTGATTGTCACCACACCGCAGGAAGTCGCGCTGATTGATGCCCGCAAAGGCTTGAGAATGTTTGAAAAGGTCAACATCCCCGTGCTGGGTGTCGTGGAGAATATGAGTACGCATGTGTGCAGTCAATGCGGTCATGAAGAAGCCATTTTCGGTGAAAACGGCGGCCAGAAGCTGGCAGAGCAATTCAAGGTACCCTTCTTAGGAGCCTGCCATTGGACAGCCAAATCCGCGCGCAATCCGACCAAGGCGCACCGACCGTGACCGCCATGCCGACCAGTGGTGCGGCGCAAAAATACCGCAACATTGCGCACCAGGTCAGCGCGCAAATCGCCACCAAACGACGCGATTACGCTTCGGCCTTCCCGAATATCGTGGTGGAGAACAGCTAGGTTCTATTCACGCTCATTCCGAAACGTCCGCAGCCAATGGCTCGAGTCGGGGGAAAACCAAAATAAAACTGGTACCGGCCTCCGCAGAGGAGGTCACTTCAATTTTCCCCTGACAGGCGTCCATAAAATTCGCCACCGAGTGCAATCCATGGCCGGTGCCTTTCGACTTGGTGGTGAACCCGAAATGAAACACCCGGTTCAGGTTTTCTTCCGCAATCCCGTCGCCGGAATCATGCACAATCAAACGGGTTTCCGATGCGTCCTGAAAGGTTTGTAACGTAATCAAGCGTTCCGGCTTGGCCGACACTTCGATCGCTTCCACCGCATTTTTCACCAAATTCAACAAGATCTGAAACAACTGGTTTCGCGACACTCGCAGAAAAATCGATGTATTGGCGTCCAGCACCTGGATACGAATGCCCTTTTCCGCCAGCAAGGCCTGGTTGGATTTCACCAATTCCTGAATGAGGTTATACAGGTTAACCGATTCGGTATATTGACTGGCCGCCAACCCTTGTTGCTGTCGGTTGACTGAAGCAATCATCTGCTCCAAATCATGCTTTAAAACCGAAGACGTCGGCTGAAAACATTGCCCTTTCAAGTAACCGACATTTTCATCCAACGCGGTTAAAAAGGCCGTGACCTCTTCCGAAAGTGCATCCGAATGCTGCGAAATCCACTGCGCCAAATCCGCCTGCATCTCCCCCAATTGCTGAACCCCGCGGTCCATTTCCGCCTGACTCGCGTTCATGCTGTTCAGCGTGTTCCCAAGATCATGAATCAATTCACTTTTGGCGCGCAACAGGCCTTCCTGGTAAGTGCCAAACTGTTGTTGCCGGTCATACTGTTTGCGCTCAGAGATGTCTTTCGCCACATAAAAAACGTTTCCACGTGATTCTGTGTTTGCTTTTTACCTGCGCAATGCCCAACGCTGCTGGCCGGAAGCGTCAAAATAACGGGTCTCACCCACAAAATCCTCGGCGAACAAGCCGTCTCCATTTCGTCATTCGACCAAAGCACGATCTCATGGATCGAACGTCCCAAAGCCTTGGCAAACTCCCAACCGGTTTCCGTTGAAAAGTGTTGGTTGATGGCTAAAATTTTGCCATTGGCATCGAATTGCACCACACTCAAGAGACAATTGAACAGCGCATTTTGTTGACGATATTGCGCCAGCGTTTGCCGTGCTTCATCCTGGACTTTCGCCATCAAACCGCGTTGCCGTGACAACATCAACACCTGCTCGATTATCTGATTTCTGAAATGAACCGGTAAGGACTTCTGAAACCAGATAACCTGGTTATCCGTCGCGTCTTGATAAATGCGGAACTGCTCTTCATTCAAACTCGAAAAGTCGATGACGAAATAGGTAGACCGACTCAACTCATGCAATCGTTTCAGCAATGAAAATGATTTTCATCGGTCAGAAGACTGCCATCCAGGAACACCATAAGAGGCGGTGTTTCTTCGAGCTGGCCTTTCACCAGCTTAGCGATGACATCGGCCAACGCATCACAAAACACCGTGTCACGATGAAAACGCGATTCGAAATAAGATCGATACTCGGGATCCGAGCTCAAAACCAATGCCTGACCAGCAGGGTTCATTCGGTCACCACATGGAAAGGAAAACACAACCGAATCGTGGCGCCCAACCCCTTGCCTTCACTCTGGAAATCCATGTCGCCGCCCACCTCATCAATGAAGAATCGCACCAGACTCAATCCAACACCGGCATGCCCTGTTTTCGATGAAAACCCGGCTTCGAAAATCTTTTTCATATCGGACGGCATCACACCAATGCCATTATCCGACAGCAGCACTTCCGCTTGTCCATCGACCTCAGAAAACGTCAACCGAATGTCGCCTTGATAGCTGTTTTGCACCAAAGCTTGTGAAAACACCGCCTCTAATGCATTACGCACAACCATGGTCAGCACCAACACCAACTGGTTATAGGGCAAATGGAAGGTCAAATCCTTGGAGGCCTGATAGTCGACATGAAACCGTATATTATCGGGCAGTTGATTCAGCTCCGGAATCAAACTCAAGGTATGATTGGTGATATCGCCGAGTGAAAAACCGACACCTTGTCGGATGCCAACGCCAAACGCTGCAGGGAGCGCACCATTTGCGAAAGCTGTTGCGCCTCCACAAAAATGGTGTGCGTGACATCGTCATAAGTCGCCTTCTGCTGAGGCGCCACATCGAATTGTGTATTGAGGTAGGACACCAGACCGGATTGCGCGTTGACCTTATCCGCCAACACCGCCAACAAACCGTTCGAGGCTTCGAACATCGACGCCTCGAACAGATTTAACTTCACCTTTTCTTCAAGCGTATGTTTAAGCTTTTCCAACGCTCGGTCTTTTTGCCAGGAACGCACGAAATTACGCGCAATTTGTTCGACTTCTTCGGCTTGAAAGGGTTTTCGAACAAACAACACATTCTCTTCGATTTCATCGGCGATGAGCTTCAGATCAACGTCCGAATAGGCCGTCACTATGACAATGTAAATGTTCTCATCCAGCGCACGCAACCGCTTGGCGGTTTCCAAACCATTTAAACCCGGCGGCATTCGCATATCGATAAACGCCAGTTTGATGGGATCTCCGACCGCTAACGCCGCCGTCACCAATTCGATGGCTTCCTCTCCCTGCGAGGCCGTCACCACCGAAAACGGAAACGGTTTGGACTCGCTCGCTTCCTTGTCAGGCACTTTGTCGAGAAAACGTTTTAACGAAAACTCGCTCGAGACATTCGGCGCAAAGGATATTCATATAGGCTTGAATTTGCGACTGTCGTCATCGACGACCAGAATCTTATCCTCCGCCATCGCGTCGCTCCCATTCATAAACCGCTTCCACTCTCGCTCCGCCGTCGTCAAATTGAAAATCCGAACACAGGAATCGCACAATGGTGATGCCCCGGCCGGAGAAAATTTCACTGGAGGTTTGCGTTGTCACGTCCTGAGCCCGGCCGAGGCCGTCATGAGACACCAGGATGCGCAAACGCCCTTTACTGTCCGACAAGGCTTCATGCTGAATATCAACCATCAAACGCCCTTCGGATAAGGTTTCCAGCGCTTTTGCTTGGCTTCCGCAAATGCTAAAAAACCGTTCGACTGCTGCTTGATACAGGAATCCAACTGCAAAATCCCATGTTCAAGTGCGTTGTTGTACAGTTCGGACAAGATGATAAAGATATCTTCTTTATAGGGCGTGATGGGTTGCATACCGATAATGGCATCGACAATCGACTCGATCGGGTGCGGATTACACCGCAGGTTAGCGGCGGAAAACACATAATTCAACGACCAATCGGATGGTGGAGGAATGCGCTCCAACACGGCCGACGCAATCATCTGGTTTGGCTGCATCAGAATGTCGGCCAAGCTTAGCTTGATAATGCTGACGTCGTCATTAAACACACAACCATGACAAAAGTCCTGTGCCGCATCCACCAGTCTGCCGATATCATAATGAGAGGTTTGCAAGGATTCGACCAAACGCGGCACACCAAACATCTCTTTACCATCGTCCATCGCTTCAACGATGCCATCGGTATAACAGATGAAATGCTCGCTCCCCGTCACATCCACCTTGGTAAAATCCACATCCAACTCAAAACTGTCCAGGACGCCAAGCGGAACCGAACTGGATTCAAACAATGCATACTCGCCACTGGCTTCATTCAACATCACCACCGGCTGCATACCCGCATTAAACAAACTGACCGAACGCCGTTTCGGGAACACTTTCACCGCGACACAGCTGAAAAAGATATGCGCCGGCAAAATCGTTTTTAATTTATCGTTGATTACGAAAATGATCTCTTTAAGCGTGCGGCCCTTCTTCACCATGGAATAAAAGACTTCGGCCACCGGAATCGCGCCGATAGCCGCCGGCAATCCGTGCCCGGTAAAATCGCCCAGCAACGTAATCACATTCCCGGCCGGCGTAATCGTCGACAGGAAAACATCACCGTTAAAAATCGACGCCGGTGACACATGCGCTTCCAGGCCTGGCACTTCTTGGCGCGGGCCATGTACAAACTTCTCAAAAATACGTTCGGCGGATTTGTGCTCCAGCGCCAAACTCATGTGCAAGGAAGACACCATCTCCTTGGATTGTTTCAAATCGTCGTAGAAGTTGACGTTTCGCAACAACGACGCGATCTTGGCCAACAACAGTTCTTCCGGATAAGGTTTCTGCAGGAAGTCGTCGGCACCGACGGATAAGATGCGTTGGATACTGTCGGGTTTGAAAGCATTCGTGACCACGAACACCGGTGCAAAGGTTTCTTTCGCCAACAACTTGATGCGTTGAACCAAGTCGGCACCGGACAAGACCGGCAATTTGATTTCCGTGATGACCAGGTTCGGTCGATGGTGTTCGTAGGATTCCAGCGCTTCAAGGCCGTCACCGGCCTCAAAAACTTGATACCCTTGCTTTTCAAGGGTCAGTCGAAGATAAAGTCGATTGGATTTGGAAGGGTCTACAATCAGAATGGAAGCCATGCAACCGCGGCTCCACAAATATCAGGATGAAATGGTGAAGAGCTGATCGAATTTCGCCACTTTCAGAATTTCATGACTTCTTCATTCACGTTGACGAACTCGATTTTCGATGACTGTCCGCCCAGTTTTTCACGCAGCAACAGCAGCATCCCCAAAGCCGAGCTGTCCATATAGCTCGCCTTGGAAAGGTCAATGACAAACTTAGATGCACTGTTCAAGTTATCGTTCAATGTCTTATTGAACGCATCGTAACAACCGATATCAAAATTGCCTTCGACCATAATGGTCACGACGCCGGCCGACACTTGACTCGTTAAACTCATTGACCTACCCCTCAGGAATTCTTTCGTGCTACCGAACGGCAGCCAAGTATTGCTTCATATTCTATGCCCATACCGTCATCTTAAACAGGCATTGCAAACGGCGCAATACCTGCAAATTTTTAACGGGAATGTACAGGATTGTAACATTGATTATCCGTATAAGTTGACGCTTATTTCATAAAATTTATGAATGCCGATGAATTAATTCTAATAAACATTTCACCCCTGTCACGAATTTTTTGAAAAAATGTTACCCTGCCGTTTTCATGAAAATATTCACTGTAAATTGCGGTTTTTCGAGCGGATAGCCCACCCAAAAACATCAAAAACGCTTATAATTGACCGATTAATTTTTGAGAACCCAGAGTGAGAAAATGAGTCATCGAAGAAAAATATTAATCACCAGTGCTTTGCCTTACGCCAACGGTCCGATCCACTTGGGCCACCTTGTCGAATACATCCAAACCGACATATGGGCGCGCTTTCAAAAAATGCGCGGCAACGAGTGTTATTATGTTTGCGCCGATGACGCCCACGGCACCCCGATCATGCTACGCGCTCAAGCCGAAGGCATCACACCGGAAGAACTGATTGCTCGTGTTTCGGAAGAGCACCAAGCCGACTTCGCCGGGTTCAACATCCAGTTCGACCATTATCACAGTACCAATTCGCCGGAAAACAAGCATTTCGCCAGCTACATTTACAATCAGCTGAACGACAAAGGCCACATTTCCCGCAAGACCATCAAACAGTTCTACGACCCGGAAAAAGAAATGTTCCTGCCGGACCGTTTCATCAAAGGCACCTGTCCGAAATGTAAGGCTGAAGACCAATACGGCGACAACTGTGAAGCCTGCGGCGCGACCTATTCCCCGACGGAACTCATCGACCCGAAATCCGCCGTCTCCGGCGCCACTCCGGTGGAAAAAGAAACCGATCACCTTTTCTTCGAGCTGTCTCACTTCGAGAAAATGCTCAAAGACTGGACGCACCACGGTCACCTGCAAACCCAAATCGCCAACAAGTTGGACGAATGGTTTGAATCCGGCCTGCGTGCCTGGGACATTTCCCGTGACGCGCCCTACTTCGGCTTTGAGATTCCCGGCGAAAAGACAAATACTTCTATGTCTGGCTGGATGCGCCCGTGGGCTACATGGCCAGCTTCAAGGCCCTGTGCGATGCCAAAGGCATTGATTTCGACGCTTTCTGGCAAGCCGACTCCGACGCCGAGCTGTACCACTTCATCGGTAAAGACATCATTTACTTCCATGCCCTTTTCTGGCCGGCCATGCTGTCCGGTGCCGGTTTCCGGACGCCGAATGCCATTTATTCGCACGGCTTTCTCACCGTGGACGGACAAAAATGTCCAAGTCCCGCGGCACCTTCATTATGGCCAACACCTACTTGAAGCACTTAAACCCGGAATACCTGCGTTACTACTTCGCCGCCAAACTGAACAGCCGAATCGACGACATTGACCTGAGTCTGGAAGACTTCGCCCAGCGCGTCAATTCCGACCTGGTGGGTAAAGTGGTGAACATTGCCAGCCGTTGCGCCGGTTTCGTGGTCAAAAAATTCGATGGCCAACTCAGCCAGGCCTGGTCGGATTCCGCTAATGCGCTCTACACCTTTTTGCCGATCAATCCGACGCGATTGCCGAGTTGTACGAAAAACGCGAATACGCCCAAGCCATGCGTGAAATCATGGCGCTGGCTGACAAAGCTAATGAGTACATCGACGAACCGCACCTTGGGTCTTGGCCAAAAATTCGATGGCCAACTCAGCCAGGCCTGGTCGGATTCCGCTAATGCGCTCTACACCTTTTTGCCGATCAATCCGACGCGATTGCCGAGTTGTACGA